>Ga0335074_10000450_pt1 | contig 59735 bp, 56 predicted proteins | sample Lox_Sample_23_FD_206715 | JGI IMG/M metagenome (GOLD analysis project Ga0335074, IMG submission 206715) | Soil microbial communities from Loxahatchee National Wildlife Refuge, Florida, United States - Lox_Sample_2.3 | ecosystem: Environmental > Terrestrial > Soil > Wetlands | place: USA...
TGCACTGCGCCACGACCACCATCGTGCGGTAGGGCTCGGGAATCAGTGCGAGGATCTGGCAGTACTGCTCGACGGTGAGAACAATCGGCTTTCTGCGGCGTTTGCTGATGCCTTTGACTTCGACCAGCTGCATGGGATTCCGCTGCCATTCGACCAGCTCCCACAGCATGGCCTTCTCATACAGTCGGTGCATGAGGGCCTTGACGTGGCCTTTAGTCTTGGGCGCGGCATCCATCTGCCTGAGCCACTCCTGGACCTGGATCGGCTTGATGCGGGTGAGGCGGGTGCCTCCCCACTTGATCCGAACCTGCTTAATGACGCTCAGGTACGAGGTCACGGTCGCATAGCTCAGACCTCCTTGGACAGTGTTCTGGTCGCCTGGACGGAGCCGCTTGATTTCCAGCAGGCGTTCGTCCTCGATGAAGCGATCCAGGAGTGCGTCGAAGGTCGGCTCCAGGACGGCTAAAGCAGGGTTCTCTGAGTTGAGTTTGAGCACGAAAGCCTCGAGATGGCGCTCGACTGCCACCTGCGTGGGGAACTTTTCGGTGCTGAAGAACATCGATTTTCGTTTTCCGCTGAGGGGATCCTGGTAGCGGTACTCCCAGGCCCATTGGTTGTTGGCCCGCACAACTTTGCGCAGGGTGCCTCGCTGAAATCTTTGCCGTCTGAACTTCAAGGAAATTCATCCCTTTCCAGTCAGAGCAGCGTGGTTGGTTGTGTTTGAGTTTATGCCATCTTCCAGCCAGCGATTGAGCGCGCTGGCACGAAATCTCCATCGCTTCCCCACCTTCAGGGCGGGGATTCTGTGCGCACGCGCCATCGTTTCAAGCGTTTTCCAGTGCATTTCCAGCAAGGCGGCCGCCTGCCCGAGATCAAGCAATGGTTCGAATGGGGTCACACGCCCTGCGTGTTCCTGAGGCCTCGGCGGAAAGGGTCGAGGTTGTAGCGTAATGACCGCCGCAGCGGGTTCGGCAGCTTTGGCATCCTTTGGCATGGAGGAAACCTCCCTGTGCAAAAGCTGCACCCAGTGTGGAATTCTGTCCAATAACCTTGCGGGTTTCCGCGATAACTGTTCGGGACTTCCCCGGCACTACCTTCGGACCGGCCTTGAGCATCATTGGCGAAACCTCCGCCATAACCGACCTTTCGGCCGGAAGCTGTCAGTGAGCGCGTTGCCTGTTGTCACCAGAAACCTCGGAAAACAAGCCGGTAATCATTGGATAAGTTGAAGTCCTATGAAAAAATGACACCCACAACGCAAATCAGCTTCTATAGATCGCCTGTTCGCTCTATGGCCACCCGAGGAAGAACGCCGAAGGATGTATCTGCTCGCAAGAGCGCCCAGGTTCCCCGGCAGCTCTTCGGCTACTCTTTGCAACCGATTCGTTTGCTGAGCCTTGCACTCGATGCAGCCGAAGGAACGACGCTTAGCCTGGAAGTCTTCGAAGACGTGGGCGCCGTCGACGAGTCTGGCAACGCGCTCGCCTCGCAAACAAAGTCCGGTCTTGAAACCAACCCGGTCAGCGACAAATCTGTGGACCTCTGGAAGACCTTTAGCAACTGGAAGACGGCGGTCAGTTCGGGTCAGCTCAGTCTCGCAACCACGACGTTTGAAATCTACCTCGCCAAACGCCGCACTGGAAACCTGGTGCAGCGATTCCAGGGTGCGCAGAGCGAAGACGCCGCCAAAGCTGCTTTTGAGCAAGCTCGTGACACGCTCTGGGGCGCTGCCCCCAAGTATCCCAAGAAGGCGAAGTTGGCAGAGGGCCTGGCACCGTTCGTCAATCATGTCCTCGAAAGTCCAACAGACGCTGCTATCGGCATCATCCAGCGCTTTACCCTTTCGGTCGCCGCCAAAGACCCTCTGCGCGATCTGCGCCCCAAAGTCGACAGCAAGTGGGTGCGGCCGGAAAGCGTCGACGCAGTCATTCAACACGCGCATGGATGGATCAAGGAGAGGATGGATGGTCTTATCCTCGCGGGAAAGCCGGCAGCGTTGAACGTCGACGAGTTCAACGCCGAAATGCGATCCTTCCTTCCTAGGGTCGACTTCCAGCATATTTTGGCCGCCATCGCAGGAAAGCTAGAGCTTACCGAGGACACCCTAGCAGCCGAGCAGCTGCGCACCTACGTGCGTCAGCTCCAATTGATTGAGGGATCTGACGAGGATGTAGTCGAGGCCATCAACCAGTTCTTGCGCGCTGCCGCCGAACGTTCTGCATGGAGCAAACAAGGACTTGTTCACGAAAAGAGCTTTGACGAATACGAAGAGGCCCTCATTTCTGCGTGGAAAAACAAGCGATCGGTTCACGACATCACCCACAAAAACCTGTCCGGCGTAGACCGAGGCAAGCTCCTGTTGGCCGATTGCGGTCTCCACCAGCAAAACCTCCAGGGGCTGGAACCGCCACCCTTCTTTACGCCTGGCAGCTTCCATGCTTTGGCTGAGGACCAGACTGTCGGCTGGCATCCCGAATACAAGAAACTTCTCAGCGCCGGTGCGGACGATGGCGATTCTAAATAGAGAGGTTCGAGCCATCCAGAACCCGGCACTCGGATCGGTCCTGATCTGGCGCTCGGCCTCGAGCTACCAAAAGAGCCATCCCACCAACAGCTTCATGCCGATGCCGTTGGCTTTTTTGGTCCTGCCCATCCTCTATCACGAGGAGACCGCCTCTCTGGTAACCACGACGCGCACGGCCTCAGGCTTGCGCAAGCTCACCGAGAAGTTCCGTAGCGCGGAGGAATCGAAAACCGATCTGCTTCTCGCCGTGGGGGGACGAGCCACCGCCATGCGCGAACTTTCCTGGGAATCGCTACGGCTGGCTTTTTCCTCTAACATCCTCGCGCTCGACACCGCCAAAGGAACGCTTATGTCGTTATCCGAAACCCCGCTCGTTAGCGGTGTGCCTATCCCGATTCGTCCCATGCTCGGCAACGCCGAAAAGCTGGGCGCATGGTTTTCCAGCCTCACGATGTATGAGATTGGCTTACAAATGCAGGTGACCTTCTAGTGGACTTCCAAATCAGCAAAATCATTCTGTGGCCCAAGAACCGGAAGCACACCATTCGCACGGTGGAGTTCAGACGGGGGCAGATCAATGTGATCTCGGGCCTCTCCCGAACGGGCAAGTCGGCCATCATTCCCATCATCGATTATTGCCTTGGGTCGGGCCGATGCACGATCCCCACCGGCGTCATCCGCGATAAGACAAGCTGGTTTGGGGTAGTCGTCAGCACCGCTGAAGGCGAAAAACTGTTTGCCCGCCGCGAGCCCGAGCAGCAACAAACGACCGATGATATGTACCTTCAGGAGTCAGCGACAGTCACCGTCCCAGACGTGATCACGAAGAATGCGACGCGGGATTCCGTCAAGCAGCGACTCGACAACCTGTCGATGCTTACTACCCTGAGTTTCACCGTTGACGATACCGGTAGCAACGGGCTCGGCCGGCCCAGCTTCCGCGATCTTGCCTCCTTCAATTTCCAGCCTCAGAACATCGTCGCTAACCCCAACGTCCTGTTTTATAAGGCGGACAGCGTCAAGAATCGCGCTAAGCTGCAGAGCATCTTTCCCTACGTTCTTGGAGCGGTCAGTGGAGAAACGCTGGCTCAACGGCATGAGCTACAACGGCTGCAGCGAGACCTGCGGAAGAAGGAGGCCGATCTACGAAACATCCAGAACCTTTCGGAGCGCTGGCGTGCCACGATTGACGCTCGCGTCTCCGAAGCGAAGGATCTGGGGCTCATCGCCAATGATGCACCCGCACCCGCGAGTCAGGCAGTTGCCATGGACCAATTGCGTGCCCTTGCCTCCGCCGTGACCGCCGATCCGCTGGTCACCGCGGCTGCGGTGAACGAGGGCGTTACCGAATTGAACAGATTGAGCTCAGAAGAACAAATAGTCGCCCAGGAGCTTTCTCGGCTAAGGCGACGTAGCGCGGAAATGGAACAGCTCCGCGAGAGCTCGAGCTCCTATCAAGGATCGATAGTGTTGCAACGAGATCGGCTGCTGCTCAGCCGCTGGCTTAGTGACCAACAGACAGAACAGGACTGTCCGCTGTGCAACACCCATCTCGTGGCGCCTCCCGAGAAACTCGGAGAGTTGCTCACCAGCCTCTCGACGTTGGAGGAGGCCGCGTCCGCGAACGCTCTCCCGCCGAGTTTTGACCGGGAACTCGAACGAGTTAGCGCCGCCATTTCGGAACAGGTCGAGCGGCTGAAAGGCATCCGTATCCGTCAGGCGGCGCTCACCAAACAGTCTCAGGCAGCACGTGATCGACAGTACGCTCAGATGCGCGCATCGCGCTTTCTAGGTCACCTCGAAGCCGATCTCAACGTGTTCGACAGCATCGGCCAGGACGGAGAACTTTCGGCCGAGGTCGCTTCGTTACGCGAGCGCGTCCGTGCGCTTGAGCATGTGATCTCCGAGGCCGAAATCGGGCAGAGATTGCGCCGCGCCCTCAACTCTGTCAACCTGTTTACCGGTCGCCTCATGCCCCTACTCGACGCGGAGACGCCGAACGATCCTGTTAGCCTTTCCGACACGGAACTCACACTCAAAGTCCAGCGCGTAGGCCGTGAGGACTTCCTCTGGGAAATCGGCAGCGGATCGAATTGGCTGTCCTACCACGTTGCCCTGACGCTTGGTCTGCACCAGTTCTTTCTAACGCTCGCTTCCTGCCCAGTGCCCAACTTCATCGTGTACGACCAGCCCAGCCAGGTCTACTTCCCACAGCGCCTCGTTGATAGAAAAGAGGCCGAGCCCGCTTCCGAGCCGGAGTGGCACGATGAGGATGAAGAGGCGGTACGTAAGGTTTTTAACGCTATGTCCCAAGCCGTGACGGCTGCCTCGGGCAAGTTCCAGGTCATCGTCCTCGATCACGCCGCCAAGACCGTCTGGGGCGGCATTCCTCTCGTGCATGAAGTCGACGAGTGGCGCAACGGGCAAGCCCTGATTCCCGTCGAATGGATGAACTAGATGTGTCGCTCCGGAAAGCTGCAGAAGTGTATGCTTCCCGGACCTAATGATCGGCTATGCTTCGTGTCGTCAAGATTAGTCCCGAGAAACGCCGTTTGGCATGAGCCCTATGCATCTCGATGAGAGCGAAATCGCCAAATTGCTCAACGACGGCATTCGAGGCTGTGCCGCACTTGTAACCTGCCTTTTGGGAAGATTTCTCTCCTTTCATTGAAACCGAAAGGATTTCGCAGTGCGGTGACCGGCCCGCAATCCTAGTTTTGAAGAAAAGCGGAGCATAAGCCCCACGGAAGCCCCTTGGCTGCCTTTAACCCACAGAGATGGTGTAGGCCGAGGTGGGCGATGACTCCAAGTCAAACGCGTATCCGCGATCTTGAGCTGCTTCTCGTGTTGAATGAAGAGGGCAACATGACGCGGGCCGCCACGCGGGTCGGGATCAGCGAACCGGCCCTGAGCAAGCAGCTGCGGAAGCTGGAGCAGCGACTCCGGATCAAGCTGTTCGAGCGAGGCAACGGCGGCATGGTGACGACTGCCTCCGGCCAGGCGTTTGTGGCACATGCTTACGACTGTTTCCATGCGTTCCATCGTGCCGTGAATGAAGCACATGACAGCCAGTTTGGTGAACAGCACAGGCTGAGAATCGGCGCATCCTCTTACCTTTCGAACCGCTGGCTGGAGCGCCTGCAGACCGTTGACTTGCGCTCGCACCGAAAGGTCTCCATCGAAATAGTCACCGGCTTCACATTCGACATGCTGGGGCGCCTTCGATCGGGCGAGATCGACGTTGCCCTGGTCGAGTCACCTCCCGGGAATGCGGTGGTGTCGTCCGTGCGGGTTGCCAATGAACCCTTCGTGATCGTCATGCTGAGGGAGCATCCCCTGGCTGGCATGAAGTCGGTGGAGTTGGGTGATATTGCTGAGTTCCCCTGGGTGTTCTTTGAACGGAGGGTTCACCCCAGCCTGTACGACGGAATCCTGAGGAGGATGCAGGAGAAGAACTTGCATCCGCGGATTCGCCACCATGTGACGCAAGCGGATCAGGTGCCGGTGATCCTCGGGGAAGATTCCGCCATCGCGTGGCTCACGCCGGCTGGCGCCGAGCGCATCGTTGGAGACCGCTTGACGGCCGTGCCGTTACGCGAACCAGAGATTCGATTGGAAATTCACTTGGCCACGCTGGCGGCGAACAAGTCACCCGTCGTCAGCGAGTACGTACGCAGATTCGTGAAGGAGGTTGAAGGAGACCGGGGGCCGGTCCAGTTGAGCCTGCCAATCGATCAGAGCCGGGCGGCGTGAGGCTCGAACCGGCAGTATTGCCTATAATGTCAACACTGGTGGTCGAATCCCCTCGGGCAGATGCTCGCGAATGCCGCCAAGCGAACCGCACTGGGAAGAGCTGACATGGAGTTGGGCCTGGTCGACGGGGCGCCGCACTTCTGATCAGAGACTGGAGCCAGCCGCCAAGGCGGCGTGGTCATACGCTCTGCTTTGTGCCTGGGTTTATCTGAATGATCGCGATTACGCGCACGACCTAATGGACCACGCCGTGCAAAACGCCGCGGGTTATCTCAGCCGGTATCCGGAATCGCCTGACTGGAAGCTCATTGCACGGATCAAGAGCATGCTTCGCCGTCGAGCGAAGCAGCTTGCTCACAGACATAGACTCGAGATTCCTTACGGCTCGCTCTTCGACCTTGAGCACCTGCTGACAGAGCACCCGGATCTTGAGCAACGTGCGATCGCCGGCGAATTGGTCTCTCGGCTTTCGCCCGCCATGCAGTCGGTTCACAGCCAGCGTTTCCTCGGGTACACGTGGCGGGAGATTGCGGCAGAGTTGGAACTGGATCATACAGTGGTTCGCCGGGCCTATTTTCGGGAGTTAAAATCTCTGCTGCGCAGTCTCTCCCCGTCAGGAGAATCTCCTCGATGAACTTGTTTGGGCGTGGGTCCTCGCGCGCCGAGGACCGCTTTGAGGCGTGGCTGAAACAGAGGCATCAAGAGCGAGTGCTCTCTGGGCAAACGGAGCCGGCAGGCCCATGCCCCGACGAGGCATTCCTGCGCGGTCTGGCTCGGCGTTCGAAATCGGTCACGCTGAGCGATCCCCGCATCGACCATGCCGCTAACTGTCCGAACTGCATGAATCGGATCTTGGCGATGCGCCGGGATGATGCCCGTTCGGACGGGAAGAAGCTGGCCTTCGGCTTGGCTGCTGCGTGTCTGGTGATCATTGTCGGGTTGATCGCATGGTTTCAGTACGACCACCATCGTCAGCAAACGGTGGCCATCGCCGCGCCGGTCTCGAAGGTTGTGGATCTCTCCAATACAGGCACATATCGCGGTGAGCAGCCGGGCCCGTTGCAATCTGTAGTTCTGCCCGCCGCGCCCGTGGTGTTGACGATTGTTCTTCCCCGATTCAGCCCGACAGGGCAGTACCTCGTCGCTGTCACTCGAGATCAAAGCGGAAACGGTGTCATTGCTGAGGGATTTGCGTCTGCCCGCACCAGCAATGATCAGCAGAGTGTCTCGCTAAATCTCGACTTGCGCAGCGCCAAAGCGGGCGCATACTTCCTCTCCACTACGCATGAGCAGGATCAGGCGGCATACTACTACCCACTTCGGATCAACGGAAGGCAGTAGCCCGTGGCGAAACCGATATCTCTCGATGAGCAGTTTGGACTGTTGGCAACAGTCGACATTATGGATCCTTGGGATGTCGCGTCTCAACTTCGAGGCGTGTCATTGAATTTGGCAGAGCTTCACACGGGGGCCGAATTTGGCAGAGCTTCACACGGGGGCCGAATTTGGCAGAGCTTCACACGGGGGCCCAGTGAATTTGATAGTCTGGCCCCTTCGAATCTGGGGGGTACACCGGTGGCACGATGCGAATCGCCAAAGGAAAGGCAAAGTCGGTGCCGATTAGTACTGCCTCCCCGGGCGATAGCGATGGCAGGAACGAAGCTGCGGCCCGGTCGATATCGCCCGACGCCTTCTCGACAATATCGCGATCGCTGTTGTTCGTCAGACGATGAACTATCATCGTGCCCATCTGGGAAAGGACGCTCTCAGGGAGGTCCCGAGGCCGCTGCGTAGCCAACCCCACTGTGAGATTGAACTTCCGCCCCTCGCGAGCGATGTTTTCGAACGCGTCGAGCGCCTGCTTTGCCCCTTCTTCCCCAATTGAACGATTGATGAAATTGTGGGCTTCGTCGAGAATGACCACGAGCGGCATCCCGAGGAATTCGCCGTCGCGCGCCACTTTCAAAAGGTACTTGCCAATAGAATTCGCCACGATATTACGCGCGTCATATGCGAACGAAACATTCCGCATCGAAACACGTAGGACTCGCGAGGTTGGCTCCAGCCGCCACTCTTCGATTGCTGTAAGCAAAGACTTCTTAATGCCAGGCCTGAAGATACACGCAAGCTCCGAGGAACTCGCCATCGTCGTTATTCGGCTGATGAGGCTTGCGCAGTAGCCCTGCTCGCTCCCGTTCACGTCGCCCCAAGTGTTTGGCGTGCCGTTGCGATCCGTATTAAAGCAGCATTCATGTTCAATTTGTTGGGGTAACTTTCCGATATCGAAGTCCGATTCCTCAGAGTCCACAACCGCAAGATGGTTATGAAAAGCAGCAGAGTAATCCGCGCGGTTGCGACCCGCCTTAACGTATAGGCCATTCTGCCCCAAACTCGGCTCGACCTTCAGCAACTTGAGTGTCTTAATCGCCGCTCGCAGCTTCGGTCCTTGCGCCTGCCCGGATGGACGAAACATTGCCACTAGCTCGTGTACCGCTATGGCTTTGTAGGGGAGGACTACTTCCTCTGAGGTGGCCGGGGGCTGGGCGCTTCCAAAATGCACATGCCTTACGTCCGACCGGGCAGTGTGGTATTCGCCAGTGGCATCTAAGAGAATTACCTTGGCACGCGAGCCCCGAAGCGATTCGATGATCCTCGCGATGGTCCAACTCTTTCCTCCGCCCGTCGCGCCCAAAATGGCACAATGGCGCCCGAAGAGCTTTTCTGGGGTCAGCCGCACCGGCGTACTGGAATCGCTTGCCAACACGGCGAGATCCATTGTCCATTGATCAGGTGCAGTAGACTTGGCAAACTCCGCCATGCGGCACAAAAGATCGGGATGAGCCGAATATACAGATGCGCCTATCCGCGGGAACGCGGCGATTCCAGCCTGAGCCTCACCTGTTTCGACGGAAATGCTGCTCAACAGTTGAACAATCCCAATTGGGCTTAGCTCCGGCGGTTTTCCCATGTGGGGCTCAACGGCTGTTCGTTCCCGCTCTGGGAGCTTCACCTGATTGATTCGTCCTAAGATCGCATGTCTCGGAGTCTCGATGCAGACGAACTCACCTACTTCACCCGCTCCAAATAGCTCGCCATGAACAGATATCCCGCTCGTTTCCCCGGCGTGTGGGAGGTTGATCCGTGCTGTTGTCGGTGTGCATTCCGTGACTGTTCCGATCAGCCGGCTCTGCTCGAATGGTGAAAGGAGAGAACTCATTTTCCGCTCAAACCCCGCGTGCGTTGCAGATGGAGCTCATCTTCAGACACGGAAGTGAGATCGGGGATCGATTTGACGAGCGCCTCGAAATCCCCTGCAACCAACGTAAGCCTGCGATCTCCGGCGTCGATTAGTTTGTCCATTTCCCTGATGAAATCTGGCTGCTGAGATTCATAGGTCGGGCCAACGGCAATCATTCGCAGACTCGCATTCGCCCTCAAAGCCGATTGTATTGGCCCGACAAGATGGGTGTCATTAAATCCGAAGCCGACCACCAGCAAGCCGGTATTGGGTGTCCGTACTGCGCTCTGGAAGCGCGCCATCATCTCGAAATAGGGTTGTTCAAAGCTCGCCTTGAACTTCGCGCTTTTCGGATAAATAATGACGGGATTTTTGGGTACAGCTTGACGGGACACGACGCCGTTACCGTCTCTATTCCAGTCGACCGAGCCATGCAGCTTGAGAAGATGCAAGACGTTTGGGACGTACGCAGGAGCATCTGCGATTCCTTCGCGACGGACGAGGTCATATGTGAAGTTCGAACCATCGAAGTATTGCGGTAAGGTGTGCGAGAAGCCATCAATGAGAGAATAGCCGGCTCTGCTCGCCGCCGTTTCGAAACAGAGATCGTAGTTCGTAGTGAACAGTCTGGTGCGTGGTAATCGAACTGGGCGCCGCGCAATCTTCCGCAGAAAGGCTTCGTGCACGGGAAGGCCCTCACCTGTGGGCAATAGGCTAAGGAAGCTGCAGCTTTCAGAAATGGTCCTTTCTGCCATCCTGACGAATTCGGAGATGGTGGAATTTTCCTTCAGTTCGACAGCCATTTGGCAGCGCGACAGCAGGGTCTCGATGTCTTCAATCCATGCTCCGGACGGGTCCTTCGGCTGACCAGTCTGCTCGAGGAGCTTCTCGAAATCCTTCGTACTTCCAGCGATCTTCTTCCAGAGATCGCCCATGGTGGGGGCGATCGAGTTCTTCCCGGTCGCATCTTTAAGGCAGAGAGAGGTGCCGAGGCCAGTCAGCACGATGAGGTTCTCGGATAGTAGTAGGGAGGATAAGATACGTTCAAGTTGTGCCTTGGCCGCCCGCGCCGCCTCGGTCTCCTGCTGACCACCAACGGCTGCATCGGTTGGTGTCCAATGTAGAGAATCCTGAAAGATCTTGAATTTCATATATTTGCCGTTAGCAAGTTGTACCCTCGCAATGATAGGGTCTCAACTGCCTCGTGATTGGTACAGCTTAACACTCAGGGTGCATAAGGTAATCACGCTGCATCCCATTGATAGGAACGCGTTTATCGCTGAGTGTTGTTGATTCTAGTCGGAACGTTAAAGCACCACTATCGCCCATTCGACTCTTGTGGGAAATTGATGAGTGGATGATTCGCCAATGCACTCGCCGAGCGGCCGATGAGGATTCCCGCGATCATCAGCTTGCGCGCGCCGTGGCCTTGCTCTGGTAGTAACCCATTGCATAGTCGAGTTGTCGATCCTTACCTTGCGAATGGCGCTCTCGCCAATCGAAATCCACCGTATGATCAGGTTCAATCGGTGTTCCTTCGAGAACTGACCCCTTCCACGTGTAATAAGCGCCCGTAGGAAGCGCAAGCCGAAATCCCGGTCCGACTTTGACTGAGGTTGATGAGAGCAACCGTCCAGCCGTCCGCTCGCCCATGATCGTGGCCAAATTGTTTTCCCGGGCAAAGGCGACAATCATCTCCGCCGCGCTCGCGGTGTGGCGATCCACGAGAAGGACTATCCGACCATGGAACGGCATCGGCCCCAAGCCCTCTGTCTGGAGAACGATGGACTTCTTCGACAGCATCGCTGGAGCGAATCGCAAACCCAGCAGCCACAGATTCCTTGGGGACGGTGGGATTCGGGTGAAACGAGGAAAGCTCAGCTTCTCGGTATCCAGATTGGCCATGGTCCGCTGCCGGTCGAGGGCGAAGCCGACCGGAATTCTATCTGGAGTGAGGAAGCTCATCACTCGCAATGCAGCAATTCCCCCGCCGGTATTCCCCCTCAGGTCAATGATCAGACTGTCGATGTTGCCCAAGCTGGCAACTGCCGCGGAAATCTGATTCGCGACCAGAACCCCAATCATGCCCGGAAACATCGCGATCTTTAGATATCCCAGAGTTTCGCCAAGCCGCTTTGCCTCGACCAGCGTTGGCTCGATGAATTGCAGCTTCTTCCCTTTGGGACGCGCCACATCGACGGACACTGTCCTCTTCTGGTCACTGTTCGCAACAAACTCCACCGTGGTCTGCTTTCCCATGGGGAAAACAGGATGCTCCGGCGGCACGATCTCCCGGCCGTCAACACGGAGGAGAATGTTCCCCGGCTCGATTCCGGCGATTGCAGCGGCGCCGCCGGCGTGAACATCCTGAAAGATCCAGCGCTTTCCATAAGGGGTCTCGTCAGCCATGTAGTTAGCACTGAGCGCTGCCCGGCTGGACGCCCGGCGTGCGGTCCTATGAAAGAAGCCCAGGTGAGAGGTATGGAGTTCGGCAAGCAGGTTACTCATCGCCTGTTCAAATGCATCGGGCGTCTCGGCACTCTCGATGATTGGCCTGTGCCGTTCCACGGCGGCCTTCCAGTCCGCATTCAGCTTCTCAGGCGAATAGAACCGCTTTTGCAGCGCAGCCAGCACATTCTCAAGGATCGTGTGGCGATCCCTCCTCGTGAGCTGAATCGGCATTCCGGGCAACGTCGCGGTCGTTGTCGTCATCGAGTGCTGCTCCTGAGAGAGTAGTCTGTTGCGGTTCGTGGGAAGAGGTTGCCGTCGGGTTCGCCATCCAGCTCGAACCCAGCCCAAGAGGACGGTGGCCGCCCGGATTTGAGCATGTCGAGTTGCGCTTGTCTAAGGGCCTCAGCTTTGCTTTCGCCGCGGTCGAGTTGCCGGTAGAAATCGATCATCAGGTCGGCCGTCGCTTGGTCGTTGACCTCCCAGAGTGCCGAAACGACGCTCTGTGCCCCAGCTTCGATAAATGCATTCTCGATATCCGCAACGCCTTCTTCGCCAACTGGGCCGACACCCGTATCGCAGGCGGAGAGAGTTACAAGATCGGCGTTGAGGCGGAGATGCCTGATTTCTCGTACCTGAAGCAGTCCGTCGTCAATGGGCGGCGTCTCGGGCGCAAAGACCAGCGCGGAGCGATCCGGGAACTCAGGGTCGGTGTATCCATGAAGAGCCAGGTGGATGGCTTCGAATTGGCCGAGCGGGAGATGCTTGAAATCCGTTTCGGTTGCGTCGGCACCCAGTAGAACGGTTTTCGGCGGCGGGAAGTCCGCCGCAATGCTCTCCACCTCGTTGCGGCTTTCGGGCAGAGCGACTAGTTGGCGGCGATCTGGACCAGAGATTGCGCGGCGAATGCTGGCAATCAGTGTGATTGGCGGCGGTTTGGAAATCCACGCTGCCACCCCGATATAGGGCAGGGTGGGGTGCCTGGAGCCTCTACTCCGGTGCCCCAGCAGATCGAGGACAGTTCCCGACGGCGCCACGCTCACGGTGTGGGATGCGGCAACATATTGCCCGGCATCCGCCAACGCGGCGAACGGCAGCAGGTGAAGCTTCCCATCGGGCACCACAATAAGATCAGAGTTTGTCTTGTATTCCGGGATTGCGCCCAGCAGATCGTTGAACAGCCGTTGCGCCAGTGGAAGGTCTGTGTTTCCTTTGGTGAGTTCAGAACGGTACTGCGTTGTCTCTGCCTCTAGTTGAGTCTGCGGCGGCAGCAGGTAGGAATGAACGCTGTTTCGTGTCACCGCCAGCGCGTAGGACCGCGGCTCGGCCAAAACATATTCGATGAACAGTTCGGATGGCCGGAGGTCCCGTTGCAGTTTGTTCAAGGCGACAGGATCAGGAGGTGTATCGACGTCCGTGTCATCAGTGCCAATCTGCTGCTCTGTCGTGTAGATGGCATCCAGAATCTGGTCCCTCCCAGCGGTGCCGTCGGTATCGAGCAGCTGCACGTTGAGGCTGGTCAGGTGCAATTCTGCGGGGCTCGGCGCGTGGGGAACAATGACCGCGTGGTGGGACAGTGCCTGAGCCTCGATGCGTCCGCGGGCGCGGTCGATCACGCGGAACGCGTCGGCGAGCCTGTTCTGATCGCGCAGTGAAGCGAAGTAGCCTGCGTACACAACGCTGAGATCGCTGAGCAGTTGCCGTTCGACCATCGGCGTCGGCACCCGGCTGAGAAGAGCATCCAGCAGGTCGGCGCTCTTCTCGTAATAATCGTTCGAATCCTTCACTTTGCCCATGCGTGCGAGAATCTCGGCCTTAGTGGCCAAATTTCTCGGCACGAAGTACAGTTCATCCGGTATCTTCCGGTTTGCGTCGATCGCTTCGTCAATTGCGGCGAGTGCCGGTTGCAGCTCTCCCTGATGGAGGTATGCCTTGGCGAGCGCGCCGTCCACCTGAGTCAGTCCGCGCCAATAGGAAAGCTCCTTCGCGTACTGAACCGATTCCAGGTAGTCTGAAATCGCCTGGTTCCACTGGCCCATCCGCTCATAGACGCTCGCCCTCATCTGGTAAATGTCCGCGAGGTGAGCCGACAGGTGATACTCGGACACCCTGCGGGTCTCTTCCGCGGCGAGTGCCAGGGCTTGCTGGTTTTCTCCGAGGCCGCTCAGTGCATCAATCTTTGCGGTGATCGCAATCGTCGGATAAGCGATCTCCGGTGTTTTCTGTGAGACCCGGATCGCCTCGTTCAGTGGTCCCAGCGCCTCCTTATATTTGTGAATTTCCACCAGCCCGGCGCCGTACATGCTCGCGTAACGGATGTGCGCCGCTGGATCGGCGACCTTTGCTACCAGCCACGCCCGCAGGACATCCTTCTTCGCGGTGGCCATGTCGCCGAGCAGGAATGCCGCGATGCCCTGTTCGCCGCTGGCCCTCGAGGCGAGCAGATATTGGTGCCGATGGAGAGCGAGCTTCTCGACTTCGCTCCAGGTGTCCCGCGCCATGCCGGCGTCGTAGTTCGTTTCGAGCATCCCCAGAATGGTCAGAATGCGTAAGCGGGTATCCGGATTCTGAGCCTCGGGCAGGTCCAGATCGCGCCGCAGATCGGCGATTTGGCTGGGAATCGTCGTGGAGGATTCGCTCTCCGCCGGTATCTGGCTTACTCGTGCGTAAAGCGCTCTCGGAAGATTGCCTTCCGCGCGGAATTTGAGTTCGGCCTGGCGGTAGAGCGGTTCGGCCTGAACCCAGGCATTGAGCCATGAGAGATCGTCGGCTCGCTTCAGCAACGCCTCTGGAGCTTGAGAACTGCGACGCCGGAAGACTTGATACCCGACAAGGCTCAGCAGGGCGGCCAAAAGCAAACCGACAGCGATGCGAATGGTGGGGGAACTGGGGATTCGCACGGCGCACCGTTTACTTTGGCGTCAATGATGCCAGATTATGTTCCCTCGAATCAAATAGCGGAATCCGGGAAGGAGCCGCCACCTCCTTTAGGTCTTTGCTGGCGTTCGAGAGTTAGGCCGCCGCACCGGGCGAACGACCGGCAGAGAGAAGTAATGTTGGTGATTCCGCAACTTCGCAATCCGAGCGGGTTCCGTTTACACTTACGTCCTGCTGCATGTCAGATAACATTCTGAAAATCGTGCCATGCGATCCGCTGTTCCGTCCTTCGCAGGAAGCGGAGAAAGCAGTCGAGCAGCTTCTCAGAGCCATGATTCCCCGCCACGATTCCATTGAGGCAAAGATGCAGCAAGGCATTGCGTTTATCGACTGCGGTGAGAACCGAAGCGGTTAGACGCGTTTTTCCATTCAGCGCAACGGAGAGGCGCATGTTCGGACTCCTGTGTGAGATAAACTGCCGAATCATCACCGATTCTACTGATGCGTTCTGAGTGTAATGTCCGCCTTCCGGGCCTGTCGAAGGGTACGAAAAGCCGGTCATCCATACGCCAAAAATCAATCGCGCGTAGACCGACTAAACTTGAAGTGGGGTGTGGGGGCTGCGCCCGGCCGTACATAAACCGGATATGTCGACGTGGACGGGCTCTGTGTTTGAATCCGGTGTAACAACCCGTCAACGGCGCTCAGCCCCATTTTCCGTTTTCGTTTCGAATGGTTCGCCTGCCTTCCGGGGAAGCCGTTTATACATAGGCTATGGGCACGAGTGATCTTCGATACGAAGATGTGGAGCGGCTCCCAAAGAGTGAGGTCATCATCCGACTGGCCGACGCAGACCCAAATGTTGTGGCACGTGCGCTCTATTCGGCGGCCAGATGGGAACCGGATTGGCAGTGGGTTCAACAAATTTGTCTCGAACATCTGGCATCGCCCCAGATTCCGATCCGCTGGGCAGCGGCAACCTGTTTGGGCGACCTGGCGTTCCTCCGCCGGCCCCTGAATTGCGACCTTGTGGTCCCTGCGCTGATGGCCGCCATGGAAGATCCCGCAATTTCTGACCCGGCAGGCTTCAGCCTGAGCATGGTGAGGCAATTCGTTTGTGCACAAGCTGAGCAATAGAACGTCTCCTGCATTCGCCTTTTGTTCGCTATAGTGGAGCGATGGGGCTGGATGTCGGCGGATACACGGATGTCCCGGACTGGCCCAAACTGGGACCGTCGCTCCTCATCGCTACCTGCTTGATTCTGGCGATCAGGACGGCCAAGTGGCCGGCCCGCACAAAACAGATGCTGAGCGATTCCGAGCTGGATCGCGAGGTTGATTTTGCGGAATACCTGGCCAAGAAAGTTCTCTCGCATCTGATGGCGCGAAACGAGGCGATTTTCCCGCAGCGAAAGCAGCCTTGGTATCAACCAGATGGCAAGGATTGCCCGGAGTAATGAACCACTACGACCGTGCTGATTTACACTGACCGGCATGGATACAGGCCAGCTGATTTCTGAGATCGATTCCGAAATTTCCCGCCTCCAACAAGCCCGCGCCCTTCTGGTGGGTGTCGGCTCAGCAACAAATGCGAAGGCTCCCCGTAAAAAGCGCACATTGAGTACAGAAGCACGGGCGCGGATCGCCGCAGCGCAGAAACGCAGATGGGCGAAACAGAAGAGCGCGGCGAAAAAAAGCGCCTGATCTGATCGGTGAATTTGCCCGGCGGGTGGGGCCGAGATTGGCCCGGCGTCCTCACGCCGGCACACTCAGGGCGGGAAGGCGGGCAAGAGAAATGGAGCCTGCTGATCGCAGGCTCCAAGCGGGATGACAGAATTACGCCGCGGCCTTTTTCGCAAGCTTCTCCGCGCCCGGTGCCGTCTTCTTTGCCTTTTCCTTTGCGGCGAACTCCTGTTTCACCTTGGCCGTGATTCCGTCGGTGTCCACCTTATAGGAGTTGGCGGCATCGCGGAGCACGGTGGCCGGGTTTGCGCGTGACGCTGCCAGGAGGATGGCCGTTTCCACAACCAGTCGCGAAAGCATTCCCTCATCGGAGCGGCGGAGGAAGGCGGCGAAGGTCTTTGCCAAGCCACCTTCGTCCCGCTTCTGCCGGATGTCGTGCTGCCGTGCCAGCATGGTAAGGGGTTTCCATCCATAAGGCTGGTCAGCTTCTCCACAACGAAAAGCAGGTCCCGCTTCATCAGGCGAACGGGGACAGCGGCGCTCACAGCGGAGAGAATGCGCAGACCGGTTGCATTGGCGACGGCCTGTTCCCGGCGCTGCTTCTCCTGCTCGGCCTTCCACTTCTCATCGCGGCTGGTTGGCCGCGCCGGATGGTGAATTTGGCAGGCGGGGTTGGAGCACACCTTGTGAATGGTGCCTACATCGCTGCCTTCGGTGATGATGGCCTCGGCGGTGAACTTGCACGCCTTGAACTCGGGCTGCTTTGCCTCGTCCTTCGACTTCGGCTTGTCGTCCCGAATCGCCGTGTACTTGTTGCGCGGCAACACCGGACTACCCTCTTTTTGCCCGCCGTAGGCGGTGCTGATCTGCACCAGTTCCGGTCTGGCGGCAACCGTCTTGGCGACGTGTGCTGAGACCTTGGCCTGAAAACAGGTGGGGTCGGTGCAGCGGTCCCCCTGCCTTCCGAGGTCGTCACCGAAAAGCAGCTTGTTGTGTCCCGTCCGCTTCGCACAGTCGGCACAACTGCCCGCTGCCGGAACAAGTTGCGGATCGCGCTTGTTGAACGGCGCGTCTTTCAGAACGAGCAATACATTCGCGTCAATCCAGAATTGCAGGTTGCGAACGGGCAGCAAAATGCGGACTGGTTTCTGGCTGCCGTTGTAGACCTCTTTGAAGCAAGCGGAGAGCGCCTGTTCCTGCTGGTCAGCGGGGAGCTTTGCCAAAAGCAGCGCATGGCCCACACCAATCTCATCGGCATAGAACGCCTCGACGGCTTTGGGAACAAGGTCGGTCAGCCTGAGTCTCGAAGCCACGAACACGGGCGACTTGCCCACCTTCGCGGCGATCTGCTCGATGCTGTACTTCGGCTCGTCCAGCGCAAGCAGGGCGTGGAAGCCCTGCGCCTCTTCCATCGGGTGAATCTCGGCGCGAATCAGGTTCTCGACGAGTTGCGCTTCGAGCGCTTCGGCATCGCTCATCTGTCGGATGCGGACGGGCACGGTGTCCTGTCCGACGAGTTGCGCGGCGCGATAGCGCCGTTCCCCGAAGACAATCTCGAAGCCTTTCTCGGTGAGAGGCCGTACCAGCAGGGGCGAGAGAATGCCCTGGGCACGGATGCTTTCGGCCAATTCCTTCAGGGCGGCATCCTCGAAGGTCCGGCGCGGGTTGGTCTTCGACACGTTCAGCAGCGAAAGCGAAACGTCGCGGTACTCAGTGGCATTGATGACCTGGGGTTCCATGATGTTCGGCTCCTTTCGAGCGGTTGCGGGTGAAAGACACGGAGCGGATGAGCCGGGCTGGTATCCGCTCCACAGGTGGGAGCGGACTAGCCGCGAATCGACTTGTCCGAAAAAGCGTCGAGAAATCGCTGGTCGCGGAGATTCCTGTTCCACAGCGCGGCGAACTTCCGGTGTTCTTCGTAGAGGGGCGGCACAAAGACGTAATTCGCGCCGTCCAGATACCGCGAATACTGCTCGACGCCCATCCAATCGTTGCGCCAGTAGTACGGCACAAGCTCGGGGCCGCAGAGCGGCGGCTGCGACCACTCGAAGCACATCTCCGGATCGCGCATCAGGTCGCCATTCTGTTCGCCGTAGTGCGCGACGGAGAGAGCCGGACAACCGAGCGGGCCTCGTCCCGGCACGGCTTCGATGACGAGGGCCATGTAGGGTGGGTTCTCGATCTTGAGGTAGAGCGCGGGCCGGTAGCCCCCGGCCCGCTCAAGGATGCGAAGGACGGTCTGCATTACGCCACCTCCGCGACGGGTTCCTCAGTCGCCGGATTCGCTTCCGACACTGCCTCCACGGTGATTGCGCCGAGGATGACGGCGGACGTGCGCTGCACGACTTCAAGGCTTTCGGCCAGAAGCGCCGCATTGCCCGCGTACATCTGGATGTAGTCCGACGAAGCGCGGCCCATCTCAAGGCCGATGCCCTGGCCCACGATGAAGGCCACGGCTTCGGCTTCCGTCTCCCGCACGGTGGCGGTGGTCTTGGTGCGGCGGTCGGTCTTATGCAGAAGTTCGTGTGCAACCTCGTGCACCAGCGTCACGAACTCCTCGGCCTTTGACTGCCCCGGCAGCAAAGCGATCCTGCCGCCGTAGCTCACGCCGAGCGCGGGCGCGATGTTCTCGGTGTAATCGAGCGCGATGTTCTGGCGTGCGAGAAACTCGATCAGCCGGTCCCGATGGTCCCGCACGTCGCCGGTGATGTTGTGCTCGAACTCGGGCAGGTCCGCGCCTTCGGTCTGCGCCACATCGAAGACATACACGGCGCGGAAGCCAATCAGGACGGGGCGCGGCTTCTCGTCCGTCTGCTGCTCCTGATCGTTCTTTGTGCGCCGGTGGCCTACGATGGGAGCGAGAATCTGGATACCCTTCTCGCCTCGCTTGACGAACCGGCCCAACTCCTTCCACGTCGAAAACCCGGCTACACGGGAAGCGGTCGGGCGCTGCCGTGCAATGGCGAGAATGTTCCCGAAGGAATAGGAATGGAACCGGGCCATGGCGGCGAGGTAGGCGGTCAGGGTTTCGCTCTTGCCTGCCTCAAGCTGCTGGAGCAGGAAGTCCACGGCCTGCTTGATGATTTGCTGCGTGGGGTTGTCTTTCTGGGTGGCTCGCTGCTGGTAAGGCGATGGGTTGGGGAGCGCCGCATTTTTTCTGTGCGGCACGGTGCTGGCGGCTGTGCTGCTGACTGCGTAAGGCATGATGTTTGCTCTCCTGTCGCTGCCCGCGAGGGGCGGAATCTGAAGGAGGGCGTCTGCCTCAACCCAAATTTCTTTGTTTGAGTGCCCCCGCTTCATGGCTCTTGCGGCACGGCAGGGGCGCGGAGGGTTCAGTCACAGGTCGCCGCAGGCGCCGCTCCGGCGGCCGGAGCGAATGCGGAGGACCTTGACGGGTTCCGACCGCCTCTGCCATAAAGCCGCCTGAAGCGGGGGCACTGGAACGAAGAAGAAATTTAGGAACGGTTCCATGCCATGGTCGACCTGATGGAGAAAAAAAGCTGTGAGTCGTCTGAATAGACAATGATGGGGCGGAACTCTTCGTCAATTCCCACTCTGGCATTTTCTTTGCGGCTTGACCCCCAAGCAACTGATCTGAAAAGATTTGGAAGACATGCCAGCGACAATCGTAGTGGGGGGGCAGTTCGGATCAGAGGGGAAGGGCAAGGTCGTTGCTCTTTTGGCATCACGCGTCGAATCTCCCTGGCTCGTAAGGTGCGGAGGGCCAAATTCTGGTCATACAGTGACTATTAAGGGGCGTGATGTCGTACTGCGCCAAGTTCCGTCATGCTCAGAGCCGAGTCGAGCGACTTTTCTGTTGTCCGCCGGATGTGCAATTGATGAGCCCGTGTTGCTGCGCGAACTCGACTTGCTCGAAATTCCATCGGATAGGATCATCGTCGACCCGCGGGCTGTCATTGTCACCGATCAGGATCGCGAGAACGAGAGGCGAAGTCTCAAGGACATCGCCAGTACTTGTAGCGGTACTGGATCAGCGATGGCGCGCCGTCTCTTGCGAGCGGGGGACGTGACGCTCGCGGGAGATTCCGGTGTCCTCGCTAGGCGCTGCCGAATTCAAACGATTGCGCCTCTCTTGCACGAACAACTAGACATTGGAACTGACGTAATCGTCGAAGGCAGCCAAGGTTTCTCCTTGTCGCTGCTGCACGGAGACAAATACCCTTTCGTTACATCTCGCGATACCACCGCGTCCGGCTTTGCGTCGGAGGTTGGACTTGCTCCGAGATCGATCGACAAAGTGGTGGTTGTCATCCGAACCTACCCAATTAGGGTGGGCGGTTCCAGTGGCCCTTTTGACAATGAAATTTCCTGGGAGTATATCCGCGAGTCTTCCGGAGCACCAGAAACAGTTGCCGAGTTTACGTCCGTCACTCACAAGCTGAGACGGGTCGCTCGCTTTGATATGGTATCCGTAAAGCGCGCATGTCAATATAATCGTCCAACAGGTCTGGCCGTGATGGGTCTTGACCGAATTGATTATAGAAACACAAACGTCACAAGCTGGGAAACACTTACTGAAAGCGCACATGAGTTCGTCGCGAATTTGGAGTCAAGCACAGGTATTTTGGTCGAGTTGGTTGGCACGGGATTCGGTACATCTGACGCAATCACGTTGAATCAATCCGAACGGAAAGCCATCGCCAGCTATGCCTGAAATAGAACTGGAACGCTTGCGGAAGCTTCGTGACGACGCGGACGAACTTCTGGCGACGCTGATCGCTGATTTAACGCCATTCAAATCGGCCAACGTGGCCTTAGGCTTCCGCCGGACCCCAACCTCTATCACCGAGGGTCCGAACGATGTAAATGTGACCACTACGTGCTCCTGTTTGATGGGTCTGGCCCACGCGGGTAAGCTTGCCAAGTTTTACGAAGATAAGCCGCCCTCGACTGTCAGAGATATTATGAGCAACATCATGGCCGCGCCTTGGCAGAGCTCCGGCCTGATCGAAAACAATGCCTTTACAAGCACTCTCGTGATCCGCACAGCGGGAGCTCTTGTACGGGCTGGCCTGCTGACCTCTGACAATCAACAAAAGCTCAAGAAATCGTGGAAGCACAACGCTCACGCGCCAAACGCCACCCGGAGCACCCTGAGTGAAATAGCGAAAGAGCTAACACGGGATATTCAAAACCTCGGAATTACTCCGTATCCCGCGGCCGCCGCGGTAGTCTACTGGTTTGTTGACGGAGTGCACCATGCGGGAATCAACCTAGGGGCTGGATGGGGAAGGCTATTTTCGTACGCGACCGACGAATTCCGCAAGCAGCGATCGCTTGTCGTAGCGCGTCACACTGCCATGATGGATCCGATCGCGATGGCTATGGCAGCCTGTTTATGCGCAAGGCTTCATTCAATCTTGAAGTCATCAAGGAAACAATTACCCGGCGTAACCGCGGACACCCTCCCTACGATGATCGAGCTCGAGAGTTCGATCGTTGACCTTTTTCGGGAGCAAACTACTTCAGGGATTTGGCCGAAGTACTTCCCGCTATTTCATTACAAAGATGCTGGCTCCAACTTTTGCTACACCTTTGAGCTTCTCGAAGCTGTTCTCCTTGAGTTCGGCCAGAAAGATAATTCTATATTTCTAAACGAAATAGTTGTTGAGGGGTTGGAACGCGCAGTAGCTGCGTGCAGAGCCGGCAGACTAGAAACGCGAGGGCCTAGAGCGGGTATAGGTCGCGGCTCTATACAATATAGTGGCTGGAATTCTGGGGGTAATCTCGAGACACTAAAACGTGGGCAGCCTGAATCTTGGGCCACAGCCGTAGTCCATATGTTCCTCCATGAGCTGATAGCCGCGCTGTCGCGCCATATTCATGCGCGGCTTATTAGAGACTACGATGCTACACCTCCAGATCCTGAATCGAAAGGCCTGCGGGGCTTGTTGGACATTAAGATCCGAATCGGTGACCGGGACCTCAGCTTACGCAAAGCGCTCAAGGAAGATCTCGTGCGGTCCTTTGAGAAGTACAAAGGGGATAGTGCTGAGGATTTGCTTGGTAAACCAGTTAAGAAGAAGCCCATATCAGCGTTGCTCTTCGGGCCGCCTGGTACGTCCAAGACGGAAATTGCGAGAGCGATCGCTGTCGCCCTTAATTGGCCGCTGGTAGAAATCGACCCCTCACATTTTCTTCGCAATACATTTCAGAACATCTACGTTCAAGCAGAGTCAATTTTCAAGGACGTGATGGATATGTACGGGGTTGTTTTATTGTTTGACGAACTTGATGCTCTTGTCCAAAAGCGTGACAAGAGCGGTTCTCCAGATACCGAAAGCCGCTTTCTTACAACATATATGTTGCCGAAACTAGCTAGGTTACATAACAGGGGCCGGCTAATTTTTCTAATGGCGACGAATTATCAGGAGAATTTCGACGATGCGATCAAGCGTTCTGGCCGTTTTGATCGGTTGTTCTGTATGGGCCCGCCTACGATGGAAGAGAAGTGCAAGCGGCTCGATTCGTTTTTGGGTGAGGGTAAGCAAATCAAGATCGGAGGAGAATTGCTTCTTCAATTCGCCAAAGAAGACCCCTTCATTTACGATCAGCTAACCTTGTATACCTTTGGAGAATTCAAGAGCTTTGTTTCAAAGTTAGGAACATCAAACAACATCGACTCTGAATTGAAGAAGAGGACAGCCGACGGTCTTCGGGCCGCGGTAGAAGACGATTGCCGCACAGTAACCATGAGGCTCCGCGAACTTGATTTCCTCAACAATGAGCCGTATTCAGAGCAGTGGAAGCCTGGTACGTGGTCGAGGCTGACGGATCTCTATAATGCCGACTTTTCAAAACTGAATCTGCCAGACACAGCAGATCCAAGTCCAGTGATGAAGTACATTCTCGAGAGACAGAAGAGCAAGCGTCAATGATGTATCTGGAGCATTGAGAAGAGTGTGTCATCAAGCTTCCATCTCAGGTCTTCAAGCGATCCGTTGTTTGAAATCACATAGTCGGCGCTGCCCCGAATGAGCGCGGCCGTATGGTCCACGGGACTGGCACTTCGGATCCGGTCTTCTGAAAATTTCTTCTTATTTCTGAGACGCGTGAGGATGATCGTGTCATTTGCATCGATAAACCAAATCGTTACTGGGCGTTTCTGAGCAATACCCTCTTTCACGTCCACTAGATCACGGATCGAATCAAGCACAATCGGCCTTCTCTCGTTAGTAAGCATGGAGGCCAGCTTTTCTCGAAGTGGAACCTGATGGTATCGGTCCAGAATGATCGCTCCAAATTCCCGTAGATCGGCCTCCGAGATCGAATCGGCTGTGATCGACCGGCCAAACAAACGCCTTCTTTTCGGCTTTGATTGATCTTCGATGAGTAGTTCACGGATCACGTTTCGGGTACGCATCCAGTGAAAGCCATAGAAAACACTTAGGTAACGCGCAACGACCGATTTTCCGGCGCCAGTTTTACCCGCCAGGCAGACTATAGGCTGGTCGTCGAACGCTAAGGGTGGAACCTTTGGCACGATCAGTTGAGCTTCACTTGGTATTCCCATCGCTTCGTATTGCCCAGCCTCGAAATAGCGGCCGACGATCGCGGATGTAATCGCGTCCATTTCGTCGTGGGAGCGGGTCTTGAGCCCTGATCCTTTCAATCCCAACCTTTTGAGTCCATCGCGCAGTAGGTCCAGACCCTGTTGTTTTCTCGGAATCGAGAGGATGTCCTGCGCGGCGCCCGGGTACGATTCAATGACCAGTGGCTTGTAGGGCAAGCCAGAAATGATGCGGCGCAACTTGATTCCGCGGAGAGTGAGATTCTGCATGGAATCGATTAGGGCCGGATATGCGGGTATACCGATACTGGCGAGATCCTGTTCTGCAACCCTGACGATTCCCGCTTCTGGGTTGATTTCTGTTCCGCCGCCCGGAAGACCAAGGGGAGAGTCGATGCTGATGATCTTCGGACGGTGTTGTTTTATGTAGGCCAGAATTTCATCGTCGGTCAGCAACGACGTGGTCTCCACGTCGAGCCCATCGAGCTTCGCGATACCGGTTGCCTTGTCCCCCGCCGTCAGATCGATTCCGATAACTGTGGAACCGTCGGGTATACACTGAGGCGGTTCGATTCGAGCATGGAGGGGGGGGCGGGAATTCAAAGATCCGTCCCCAAAATTCAATTGGATCTGGCCATTGCCACGTCTCGATCGCGAAAGGGTGCTTCGGGTCGCCCGTTGTCTAGCGATGTGGGACGTTAGTTCACCGTAGCTGAGGGAATTTATGAATGATTGGGAACCCAGCTTCCGCATCGCAAAATCGCCGTAGAGCAAATTCAGCAAATGAGAGCGAGCATGGGCGTCCGATCCAATTGAAAGCGAGCAACCAGCATCGATAGCAATCTTGGCGAGATTGAGAGGAAGATCCAGTCGAGAGGGGAAACAGTTAAACTCAAGAGCAACTCCATAGCGCCTGCAGGCGTTGAACACTTCCTCCCAATCGACGGGAGCCTGAGTGCGGATGTAGTCTGGAACTCCTGGCTTACCCAGGATGGCTGATGTGGGGTGGCCAATGACATCGATAGTTCCGGATTCAATCGCGGTTATCAGTCGATCGGTATTTCTGCGGGAGTCATCTGTCCAATTTGTATGGACAGACCCAATGACCAGACCAGCACTGCTTAGGAGGTTTGCTGGCAAGTCGATTGTGCCGTCTCTCAGGATGTCAACTTCGATACCATGGATAATGGGGCACAGTGGTTCAGCCAACTTTAACGCGGTCGCTTGACGGAGCCACAAAGGCGGCGTAAGACCGCCTTGCAGTTTGCTACTACGACTGTGGTCGGTGACGGCGAAGTATTCAAGGCCGGAGCGGCTGACAGCTTCGGCCATCGCATTCACAGTCGCGCTCCCGTCCGACCACACTGTATGTAGATGGAGATCGGACCTCAGACGGCTCGGTTGCAGAGATGCCAGCGGATCTAGTGCTTCTGCTAACTCCTCGACCGTTGAGTGAGCGGTGGAATTCCGGCAGTCAATCGTGAAGCTCCATCCCATTTGGTGAACGATCTCGAAAACACCCTGGCGCGGTACGCGACTAAAGAACTTCTCCGAGTCGAGCGCCCTTTTCACCCACTCTTTCATCGAATCGGGTGCCGCGTCAGCGATCACTTTTATGGGGCAGAGCGCGCCATCGAACGGGTCGCTGAGATTCGATATACCCCACCTGATGGCAATCTTCGTCCGTATCTGCACCGCTTTGAGGAAGCGAAGGAGCGGGGGGACAACGTGGGCTGTCTGCCAAGGACCCGCATTGCGGCCGGAGAAGAGTGCCAGTATTCGGTCGGGGCCGACATCGAGATCAAGACCGGTGCGATCGAGCCATTCGGTGGGGTCTGGCGCAAGGATTGAGAGCGCAATCTTGCTCGGGCCGAGACCGCGCACGGACCGCAGTCTGAGGCATCTGTGGAAGGGATCTGTATCAAAGCTATTGAGTTCCGCTAGAGTCCCGGTCTCTTTGATTTGGGTGAGATATTGACGTATTCGCGGTGACGGCACATAGTCCAAGTCTTGATCGCGAAGCTCCCCGTCCATCCAACGGTCTATCGCCGTGTTGTACCCGTCCAGACTATAGGCGGCTCTCCAGAGAGAGAAGGTTCGATATTTCGGAGGTTCGGCGCCGGATGATAATGCCCCCACTTCCAGAAGGAATGCCAGATCATAGAGTGGCTGAACGATCTCGAAATCGCGGCGCCGAAAATAGTCGGGGCGGATGCGAAACGGAGATTTCGAAATCGGCGCGCTGGATTTCATCGGTTAGCTATTATGCTTTCTTCAGTTGGGTATCGATAAGGGCCGAGAGTTCCTTGTAGAGACTTGGCTGCCTGACGAAGTCCCACTGTTCCATCGGGATCGAAAGCTTCGCTCCTGAATACCTAGCGAACAGAGTGTCATACGCTTCGTTCACCCGAGCGTAATATGCCGGTTCGACGATGGCTTCGAAATCTCGATTTCGCTGGCGTATCCTCTCCAGGACGAGGTCTGTGTTTGCCGAGAGATATACAAGGACAGTCGTCGGAGGAACTTTCTCTGCGAAATACTCATAGAGATGGAGAAATCCTGCTTTGGTCCTGCGGTCTGTCAGATTAAGCTCCGCGTAGAGCAAATCCTTGCTTAAGTGGAAGTCAGCAACAGTCTCGCGCGGTGAAATTGAGTTTAGTGTTCGAAGCTGGCTGTAGTGCAGTAGAAGAAAGGCGACCTCAGTCTCTGTGGCAGTTTCAACGGGATCACCGTAAAACAGCTTCAAGAATGGATGTTCTTCGAAGCGCTCGAGGAGGAGATCGCTCTTCCGGTACTCCGCGAGGCCCTTCGCGACGGTTGATTTACCGGCACCGATGCATCCCTCTATCGCAATTAGCATGCAATCCCCTCTTGCGTCACTCGGAGTCGCAGGTCCGCACCCTTCATTGTGGATCGCGTAGAGTTTCCACCGCCTAAGAGCATCTTAACGGCTTGGTTTTGCAGCGTGTCGATGATTTCCTGACGCCAGTGTTCGTCCGGATCGCTGGTAAGGATGCCGGCAAACGCGGTCTGCCTAGCATTCCCAAGGCGCGGGGCAGGCCAGAGCACAAAGTCATCGTCCTCGCGCGTGGCCTTGCTGATGAACACAACGCTCCCTGTTTTCCTGCCTACGCCCTTGATCGCGTTGTGCTTGGCAGGCATGATCTCGCTACAACTGTCCTTTGAATGCCTTATCGAGAATGGCGGGGAGCATAGCGTCCAGCTCGGCGGTCGTTTCGACCTGAACCGCATTCACCGAGTCGAGTGTGGATTGAAGGGCATCGAGTTCGGCAACAACTTGCGTCTGCTTATCGATTGAAGGGAGCGGAATTGGCAATTCTCGTATCGCTCGTAGCGGAATCGTTGGCTGGGCCGAGCCGGTTGTCGATGCCCATGCTTTGTCGAAAACGGTTTTAGATTTCAGCATGTGCCAGAGAAAGCGCGGTAGTGTCCTACTGCGATCAGGTTTCAAGATCGCTACGTGACGCTGGAAGCAGAAATCGTCATCGACATCCACAACAGCAGGTATACCCAAAGTAGCTCCAACCGCGCTGTAAAGTACATCGCCGCGCCGAGGTACACGAGTAGTTGAAAGTTTTCGGAAATACTGCGGTGTCACATATTTCACACCGTTGAAGTGCAGTTGGCTGGTGGAGACGTTGCCAACAAATATAAACATCACACCGCTCTCTGAAAATGTGGGTGTCAGGTGATCTCCGTCGGTGATTGACGTGCAGGCCGCATCTAGGTGGCTAACGCCGATTTCGCTTCTAAGGCGTCCGTAAATCTTGTCGGTTGCAGCACGAGAGAGTGCCAACACCTCGTCACTCGCCGCTGAACGTAGCGCTCGCGCGTCCCCGACCTTTGCTGCCAATTTCTCGATGCGCCCGACGATGCGGAGTTGTTCGTCGAGCGGTGGGAGCGCGATTTCTAATGTCTTGAAGCGGTCTTCTGAAAGCCGTACACGGTTGGTCGTGCCCTCACTCGCGCGCTTGCATAAATCAACGAACGATGCCGTCTTTGACATCCATTGAAGAAAAGCTGGGGCAAGCCTGTCTTTAGCGACATTGAATAGGGGAAAATCGTTTGTAACGACAGCGCCATTCAGTTCGTCGGGAATGAGCCCGCTTGCGCCGTTGCGCGCGTCGATGCGAGAAATGATGAATTGCCCGGCACTTGCTTGATAGCGCCGGGCTGAGGCAATCTCGACGCCTTGAACCTGACGGCGCTCGACGACTCCTTTTCCGTTCATCCGAACGGTGACTTCCCTATATATCGCCTCTGGATGAAGCGCGATAGTACGCCCGGATCGTCGCAGCAAGTCTCCAAGCGCAACGATAGGCCATGCCACGCTCATGCCTGCACCCCTAAAGCAGCCTTGATTTCCTGCATCAACTCCGCAATGCGCAATTCCTTCTTGAGAATGTCGTCGGCAAGTTGCTCGGGTGGCAAGTGCTCGAAGTCCACCTTGGCGCGCGGATTCTTGCGGTCGAGGTTGCAGTTTGTGTCCAGCAATTCCTTTGCTGAAACTTTCCATGCCTGATCGTTTTCTTTGCGCTTCGCCCACCACGCCATGCAGTCTTTGAATTCCTCAAACTGCATGGGCTGGGTCTTGGTGTAATTCTTGCGGCCTTCAGGTAGCGGCTGTTCGTAGAACCACATATCCTTCGTCGGCCCGGATCGGTCGAAAAACAGTATGTTTGTGGAGATGCTGGTGTAAGGCGCGAACACGCCGTTGGGCAGGCGGACGATTGTGTGGAGATTGAATTGTTTTAGAAGCTCTTCTTTGATGCGCGCACATACACCATCGCCAAATAACGTGCCGTTGGGCACGACCACGGCGGCGCGGGCCGGGCGCTTAGCCGCCGTCTGCTGGCGCTTCAACCTCCGCATGATGAGCTGCAGGAACAGAAGCGCCGTTTCTGCCGTCTGCCGGTCTTCGGGGAAATTCGCCTGGATTCCGCGCTCCTCCTCGCCGCCGAATGGCGGATTAGTGAGGATCAAGTCCACGCGCTCTTTCTCGCCCATTTCTGAGAGCTTGAACCGGAGCGCGTTTTCGGGGTCGATCTGCGGCGCGTCCAGCCCGTGAAGGAGAAGATTCATCTGGCACAGAAGATAAGGCAGGGATTTCGGCTCGCATCCATTGATGGTTTCCGTTTGCAGGCGCTTGCGGTCGGTAACGGTCTTCACCTGCTTCTCAAGGTGGTTGTAGGCCTCCACCAAAAAGCCGCCTGTGCCGCTCGCGGGATCGAGTACGGTTTCTCCAAGTTGCGGGTCGGTCATCTCGACCATGAAACGAACGACGGCACGCGGCGTGTAGAACTCGCCGGAGTCGCCGGCCGCGTCGCGCATCTCGCGGAGCATGGATTCGTACAGCGCGCCCAGCGTATGCAACTCGTCGGATGATGTAAAGTGGATGGCCGCGACCTTGTTGATGATATCGCGCAGAAGATAACCGCTCTTCATACGGTTATCAACGCCCTTGAACACGCGAGCGATCACATCGCGGCGGTTGTCGCCGTTGGAACTGGACAGCGAGCGGAGGTAAGCGAACAGCCCCGCACCCTTCGTGCCGTCGGCGCGGCGGGCTTCGTCGTTATTGATGAAAGCCAGCAATTCGTCGCCGGTGATGCCCTGGGGGTCCGCCGCCCAATCGCGCCAGCGATAGGGCGCTTCGATAGCAGCCTTGAACTTTTTGCCCGCGAGCGTAGCCTCTTCCTCGCGCTGTTGCTCAAGATCGTCAAGAAATTTCAGAAACATGATCCATGTCAGCAACGGCAGGCGGTCAAGATCGCCATTCAGCCCCTTGTCCTTGCGCATGATGTCGCGCGCGGATTTCAGGAGGCTTCCGAGCATTTGAGATGTGGTCATCGGTACCGTGCCATTGGCACCGTTCTTTTTTGTCTTAGGAGGCATAGAGGAGTCCTTGCAGTTCGTTGACGGCATGCCGAAGCGGTATGGGGCCTCCAAACAGCTTCATAATCTCGGCAGGCTGGCCGTGGGTGGAGATGGGAGGAACCTTCAACACGTCCGGCAATACGAACTGCGCATCACCGTGTTCGGCATACTTTTCCAGGAGCTCATCCAGCACTTGACGAGCTTCCGGAGAGAATTTGTCAAAATAATCTTTGCGTTCGGACCTGAGCCGCTGAGCACGCTCACGACGCGTGCGAAGCGGCGCGTTGAAGGCAAGATGGCACAGCAGGTCGAAGGGGTCGGCGTCCATCTGGCCGGTCTGCTCCGCCAGTTCCTCGAAGTCTATACCGCGTTCCCTGAGGGCGCCAATGATCTCGCTGCGCTTTTCTGCATCGGCCCACCTTCCGCGCAGCTCGGCGGAAGTGCGGGCGATGGAACGGACGCTTTCGGCGGCATAGTCCGTGTACTTCACGACACGAAGCTGTCGGCCATTCGGGTCAAGCTCATGGACCAGATGGGCCACGACCTCCACCTGGCCGCCGTCGAAATAGAACTTCCTCGGTTCGCCGGTGGGTGGTTCGACAATGACAGGGCCTGCTTCCACTTCCGGCGGCGGCTCCTGCCCTTCGGGCACGGTTTCTGTGATCGCGGTCGTCTCGCCGTCTTGCGTCACTTCTTCTTCGGTGATGTAGGTTGGATCGCCGTCGAAGTCGGGATCGGCAAACATCCGGGTCGCGGATCCCGTGTAGTCAATGATGTTGAACCAGAGCTTGCCGTAATCATCACGCAAGCGCGTACCGCGCCCGATGATCTGCTTGAACTCGCTCATAGAGCCGACAACACGCGCCAGCACCACGTTTTTGCAGGTGGGCGCGTCCACGCCGGTGGTGAGAAGCTGGGAAGAAGTCAGTATCGTCGGCGTTTTCGTTTCGACATCCTGAAACCTCGACAAGTGCCCGCGTCCGATCTCCTTCTCATCTGCCGTGACGCGAGCGACATAATCCGGGTATTGCGCCACCAACTCCGAATTGAGGTTGACCAATGCCTGACGCATCTCAGATGCGTGTTCTTGGTCCACACAAAAAACGATGGTCTTGGCGAATCGGTCAGTCTTCTTGAGGAAGTCACTCAGGTGCTTTGCAATCGCCTGGGTGCGTGCCCGCAAGGCGATGACACGCTCAAAATCTCTCGTTTGATACTCGTCGTCGGGAATCTCGCGTCCATAGCGGTCAACTTCATCTTTGCTCGGTCGCCACCCCGCCGCGTCCCACTGGGTGACGACCCGGTGGACGCGATAGGGCGCTAGAAAGCCGTCGTCGATGCCCTGGCGAAGGCTATACTGGTAGATCGGATTGCCGAAATACAGATATGTGTCGCGGTTGTCCTCACGCAGTGGCGTGGCCGTCATGCCAAGCTGGAAGGCCGGTTTGAAGTGCTCAAGAATGACGCGCCATGAACTGTCGTCACGGGCGCTGCCACGGTGGCACTCATCAACGATAATCAGGTCGAAGAAGTCGGGCGGGTAGTCGCGGAACAGCCCTGCCCGACGCTCATCTTCAGCAAGTGCCTGATAGATAGCGAAATACATCTCACGGCTCTTGACGATCTCCCCGGACTCGATCTTGTAGCGAGCGTCACCGAAGGGAGTGAAGGTCTTGTCCTTCGGATCGTCAATAAGGATGTTGCGGTCCGCCAGGTAAAGGATGCGGGGCTTGCGATATTCACCGGTACTGTTCCAGCGGCTTGACCACAGCTTCCAGCAGATTTGAAAGGCCACGATGGTTTTGCCCGTGCCAGTCGCCATCGTCAGGAGCAGGCGGCGCTTTCCGGCAAGGATGGCCTCGACCGTGCGGTTGATCGCGATTTGCTGGTAATACCGGGGTGGCTTGCCGCCGACGATGTTGTATGGAGCGATAAGCCGGTCGGCCAGTTGGGGCTGGGTCAATCCGCTTCCGGCCTGATAGCGATGCCAAAGGTCATCCGGCTTTGGAAAGTCCGGCACGGGTTTTTCCGTACCGGCAAAATAATCAATCTCTATGATCTCCGCGCCGTTGGTGGCGTAGGCAAACTTGAGGCCAAGCATCTCCGCATAGGCGCGAGCCTGCTGCACAGCGTCGGTCACCGTCTTGTAGCTGGCCTTTGCCTCGACAACAGCCAGCGGAAAATCCCGCGTATAGCGCAACAGGTAATCAACCCGCTTCGGGGACTTGCGAATGAAGCCTTCCTTACCAACGGGAATCACACGTCCATCCGTAATGGTGCGCTGTTCGGCTATCGAATGCGGCTCGGCATCCCAGCCCAATGCGAGAAGCCTAGGAACAACATATTTTCGGCAGGTATCGGCTTCGGTATTCATTCCCTAGTGCGCGTTTCTCTTGCCGTAAAATCGCAAAAACTTTCGATTTGGCTGCTTCAGTATCTCCAATATCGCACACGTATCTTGCTGATTCATAGGAGATTTGCCTGTACAGGGCAACCGTTGCTTGGTGCGTTGAGAAGTGCCGGGACCGTTGGCGACAGAAGGAAGTAGGCCTACATTATGCCGCTGATCCCATGGCATAATGTGTATCATGAACGCTGCGAACACCCAAATCGGTGACTGGCTGGGGCTACAGCCTCCCGCTACAGAGGGCGAGATCCTCCGAATCGTTGAGGGAAGACTGGCGCCCTCGATCATCAAGCGGCTGGTCGCCCTTGGATTGGAGCGGTCTGAAATTGACGCCGTGGTCATTCCGTCTCGAACCTTACAGCATCGCCGGTCTCGCCGGGAAAAGCTTACGGTTGAGGAGTCGGATCGGGTATTGCGCGTGATTCGTGTGTTGTCACTCGCGGAAACGGTCTATGGGAGCCGGGAACGTGCCCTAGTTTGGCTGCGGAGGCAGCATGCGCGCCTTGATGGACGCACACCACTCTCGCTCCTTCACACGGATACTGGCAGCCGCATCGTTGAGGAGGTCCTGATCCAGATTGACGAGGGCATGTTCGTCTGATGGTCCTGTGGCGGATCAGCCTGCATCGCGATCTGAGCGGAACTGGTGGACTCCGGGCCGCCGGGCGATGGCACTATGCAGGACGACCGATTGTCTACTTGGCAGAATCACCCGCGGCTGCGCTGCTTGAGGTTTGCGTCCACACTAGCGCCAACGATGTGCCTCCTGAATTTACTTTGCTGCGCATTGAGGGACCGGACTTCGAGACGCCAACGATTCGGGTGGAGGATTTGCCGGAAGATTGGCGGACCCACCTCGAAGTGACACGGGATTTAGGCTCAGCTTGGCTGGAGAGAAGCGAAGACGTCCTGCTTCGGGTCCCAAGCGCTATCGTTCCGGAGACGATGAATTGCCTCTTCAATCCTTCGCACCGCCGGGCGGCGGAATTCGAAATCACTGACTCAATGGCCTATCCGTTCGATCCGAGACTAAAGAAGTAGTCGATCCGGCATCGACCCGCTTAGAAAATCGGCCCATGTGGCGGCGGAGACTTGGGGCGTTCGCAATCGTCAAGATCGTTGGTGGTGGTTTGGAAGTTTGGTTATGGCCGACAGGTCTCGCAAGGCTCATATCCTGCTTCAGTTGCCGCCCTGCGGGTGTCGAAATCAACGGAGTTCTTGGAGATGATATTTGCGGCCCACTGGCAGTTCGGTCGATGGAAAACAGATTGCACTGTGCTTGCCACAAAAGGCCCATAGTTGGCCTCCCAGGAGACGGGCGTTTTCAGGGGCAGATTGATACCGGGTATTGACATGGCCCAGTTCTCCTTTGGGATACTAAGCAGATGCCTACCCGCTCAAGCAAAGATCGCGACTTCGCTACCGTCGCTCGAAACGTGGTCGAGCAAGCCATCGGTGAACGATTGGACGGATCGCCACTGCCGCGATCCGAGAAAAACCCCGCTGCCGTTGCGTTGGGCAACTTGGGTGGGAAAAAGGGCGGAAAGGCGCGCGCGGCAAAGTTGTCCCCTGCGAAGCGGAAGGCCATTGCAAAGAAGGCCGCAGCCGCCCGTTGGAAGAGTTAGCACTATTTGATTCTGGTCAGCAGTGCGGGATTTCCTGCAGGCTTCCCTGCATTCTTACCGCCGCTTATGCCGGTCATCACGAGCGAAAAGAGCAATGCCTCCAGATCGGATGGCAAAATTGCTAGTTTTTCGGCAATCTGTGCTCGGCTTAGACTGTCCTCCCTATACAAACTAGAGAGCAATTTGGGAAGAACAAGCGAAGTTTCTCTGGGCGACCCTTGAGGCTCATGCGTTCTATAACCGCGCCGTGAAATCTCGACCATCAGAGATTTGTAATACCACTCGCTGAGTGCGTTCAGTTCATGCAAGCGATGGCATAGCGCAGCGACCGAAACATTCCATATCCGCTTGATGCGCAGCAATTCCCGGAGATGGGGCTGTTCCGGCAGATGACCCAACACGCCACTGCGCGGCATCAAAAAGGCTGAGGCGAAACGATTAGCCTCCAGTTCCGCGCTTCTGCCTGTTGGGCCGCCGTGACGGTGCATTGTTAGGTGGCAAAGCTCATGGGCCGCATCAAAGCGGCTGCGCTCCGCAGACTTAAACCGATTAAGAAAGACGAAAGGCGTGTCACCCTTCCACGTCGAGAACGCATCGACAGATTTAGACTCCACTGCGATAGAAAAAACACGAACACCCTTCGACTCCAGCAGGTGGATCATGTTTTTTATAGGCTGCTGACCAATCCCCCAAGCCTCACGTAAATATTCGGCGGCAACTTCTGGATCGGTTTCAGCGCCGAGGTCTGGCAGATTGGGAACTGGTAACTCAAAAATGCCTTCGAACCACCTGTTCAAATGAATAGCGAGTGCGCCCTGGCTTAGAGCCATATCGCGTAGCTTTGCACTCATCGTTGACAACGAGCGAAAGCTGACATCGAAACATGCTGGCTCATCCAAGTCGTCGCCATCAAAGAACGCGGGAGGAAACCCCAGAACAGTCTGAAGGCGGACAAATGTTTCCATGCTGGGGGCGCTCTCGCCTGTCTCGTAGGACGTGATGGTCCGCAACGTGACGCCAAGCTTTTCGGCGAGTTCGGATTTGGTGTACCCGCGTCTTTTTCTAGCTACCGCAAATCGAGTTGGATTGAAATTGAAGCCGGTAGCATCAAGCACGCCTCTTGATTTCAATGTCAATCTCTCCGCCATCTGGACCGCTCCCCTCATCTGGTAATGCATTAAAGTCAGGTTCAACATCAAAGGGAGAAAGGATGATCCGCTCTGACCAGCCGACGATGATGCCGTCGGGGTCAGCCGCTACAGGTTTAGAGAGTTCACTCCGTACTTGTCCCAGGCCCTTGTCGTAATGTATGAGCAGCATCCAGGTATTCATTCGCTGCTTATTGATTGCTTCGACTTTTGCCGCCTCATCTTGCGCTAATTCCAGAAAGAGCCAGCCGTTCCTCTCGATCTTCTCCAGCGTCCTTGGCCCTTTGCAGGAATTGGTCTTCGGATCAAACTCGCCCTCCCTGCCGGTGTTCTCATCGGCGCTCGTGCAGGTGATGGCCAGCGCATTGTCGGGCCGCACGATGAGCGGTTGTCCCGTGTCGTTCAACCGCATCCATCCTTCCAGAACCAAATCCTCACGGATACTGCGGACGGCCCCATTCCAAGCTGCGATTCCAGGGAAGTTGGGGGCGTCATTTTCGGTACACGCGGCGCGGGCAGCCTGCGAAGCCTCTACGCCCTTGATGAGAATTTCCGAAGTGACGCCAATCTCAGCGAGGCGCTTGTTCACGTCCCACGGCTCAGTAAGAACTCGCTTCGGTTCAGCGGCCATTTCTCTGCCTCTTTCTTCACTTCCGATTATTCTACCTCCAAGGAGGCGTAAAAAACGGAAGTGGTGTCAGCTAAGTGACTATGATAAGAACTGTTTTGACAAACGTCAATTGGTTAAGCATAATGGTCAGTATGAATCGGCTTACGATAGTCCAGCGTGCCCAGGTCGTGCGGTGCCTCTGCGAAGGGAACAGCATCCGCTCTACCGTCCGGATCACTGGAGTAGCGAAGAACACCGTGGTGAAACTGCTCTGCGAGATGGGCTGCGCGTGCGCCGATTACCACCACAGGCATGTGCGCAATCTCATGGTTCGCAGCCTTCAATGCGATGAAATCTGGTCCTTCGTCGGCGCGAAGAAGAAGAACGTCACTCCCGAGCAGGAACTGAATGGCTGGGGCGATGTTTGGACGTGGACGGCCATCGATGCGGATACGAAGCTCTGCGTGAGCTACTTCGTCGGGGATGGCGGCAAACATTCAGCGTTCGCGTTCATGGAAGACTGTGCAGCCCGGATCACTGGACGCCTTCAGATCACTAAAGACGCGCACAGGCCCTGTTTGGCAGCGGTTGAGAAGGTTTTCGGCGGCGACGCTGACTATGCACAGTTGCACAAGATTTACGGTGCGCCTGAAGTCAACGAAGCGCGGTACAGCCCGGCAACGTGCATCGGTTGCGACATGAAGACTGTGAGTGGTGTGCCCGATCCCACGCACGTCAGCACAAGCTTTGTGGAACGTCAGAATCCCAGCATGAGAATGTCGATGCGACGTTTGACGCGGCTGACGAATGACTTTTCAAAGAAGGTCGAAAACCATGGTCACGCGGTTGCACTCTACTTCGCGTTCTACAACTTTTGCCGGATGCATCAGACTTTGCGCGTGACACCAGCTATGGAAGCTGGACTGAGCGATCACGTCTGGACTGTAGAAGAACTGATCGCCTTGCTGCCAGTCGAACAACCAAAGAAGCGCGGCCCTTACCAGACGAAAATTTCAAACTGACCCACTACCAGATCGTTTGATCGTGGAACGACACCGACATTCTCGTGAGAAGATCGAGGGAGCATCATTCGCAAAGCCCGACGATTCACCAATTGAAAGAATTCTCCAGACACCGTCTGGTGAATTTGGTAACGGCAATTTTTCAGATGGGCCTGCAAATTCGCGGGCATTATCATCCCAACCCGAGTGCCTGTCCCACAGACAGGGGCTCAGTGACTTCAAGCGCCGAAGTTTTGGTCACTGCAATTCCCAACTGCTGAGTCAGCCGGGTGAAGTCATCGGTGAAGACAGTTGCCTCGTGGCTGGCGCGAGAGACGGCGACGTAGCCAAATCTGGAACTGAGAAGGTCCGGGTGAACACTGGTGTCGGCGTGGACGAGGACGCGTTCGGCGGTGAGTCCTTGGGCGCTATGGCTGGTGACCGCGTAGCCGTGGTCGAAGTGGCGATGCTCCGCGGCGGCGAATTCTATCCGCCGACTGTCGTCGAGCCGGGCCGTGATGCGACCGTCTGGCGCAATGGATTCGATCACTGCCAAGTCACGGTTGGTGACACCGAGATGTTTGTCCGGCGCGGTGAACTGGACGCGTTCGCCAATTGCAAAACCGTTCATCACCTCCTTGTAGACACTTACCCCGGCCAGGCGGCGAGGATCGTAGGTGGCGAGTTCACCAGAGCGCTTCTCGACCGTCAGCTGATTCCGGGTCGGGTCGACGGTCGTAACAACGGCGTAGGAGCCAGCTTCGATCCCTGTGCCCCTGCTGCCTCGTGCGTAGCGAACCACGTCTCCGGGTTCATAGTGAATGGCCCAGGAGCGCTCCGCTCCCGTCAGCTCCTGCCTCTGGGTGAGAATTGCGAAGGTGTGATCTTGGCGCGAGAGAGACCCGTTTACCTTCAATTCGTCGCGGACGGCCCGATTCAGTTCGCGGCGAGAAGCGTTATCCGGTGAAACGATCAGCGTATTTGCCGATGATTCGGCGTAAATTCGCGCAATGGTACGGATGCGCTCCTCACGACCGGGAATCACCGCGACACGCTCGTGCTCACGCAATTGAACAAGCGCCTTCGCGCTCTGGCCATGGGCGAACAATTCGACGGCGGCTTTGAGGGAGGGGTCTCGCTGTCGCACAATTTCATCGAGTTTCGGGGTGCGCATGCCGGCCTCTTGCAATTGCTCGAACGGCCGGCCGGCTTCGACGCTCTGATGCTGGCGGATGTCACCGATGAGGAGCACGCGGTCGCTTGGTCCAAGACGGCTTAGGAATTCGCGCACTTGGAGAGTGCTCGCCAGACTCGATTCATCGACAAAATAGAAATGTCGTTGCCCCGATCCATTCGAGTCGATGGAACCTGCGAGGAATCTTTGCAGTGTCTCGGCCGCGACACCGGCGTCGTTAAGTTGGCGGGCGGCGCGCGAGGTTGGAGCAAAACCATGCACTGCGTATCCTCGATCCTCGGCGGCCGTACGAATCGCAGAAAGTGATGTCGTTTTCCCGGATCCAGCAAATCCCTGAAGTCCCTGGATTCGGTCCGGCGAACTCAGAACCTCCTCAACGACTCTCTTCTGAGAGCGGTTCAGCTGTGTGTGTCTACTGGCAATTGCGATCGCCTGCTGCGGGGAGAGAACTGGTTCCACCTGGTTCCGTCCCTCCGCGACCCGGCGTACGATCTCCCGTTCGGCTGCGATGGTTCGGGCGGTTGTGAGCTTCCGACCGGGCGTCGAGTGAGGTCGCTCGACGGTCTGGAATTCGCCCGCCGCTATCCGGGCGTTGAGGTTGGCGCGGACCGGGCCGTACCTGACCTCTCCCATGCCGCGCCGCAGCGCGTCGCGAACAAGGGCTCGCTCATCAATGACCGCCTCGCGCTCGAAGTTCTTATCGCGGGCGAATGTTACTGCCTCTCGAACACGTTGTTGTTGTGGGTCAACCTCGCGGCTTTGTGTCCGAGCACGTTCCTGAGCCGCCCGAACAACGGATCCGGCCTGATTGCCATATTCAGCCGCCAGCTTCCGGTGGGCTACCATGACTTCGCCGAGAGAGCGAATCTCCTTGTCATCGCGGGTCGAGTGCGCTGCAATTTCCGCGGCTTCCTTGCCATTTCGGCCTGTCCGTTCGAGGTAATCCCTTATCTGCTGACTTCGGGGACTCGACGCGTCGAGATACTCCTGGGTGTAGCCCTTGATTTCGGGCGCACCGCTGCGTCCCACTGTGATTTCGTAACCGAGGTCACGGAGCCGGTAAGTTAATTCCGTCTGGTAGATGGCTGTGGCGAACTGCTGCGATGCGAAGAGATTCTGCGGCTGCACAGCCCGGTATTCACCAGAGCCTCGCTGGGTGATGTTGAAAATGACTGCATGGGTGTGGAGTTGTGGAGCGGCATAGCCGCGAACCGGACGCGCAGTATCATGCTCAAATTTGGCAGCCATGAATTTGCAAGTTGTTTCTGCCGGATGATTCCCTCCAATTCGTGCCGCGGTGTACGACTCAAGGTGTTCGAGGGCGGTGCGGACAGCGTCGCGATGTGCTTCGCGAACACGGTCATCGCCGCCCACCAAGGCCGTGAGTGATACCGATTTCGGCGTCGAAAAAGTTGCATCCCACCCCGCTCGGTGCTCCATTGTTTTGACAGTGTTCCCGTCAGCACTTTTGTATTCGTGCGATGCACGTTGCCGGACAAGCTGCTCTTTGGTCAGCGGGTGTTGCCCCTGGCTCAGAGCAGCAAAATCCTCGGCGGAGACGGCACCGGCAAGTCCAAACCCTTCGGCCAATCGACCTTGCCACTCACCAGCGACTTCCCCGCGCTGAGACCAGTAATTTTGCTCTCGGGAGGTGAATTCCTTCTGGTGGTAGTTCTGCGCCTGACCCGCGGAGAGCGGCTTCGAGATAGTCAACATGGCGGTTCCTCAGCCCCGGAGATTCAGGGTCTGCGTCTCATCGGCCCCTAAGGGCATTGGAGGTTCTGGCGTGACTTGTTCGACCATGGCAATTCCAGTCAGTCGCCGGGGGGCAGAGGTCTCCGGAGTCTGCCGAAGTTCTGTAGAGGAGGGGTCCGTTGTCCGCATTCGCTCGGGGTCATAGGGCAGCTTGTCATCGGGTCTCTCGCGCAGCTCGAAGCCATCGGCAACGACTGGCATATCGAAGTAAGGGAATGAAAACCGCGTGACATAGTTCTGATACTTCATATAGGCGTGAAGATCGGCGAGGCCGGAGATTTCGGACTCGAGAACCAGCGGCTCGACCTGCCTGTCGAGAGCGAAGTTGCGTCCTGACCGTGTGCCGTCAAAGTGCGTTTCCCGCAGTCGCTCCACCTCAACTTTGCCGATGAACTCGCTGACCCACTGCCCGGCTTTCGGCTCCTTGGTCGTGAGCCAGATACTCGTGGCCGGCTGCGACAGCATTACTTCCGCCAGATGCCCGTACAGGTATTCAAGCTGCGCCTTGCCCTGAAATCCGAGGACTACCGGATTCCGGCTCTTCCGGGCCTCGGTAATGGCGGTATGGAGCTGCGGAAGTTTTTGCAGCGTCGCTAGTTCGTCGATGACGAACCACACGCGGTTCTGCGCAGCCATCGGCTCATTGAGTAGCCGCAATACCAGCCAATCGATCCAGAGGCTCTGCAAGGGGCGAAGCGCTTCTCGCTCGGCCGGGAGAGAAGTAAGGAAGATCCAACCTTGGCGCTTCTCAGCCCATTCAGTAGCGGTCCACTTGCCATTGGCGGCATCTCGTTTTGGCAGCAGACGGAGGCTATCGGCGACCAGACCAAGAGAGGCCAGAACGCCCGCCCGCTGCTGGTGAGCATGCGGGTCGATCAGGTGGGCGTGCTCGGTGCCTTTGAGCCTAAGATCGATCTCTTCAGGGTCTGACATCCACTTGACCAACTGCTCCGGCGATGGGCCGTATGCCATCAGAAATGCGAAGATTTTCTGTGGCGATTCGATGAAGAATTCGCCTTTCTTGTCCTGTGGAGGTTGGAATAAGGACGCGGCCAGCGCCTTCGCCTCGGAGCGGCTGCGCAGTTCCTCGGCTGGACCCCAATAAGGGCACCGTTTGTCGAGCGGGTTGAGGATTATGTCCCCGCGTTTCGGGTCGTAAAACCGCTTCACGAACTCGCGCGCAGGGTCGTAGACGATGGCCGAATCCCCGCGGCTGCGAACCTGCCGGAGCACCTGGAACATCAGAGCGGATTTGCCGGCGCCAGTGTCGCCGATGATTTGCATATGCTGAGCCTCGGCCCGGGCAGGGATGCGAAGCATCGTTTTCATGCCATCAGTTTTGAAGCCGATGCCATCGCCTCTGACGGTACTTTTGAATTGTCGCGGCGTCAGCATTTCTGGGCCCTTGAGCCTGCGCCCATACCGTAACTGCTTTTGCCGCCGTAAATCTTTCATGGTTGTGACCGGCAGCAGGATCAAGAACAGCACCGCGCCGGCGAGCAGTGGTGGCTGAAAGAATCCGGAGATCGAGGTTCCGCAGTAGATCACGGTCTTGAGAAAATCACGCAGGCTGGCATCGATATAACTGCGCTTCGGGCCACGGAAGAGCAGCGCGTAACCGTTGCGGCGTGCCGCTGGCGAGAGTGTCAGCGGGATCGACTTACCGTCCGGTTCCAGAGTTCTGCCCAACACCACATCGCCGTTCATCGCAGGTCGCGGCGACGTTTTGCTGCCACCAACGAAGAGCATCCGATGGTCGCTGCGATGACTCGGCATGAACGTTCCAAATGCCGCTGTGCGCTCATAGAGCGGCAGATAATACCGCTGCAGTGGCGTTGCCAGGTGGACCCGAATGCACACGGCAGCAAAGGTCACTATGACGGCCGCAAAAGCCAGTCCGTAGGTATAGACGGGCATATGGCGCGGCCAGATGATTGTTTCTTTGCGTCCCCAGATTGTTTTTCCCATCGCACTACCTCCGCTTCTCGCACCCAAGTTTGCCGGCCAATTCGTGCTTGGCCGTACTGATTTCGTCAACCAGTCTGTCGAATGCTTCGGGCGCAAGCCGCTGGCCCGCCATCAGCGGGCGAAGCACGTTGACCAAGAGCAGACGGACACCAAGAATTTCTGCGAGAGCAGGATCGTTTGCGCGAGCGCCTCGCAACTCGGCCAGGATCACGTCGCGGATCCACTGTCCACGTGCAACCCCCTGCGCTTGGGAGAACTCCGTTACCGCTTTGCGTTCTTCCTTTGTCAGTTTGGCCGTGACCGGGAAGACCCGAACCGCCTCGCGGTCGCCGTTGGCTTCTTGCGCTATTTTCGCTTTCAAGAGCACCATGCAGGCCTCACAATTTTGAGGTGCACCCAAGTGCACCCAAAATCGTTATGTCACTGAAATTGCTCCAAGTGCACCGTAGTGCACTTGCACGACCCTATGAGGGGTGGAGTGTCGAAATTCTTCCGGTGCGAAGCACCGTTGTGGCACAGCCACCACTCTGGAGGGTGGATCATGACCTTGATCCCGCCACGGGAACTGCCGAAGTGCTGCCGTTGGCAGCACCGTTCGCAGGCTTCTTCGGAGGCTGCTCGACGGGGTCGGTTCCTGGCGCGCGACGGACGCGCAGTGTCGGGGTGATCCGCTGTGCTTCAGCAGACTTCAGGAACTCCTGAAAGTCACGGTCTTTCGAGAAGACATACCCGAGCGCTTGCTCGACCACATCGTCTGCGGATGCCTTGATGAAGGCCGCGTACTGATCGACCTGCAAGGCGGTGGTATCAGTGAGGCGAATCGAGGCGCTGAGGTGGCGGGTTTGGACGACTTCAAGTAGAGGCATTGGAGACTCCTTTCAGGGTGCAAATCAGGCGGTCTTTCTGCGGGCAATCATGCTTTCTGCTGTAGCCGCAATCTCCCGCGCACGAGCTGAGCAAAGTGCGCGGGGAATGTCGAAGCGGCGCCGGCATTCGATCATGGTGATAACGTCGTCGGTGCGGATGCCTTCGAGCAGCCAAAGATGAGCGGAAGCAACATCGACGGTGCGCTGAGCATAATAGAGCGGGTTGGGCTTGTCGGAACGCCGAGCAGCCAAATCCCGTGTCAGCTTCGTCGCATCCTTGCCCTGGCGAAGCTGGCTCGAAACCCACGCCCAATCGCTTTCTGAGTTGCTGTGCTTGCGCGGCGGCTTCCGTACTTGCTTCGCAAGGGCAAAAGCCGTGGCTTTTGTGGCTGCAACCTCCAGCCTGAAGTCACCGGGAGTCCAGACAGAATCGTCGGGATATTCGACGGTGACGCGATAGGCGGGATCGTACTTCTGATTAAGCAAGCCGGGGATGCGAAGCACTCGGTTGCAGTCTGTGCAGGCTGGGTCGCCGCCGAAGGCGAGGGCGAGCAGCTTGAGCATCTCTTCCTGCCGTTCAAAGTCGAAGCCTTCGACACGCCAGATGACCTGGCATTTGCCCGGCGATGTGGACAGAATCGAAGTCGGTGGCGGTACTAAGTCCGATGCCCGGAGCGCAGCGAGCCGGGCATCGCCATCGGCGTCGATGTCTAAATAAAGATGACGGACGGAAGCGATGTTTTCTTTCGTGCGCTTCCTGCTGCCAGAGCGGAGCGGATTGGCAGCAACGTAGACGTTGGCTCCGGTGCTGTTCTCATAGGCGAGCCACGCCTGGTAACGAGTTTCCAAAGCCGTCTCCAAGCGCACGACGCGCTGAGCTACGGAGCGGGGATTTTCCCGGCGCAGGAGAAGCGCGATGGTCTCTTCTGGTTGAAAGCAACGGACGAGGAATCCTTGGGTGACGTCGTTCATGGTTCAGCTCCCAGCAGTCATGCGGGTCATAGCAGCAGGAGAGCCCGGCTTCCACCGGGCTTCCGCACGAGCGAGGAAGAGGCCTATGCCGCCTCTTCCTCGGTGGAGCCTTCGTCCTCCGCCGCGGCTTTGGCGGCGCGGTCGAGCTTGAGGATCGAGTTCACCCGGATCTCCCAGATGGTCTGCTCCGAGTTGGTCTTCTTGCTGTCATACTTGCGGCTGCGCAACTCGCCCTCGACCTGGATATGAGCGCCTTTCTTGAGAGTGGCGGCGAACTCTCCGAGCTTGCCGAAGACGACGCAGCGGTGCCATTCGGTGTGCTCGATGTACTTGCCGTCCTTCTTGTAGGAGGATTTGGTTGCCACCGAGAGAGTGGTGAGGCTGCGGTCGTTGTTGGTGCGAACTTCGGCATCGCTGCCAAGGAATCCGATGAGGGTGACTTTGTTCTGGTACATGGTGGTGATCTCCGTTTCGTTGAATTTCCCGTATCCTGCTCGGGTCACCTTTGGCGAATGCCAGCGAGTGGCCCCTGCTCCCAAGGCCGAAGCTCTGCATTTACGGAGGGTCCGTCGCAGACGGAAACCGTAACCCGAAGGGCGCGGAACGCGAAGCAGAAGAACGAGCCTGCCGCAGGGCGCAGGAAAGGCCCGAAGCGTGACCCCGAGCAGTGGACGGGATACGAGGCGGAAGACACGCACATGCGCCGAAGTCACCGACAAGATTCCGGCGATGCCAATCCGCCACCAATGCAGCCCTGAACGAAGAGGCAATCACTCCACCCGGAGCCGGCATCGAGCGCACGTACTCCGTTGTCATGCGAGCCGGGATTGCTACGCCGGGCGCTTTCAGAGACGAGTTGGGTTGTGCAGCCGAAAAGGCAGCATGATCGGACATCGAAGTGACCTCGGATTCGGGTTCGAGACTCTAGCTCGGTGGCAGCCGCTCAGGCGTCGGAAGAACGATAGACCTCCTGCGTCTCGAAGCATTGGTCCTGATGGTTGTAGCCGGAGACGGTAATCAGCTCGCGCACCCGGCGGCGCCCCGCATGATCGCGTTCGCAGTAGAGAACAAAGTCGATGGCTTCGGCCGTCTCCGAACGAATAAAAGAATGATCGAGATTGGGTTTGGCACTGAGGGCCAGGTCGGACAACCGATTCAACGCGTCCCACGCGCTTTTTGCGTGGAGCGTCGAGAGTGTTCCGCCGTGGCCGGTGTTCATGGCCTGCAGCAGGTCGTAGCCGCACTCGTCGCGGATTTCGCCCATGATGATCCGGTCGGGGCGATGACGGAGCGCGGCGGCGACAAGCTGGCTCGCCGTCACTGCAACCTGACCGGGGATCGCCTCGACCGCCTCCCAGCGAACCGCGTTCGGGTGGGTGATCTTCAGCTCGGCTGGCTGCTCGATCACGATCAGCCGTTCCTGGAGCGGAATGTGGTCGAGCAACGCTTTCATCAGAGTCGTCTTGCCCGAGCCGGTCCCGCCGCTGATCAGACCGTTCTTGCGATCCCCAATAAAGCGGACAACGGTGTCCCGAACCGACTCAGGCAAGCTGCCGGATTGGATCAGCTCATCGGAAGTAAACCAGCGATTAAATTTTCGAACGGTAAGGGTCGGGCCGCTGATCGAAGAGGGAGCGCCGACGACGGCGACCCGGGATCCGTCGGGCAGCCGCGTATTGAGGACGGGATTCTGGCTGGTTAGGTCCTGCCCCAGGATGCGCGCAACACGCTCGATGGCGGCCTGCAGGCGTTCATTGCTGTAAGGCGTCGTCAGAGCAATCTTTTCGATACTGCCGCCACGGTCCGCGTACACGCCGCTCGTGCCATTGATCATCAAGTCCGAGATCGACGGATCGAGCAGGAGCGCCCGTAGTTCCTCGGGAAAGAACGGAAGTATGAGCTCAAAACTCATCGCACCACCTCCTGCTGCTTGTGCGCTTCCCTCCGGTCAATATGAGCTTGACGATATATGAGTTACAGCACATAATCGAGACATGGCTTACGACGTTCGAGCCACGCCTGAGTTTCGAGAATGGATGCTGACCCTCTCGCGGGAAGAACTGGAATCGTTCGATACAGCCGTGAACCTTCTCAAGGAAAGAGGCCCGACGCTCGGTCGGCCTTATGTGGACACTGTCAGGAGTTCGGCATTTGCCAATATGAAGGAGCTGCGCACCGCGCACGACAAACATCTCGCGCTTCGCGCATTCTTCGCCTTCGATCCCAAACGGTCGGCCATCCTGCTTATCGGTGGCGACAAACACGGTCGGCGAGGCTTCTACGAGAAGCTGATTCGCAAAGCCGATGAACTCTACCGCGAACACCTGCGGACGCTGAAGAAGTAAGTGTAGACCTGCCTCTGAATCGTGCAGGCGAGAAAGGACACTATGGCAAACAAAACCCTCTCCTACGACAGCATCGCGGACGAGCTGATGACCAAAGCCAGTCGAGCCCGCGCAAAAAAGCGTGCCAACGCCATTCTCAAACGCATGACGCTCGATGAACTGCGTAAAGACCGCAAGATGACTCAGGGAAAAGTCGCACTCGCCATGAAGATGGAGCAGAGCGAAGTTTCCCGTCTGGAAAAGCGCTCCGAAGTCAAACTCGGAACATTGCGGAATTACGTCAACGCCCTCGGCGGACACATCGAAATCCGTGCGGTCTTTCCAGACAAAGACGTTGAACTCGCGCTCTCCGAATAGCGCAGCCCCGAGGGTTGATAGAGGAATTCTCACCGTGTCGCTCCATCTGTTGTGACTGCCGCAGTGCCGGGTGCGGTGGGGTCAACCGAGACGCGGTTTTCATGGAACTCGGTGATCGTCAGCCCCAGCGGATTGATGGTTTCGAACTGGGGGAAGATCTTTGCCTGATCGCTGACCTGTTTAGGGTTCAGGTAGTAGGTAATACTGAGCATCCAGTGTTCGGTTCTCGGCTGGTGCGAATGATCAGGCGAATACACGCGATCGATCGCTACCAGCGCCGTTCCGCGGGCGATGTTTGACCCCTGAATCTTCTGGACGGACATGGAGGTGATGGTGACGTCTTTGACCTCGATGTCACTCTGCTCGATTTGCCCGGCGACCACCTGCGAGACCAGGTGATTCTGATTGTCCTCACCCATGAGCTGCGAGGCGAGTGACTGCGACAGGAAATAGTAGTTCAACGGGTACTTGGTCGCGATCGTGTCCCGGTTGATGGTGTAGCGGTAATTGGCCCAGTCGGTGAGGTACGTCCGGACCTCGCCTTCGCGCGGCGTGTAGTCAAGATCGTTGTACTGAATAGCCTGCGCACGCCCCATCTCGTCGATGCGGATATAGCGGTTCACGATCGGACGATGAGCCAGAGAGAAATTCAGCCACATCGATCCGCAGAGCAGGACGGTTCCACAGCCGAGAATGAGTCGATACGCCTTTCGTTCGGCGTAGTGGGAGGCATACACCTCGTTCCCGACCTGATCGGTGAGCAGCGCCTGCTCCGCCGTCAGAATCTGCTCAAGGGGTGCTGTGCGCGTGGACATGGGGAGATTGACTCCTTTCGCTCACCGCCTTGACGACTACCCCGACGTAGACGATTCCAGCGATGATGACGCCGATGGCAAAGAGGGCGAGCAGCGGTCTTACGATTCGTTGAGCAGTGCGAGTGCTCCCGACTGTGCTGCCAACAAAAAGGGCTAGTAGAAAGTTCCACATTGTTATCCCCCTCCTCTTTTCATCAGAGCCAATCCACCAACGCTTCCGACAACGCCAGGAGCTGCAGATGTCAGGCCGGCGGCGCCGCCGAAGATGGCCTGCGTCATGCTCGGGATGAAGAGCATGTTCACGATGAAGGCCACAAAGACCATGATGCAGGGAATGAGGTTCGCAAGCCACATCTCAATGGAATAATTTCCATTGAAGGTCTGCTGGAGAAATCCGTTCATGAAGCCTGCCCAGACGAAGATAAAAGCCGCCGCAACGGCGCGGATCATTGCGAAGCTGATGAGTACATCCAGGAAGTGCAGGAACTTCGCACGAAACCTCCGGGTCATGAGGAGGGGAATGAAGACGGGGCCGAAAAGCGCTGTCACGCCATAGAGGATGAAGGCGCTGCAATTGATGACGAATAGGATTGCGGAGGCTACGCCCAGTAGCCCCTGCACGATGTAATAGCAGATGCCCTGAACAGGTGCCATGATCGATGGCATCGGCGTGTTATCGCCGGCGGTTTTCAGAAGCTGCGTGAGTTGGTCGAGAGAGTTCTGGTCGAAGGCTGCAACCATCGCCTGGGCGATGTAGCTGAAAAAGTGATTGAGACCGAAGCTCGCACCGGGTAGAGGGTTTACCCAGTAGTTCAAAAGCAGAGAGCAGACGATCAGCTGCAGCATGAAGTTGGTCAGATCGCCCGCCCGCACTGGATGCGTGTGGAATCGCAGCGTCATCCCCGACGTATTCCAGTTGATGACCATGCTGATGAGCGTGAAGAGCGCGATGCAGCTCAATTCCGTCAGACCGAATTGAGTCAGCGCTCCGCCGTTCTGGGTGGTGAGATTGGTCAGATTGTTGGTGAACTGGTACAGCCAATCGACGCCGGAACTTGCGCTCGGTAATGCCTGTGCCAGCAAGATCGCGGAATTCATGTCCCAATCTCCCGCCCTCTTCAGGGAATGTACTTCTGCCAGGTCTTGCCTTCGTTTGCAGCGGAGGCGCTGTGCTTCTTTTTGTCCTTCTCTACCTGTTGTCGGAATAGCTCGTACTGCCGCTGGCGCTCCAAAGCGGCCTTCGCTGCTTCGTGCCGCCGGTAAGCCACAGCTCCGGCGATCGCAAGTAGCGCGGCCAGAATCGCCAGCAGAATCTTCGTTTGCATTGCCTGGAACATCGTGTTTCCCGTCATGGCAGGTAGCTGTCCCAGGTATTGCTTTCGTTTGCCGCGCTCGAATCGTTCGCGCTGCGCTGCTGAGTTACGTAGGCCGCCGTGTTGAGATCGAGGGCCGCAGTATTGCGCTGCTGCATATTCGAAACGGCCATTTCGGATGCAAGACACGCCTGCAGCACACCCTGCGACTGCATCTCGGACATCTTCTGGGCTTCGGCGGCGTTCAGCAGGTTCAACTGCTCGACTTCGCTGTTGGTGGTCGTGCCTCCGTCAAGCTGCTCGGAGACAAGGCTGCTGTTGGCCGTCCCACTCTGAGCTCTGGCTCCCCGGTACTGGCCTACCGCGGTCAAGCAGTCGGGCGAAACCGAGTCCGATGCTTCGACCATCGCGAGTTCCGAAAGCTGCGAGCTTCCCGGTGTTTGTCCAGCCAGGTACGTCGTGGTCGTTCCGTTCACCGGCACGGTCGCGGCTGTCCACGCCGACGAAGATGCCGCCGGCGAGTTCGTATTCAGAGCAGTCGTCATGCCGTTCGTCTCGCCAAACATGTTCCGGACGTTGGCATTCTTCATCGTGTTGAGCGCCGTCTGCCACTGTTGCTTGAAGGAGAAGTGCTCGATGTTGTTCTTGAGCATGTTGTACTGCGTCTCCAGCGTCGTGAGCTGCGACACAAGGCTGGCGTAGCTGGTCGGATCGAACACGATGTCACCGATGCCGAAGAGCGCGAAGCTCGGCGTAGCCGTGAGTAACAGCACCGTGCCACCGATAATCCACTTTTGACGAGCCTTCATTTCAGAGACCTCCTCCTTGCTGCTGGTTACATCGTTGGGTCCCCACGGTGTTCTGCGTAGGACGGAATCAGGATGTCGCGCCCCACATAGATGCGAGCGCGAGAGCCCTCTTTGAGTGTGATGACAGGCAACCGATCGAGAAAATGGTTCAATACCTGCTCGCCTTCCACGGCTGACTGTTCGGAAATACCGTTCTGAATTTCTGTGGACGGAGAGAGGATGCTGCCGCTGTTACCGATCTGGGCGAGACCTCCCAGCCCTCCGATCGCTGCTGCGGCGGCAAATGCCTGGAAATAGCCGTGACTGACTTTGGTGGCAAGACCAGTCGTACCGATCTGATCGAGGCCCACATATTTGTCGAAGTCGAGCGAAAATCCATCCGGGCAGATGGCGCGATGAAACGTGACGAACATCTTGCGCTGCTGAGCATTCCCGACGCTTTGCACGGTTCCAATCAAGCGCGTGCCCTGCGGCATCAGGAGTTCCTGATGGTCGTGCGAGTAGTAGTCCGTCGTCAGCATGACCAGGATCGGCCCGCTGAAGCCGCCGTCGATGTGGTTGGTTACGACGCCCTCCAGCACCGTGCCCTCGAAGATGCGGTAGAGACGGCCCTGATATTGGTCGAAGCCATACGGGGCCATCGGATCGGTACTGCCGGCATCTTTGGCCGGTTGCGCAGGTGTGGGTGCCGAGCTGGTCGCTTCGGGTTTCGTTGCCGCCAAAGCTGTCAGCGCAGGTGCAGCGGCGCTGGTGTGCTCAAAGTCAATCGCCACCGTATCGCTGTCAATGGCATCCTGTTGCAGCTTCTGTTTGGCCAACTCCCGTTGTTTGGCTTCCGCCGCGGCCTGTGAAGCGCCCGAGGTGATGATGGGTGCGTTGGGGCTCTCGCCATAGATGGCTGCGCGCTGTGCTGCAGTCATCGGCGGCGCATTGGCGTCTTCCGGCCCCGGCACTCCCTGTGCAGCCTCAAGCTGTTGCATCGCCGCCGCCACTTCCTGCTGGTGCTGACGCTCCTGGGCATCCCGTTCCGCCTGCAACTGCTGCTGTGTCTCGAAGCTCGTCACCTGTTGGGCATTGGGCGCGGCGGGGCGCGTGATGGGCAGGCTGGCGGCCGGTGCGGCCCGCCTGCCGCCTCGGAGCAGGCTCGAAAGGTTCGCAATCCCTATCAGTCCCATGATGACTACGAGCGCGATAACCACCGGCATCGTCTTCCGCACCGGTGCCTTTGCCTCGGGCTGGTCGGGAACAGTGGCGGGTGTATTGTCGTTCGGCTCCGGCATGGCTAGTTCCCTTCGTTTGTGCGGTGAAACTCGACCTTCTGCTTGCCGATGGCGAGATAGCCGCGGTCAAGCTCCTTCGGTACGGTGTAGAGGCCGTTGCTGAAATCGAAATTGATGAGGGATGGCTTGCCGTCCTTGACTTCGTAAAGCGCAGGCGTTTCCTGGAACTGCCCGCGCAAATACGTGAACTTGTCGTCATGCCAGATTTGCTTCAGACCCAGCTCTTTTCCCTTCGATTCGTCCCAGGTGAAGTCGAATTGGAGAGTGCCTGGATACTGGCTGCGGTATTCTTCTTCTTTCGTTTGCTCGGCTTTGAGCGTGGCGGCCTCCGCGGCCTTAGCTGCGGCGATTTGTTGTTTTGCCTGGTCAAGTTGGGATGCGGGTACAAAGACCGGCAGCTCGATCAGTTTCTGTTTGGCCGCCTCATCGCCGGGAGTGATGAACACCTTGGAATCGAAGTGAGGATCTGGATCGGAAGAGATCTCCTGTAGCTCCAGGGTGTATTCGTTGCCATGATCGGAAATGATGTGAACGTCGGTCGTGCTGTTCGCGAGTTTCGGCTTGATGCTGATGAAGCGGCTGGCCACGCGGCCGCCATCAAAGACCCAGTCCACGGTGTCTCCGGCAAAGACGTTCGCAACCTTCTCTTCAGGGGGAAGCTCAATCAGCGTCGATTGCAGGAGCGCGGCGCGGACCACAGGAGGAGCGGAGCTCTGGGACACCACGACGGTGCGCGGTGCATTCGGCTCCAGGTGTTTCGGGGCTGGCTGCGCATGAGTGGCGGACGCGGCGGATAAGGCAAAGCCAAGAATCACGGTGACAGGGATGAGCGGTTTCACGGCCAGTCCTTTCGGGTTACACGGCTTCGCCCTGGGCAAAGCGCTCGATGCCCTCGGTGAGCCCGTATTTGGCTATCAGCTTCGAGCGGCGCACCCGGTCTTTGGGTTTGGTGGAGAAGATCGCATAGCTGCGGCTGTCGAGATTGAGGATTACGACTTTTGTCAGACCGTCCCGCCGAATGTAGAGTGCCTCTCGATCCTGCAGGCTCTCGAACAGTGCGATCTGCTGCTCGTTCATTTTGAACAGCTCGGCATAACGTTTCCGATTGAAGGTCGCGTCCTTCAGAAACAAAAACGATGTGCAGGAATTCACAATCGAGTCAGCATTTTCGCCAAGGTCTTCCGCAGATTGGCCGATCAAGGTGACGCCGCCAAGATTCTTGCGGACGGTCTTGATGGACGTGAGCGCACTTTCCAGCAACTGCCGATTCTTCATCGAAGAGAAAATCTCCTCGATCAAAATGTGCTTGGGCACTCCGAGATTGGCCGGGTCGTATAAGACATCGTTAATACGCCGCACGAGCCAGACCATCAGCGGCTCAATCAGATCGGCGTACTGCTCGTTGTTGACGCCCTGGAAGTCGAAACACTGCAACCGCGAAAGCGAGAGGCTGTCCTCTACGTTGTCGAAGATCGCGTGGTAGACGCCATCCCGGACCCATTTTGAGAGATAACGGTCGAGCTTCTTTGGCAGGTACAGATTGGAGAGCCGGCGGTTCTCCCGGTCGAGCAGGTACATATCCTGCACGGCCTTGTGGATCACATCGCCGTCTTCCGGCTCCAGTTCGGCTCCGCCATTGGCGAGCAGGAGCCGAACGAAAGAGTACAGAAATTTGAGATTGCTCTCGGTCGGCTCAAGAGTGAAGGGATTGACACGCGGGCCATCCTTGCCGATCCGATCCACACGGCCGCCGTAGAGCTCGACGACACTTTCATAGCTGCCGCCGATGTCGAAGATGTAGCTGAAGCCGCCATACTTCTGTTCGAGTGCAATGAGCTGGTTTCCATGCACCGATTTGCCGGTGCCTGTGGGCCCGAGGATGAGCATGACGCGCACGCCGTCCACGTACACGTCCTGGAAGAATGGCGTGCGCGTGCGCGTCTCGAAGATGTTCAGGTACTCCGCATCGAGATCCTCCGAGCGCGGATGTCCGAGATGGGGAGCGAAAACAGACGACAGACGGGCATGGTGCTCCTCGGACAACCACAGCGGGAAGACATTGAACTTTCCGTTGCCGGGGAACATGGCATAGAAGGCGGAAAGATTGCCCAGGGTCTCCTCGATCACCTGAGCCCCCGCATCGACGAATATCCGGTGAACGGCCGGGATGGTGTCGCGCAACTGCTCGATGCTGTTGGCCGCGAGCAGTAGTCGCAGCGAATATTCCCCCTGACCCTTCTTATCGAGCGAACGGATGACTTCACTCAGGTCATCGACGCTGATGTTGGCGGCTCTGGCTCCAGCCCCGGTCTCAAGCGACGCGAAATCGCGCCCGCTCATGACGCGCGTGAGCACGCCAACTTTGAAGAAGGAGATAAATTTCTCCTGCGCGTCGATCTCCCTGCGAGCGGCGGTCGTGGATTTGGGCCGCCAGATCGAACAAAGGATGCTGTCACAGTCGAGCGAAAGGAGGTCCGAAAACAGGCATGGCCGCGAGGCATCGGGCGTCGTTTTGAGGGAGAACATCTGCACATGGCGTTGGCCCACGCGCAGATGGTCGCTGTGCCAGGCAACTGGGTTCCTGACGATCTGCCGGTCTACGCCTTCATCGCCGCGAAGCTCGCCGGCAGCGGCCCATTCGTGCAAATTGAAGAGGTAGCTAAAGAAGTGGAATATGGTGGTCTTGTCCAGCAGGCGCAGCCCGAATGAAACTCCCAAGTGTCCCGCCAGAATCGTGGCCGTCTTTTCAAGGTCGGCCAGCATTCGCGAGGTGCTGGCAGTTTGCTCCTTTGGCTTCTGCTCGAACGCTCTGATCTTTGGCGGCTCGATGGTCAGGCACCAGTTGAGATCAATTCGCCGAAAACCGGCAGTTCGCTCCAGGTGTGAGAGCCGGTCGCCGGCAAACACCTGCGTCAAGGGGCTTGTGTATTGCTTCTGCCGGGGCAGCTCGAAACCGGACCGGACGCGAACGTACTGATAAAGGCAGGAACCTTCCGGCAGGCCGTGCAGAGCGCCTTCAACAGAGTTCACCCGCGCTTCCAGTTCCTGATCGGTCAGCCCCTCTTCGTCGATCCCCGCCAGCGCGAACAGGCATCCATACCCGCCGCCTTTGAGAGCGAAGATGCTGGGGCTGACGAAGCGCGCAATCGGAACGATGCTGCACGCGGCGCCGGCCTTCGCGAACCACGGAACGAATTGTGTTTGTTCAGTATTTGCGCGGGTCATAGTAGGACTTCTGACTGAGGCTTAGGCCCCAGAGCTGAAACATCTTTGGGTGTTTGCGAACGATGAGCCATGCCGCAGCTGCAAGCGTGGGAAATGCCAGCATCGCAACGAGGCGAAAACCAACGAGGAAAACCGTTACGCAGACGAATACGATCGCCATCCATGCTGAGAGGTCGAGACCGAGCTTGGCTCTCGGACGATTCAGCGCCTGATTGATCGGTAACGGTTCTCCTCGCCGGGCCATGGACGCGCCTCACATTGACTGGCCTGTTAGAGACCCGATCCAGCCCGCTCCCCAGCCGAGAACTCCGGCACCGAACAGCGCGCCGAAAAGGCCGGGAATGGCATCCTGAAACCTTCCTGTCATCATGCGGATTCCGGCGAATATCAGGCCGCCGAGACAGATGACCGCACCCGCATACATCGCGAAGGTTTTGAAGGTTGACATGAGCGTTTGTGCCCCGGAGAAGTCCATCGTCCCCTGGGCATGAGCGACGGCGCTGCTAGCGCCCATGAACGCGAGGGCGGTCAGCGTCGGCCCCATCACATGAGCTGCTTCGAGAAGATTTCGCTTGGAGAAAGGTTGCGCCAATCGCTTGGCGAGGCGGGTTGTCCTGCGGGGAATGACGGCAATGCTAGGGAACATCGGCACCTCCAGCGGTCTACATTCAGGCCGCGATATGCCGCGAACTTAGCTCGGAGTTTCGTCCGGAGTCCAATAACTTTTTGGCGTTGCGCGATAACTTTTCGGGCTCATAGCATTGCTCTCGCGGTCATTTCTGGAAGCAATCAAAGGGCAGCGGCACCATTATCCCGACTGCGCCGCGACAGGAAAAGTGAAGTAGGAGTGCGTCGTCAGCGGAAAAGGGGGGGCGTCGTGAGGAGGGCTTGCCCTTGGCAAGGCGAATCGGAATTCTGACTTAATGGTGGTGCGACGCCGGTTTCGAGCGAATCGCTAATCAATTGCCACTGATTTCGTCCGGATGGTGGTTCCGAATCCAGTCCTCGACCTTCTTACGGACCTGAACCGCGAGGTTGCCGGCAAGGTCTGCCTCGCCCTTGGCGACCAGTCCGTAGTCATCGTCGGCACCGGTGTTCCGTTTGCGATGCAAGGTGTCGAGAGCGCGAATCATCTTCTTTTCCGGGTCGATGGAAAATTCGAGGGCCTCAAGGGTCCGGTAATGTTCACTGTTGCCACGGACGACGCGGTATCCGGCCGCGCGGAGTGCGGCAGAGGCCGAGGAGCGGGCGGCATCGTAGGCTAATGCCAATTGCACGTCTGTCGACAATCCGCCCTTCACGGCTTTCTGATAGTCAACAAGGCGCGCATCGGCAATGGCCAGCAGACGGGTGATTTCCGCAGCTTCCGATGGCAGCACTTCGAGCTAGCTATTTTTGGCCCAACTCTCGAAGGACACTTTCATCTCCAATGACGAACAGCTTCTTTTCCGCAAGGACCGTCTTCAGGAAATTCTCCCGCATCTTGCTCAGGAATTCTTTGGTGGAATAGACAGTCGGGTTGATCTCCCGGTTCAGGGTCTTCTGCGCCGCAGCCAGAAGTTCGATCACATCGGCGAAATGCACCCGGCCCACGATCATCAGATCCACGTCGCTCTCTGTACTCTCGCGCGATCGTGCGGTTGAACCATAGACGAACGCAAGGCTGATTTTCGCCTCGACAGGCCGCAGAGCTTCCAGCAGGACGTCGTGGATGCCGACGGTTTTGGCCACCAGGCTTCGCATTTCCTCGAAGACAGGACTGGCCTGATTCGCGCTGTAGAAGGTCTGGTGTCCCACCGTCTTTCGTACCGCCAGGTCGGCTTCGACCAGTTGGCGCAGCTCGCGCTGCACTGCGCCCAGCGTGATGTTCGTTTGTCGCGCCAACTGGCGCAGGTAGAAGGACTCTCCGACGTGACCATAGAGGATCCGCAGCACGGCCCCTCGGGTCTGTCCAAACAGAGTCTTGGAAAGTGCGCTTGCCGTACCCATTCCGGGGTCAATTGTACCCGAAAAAGCTACGGAAATCCCGCTCGGGATATCAAGATGACGGGAGTAGCGACTCGCAATTTCTGGCTTTGTCGGTCGTACGGAACCGTTCCCTCATCGCAAGCTGCGATGAGATGCGGCTGTCGACGATGCGGTTGGCCAATTCCGAGAGGAGCGCCATCGCCATTTATCTCTATGGCGAACACTCTCCGGAATCAAGTACATCCATTACACGTCGCGACGTCTCAGACATCGAAGAGTCGGGGTGGCGATGGCAGTTTTTCATGCTTATCGATCCTGCGGAACCGTTCCTCATCGCAAGGTGCGATGAGATGCGCTGTCGACGATAGCGGTTGGCTAATTCCGAGAGAAGCGCCACCACCATTTGTTTCCACGACTAACACCCACCGGAATCAAGTACATCCATTACACGTTGCGGCGTCTCAGCCGTCGAAGAGTCGGAGTGGCGATGGCAATTTTTCACGCATTTTGATCCTGCGGAACCGTTCCTCATCGCAGCCTGCGATGAGATGCGGCCGTCGACGATGCGGTTGGCTAATTCCGAGAGGAGCGCCAGCGCCATTTATCTCCATGGCTAACACCCACCGACATCAAGTACATCTATTACACGTTGCGAAGTCTCTGCCAACGAAGAATCGGAGTGGCGATGGCAATTCTTCATGCTTATGGATCCTGCGGAACCGTTCCTCATCGCAAAGCTGCGATGAGATGCGGCTGTCGACGATGCGGTTGGCTGTGCGCTTTATGCGGAGAGAGTCCCTGATTTGCTGGTCGCACATGAGGGCTTGAGGGCACTTGGTCGCTCGGGCCGAGGGGCTCGTTTACCGACTCGTTATAGCCAAAACCAGGGGCCAATTCATGCGCAGGCGGCAACAGAAATGGGCGGTGGCAGCAGGCACGATCCGCAAAAAAGGAATGATCGCGAGCGGGAGCAAAGCTCACGATCCGCGCGAGGACGGATGACTTTTTTTGTTGGCGGCCAGCCTCTTCCCCAGTGAGCTCGGCGTCCGTGGGACGATGCAGCTTCCCAACCGCAAAGAAGAACTGGCGCGAGAACAGCGTAGCTCATCGGCCGGTCTAGTGCATTACGGGGCGGTAAAGCCAGACGAAGAATATGAATGCGGAACTCATCATATCGTGGCGTGCGATTTACGTACGGAGCGTAAATATAAACGCAGATCGATTAAAGCAATGCCCCGTTTCGAAGACATCCAAGTCTGTCGGCCTTGATTGAAACGCTGCGAACGTAGCCGTTCGTCTCGATGGGCACGCTATCGACGCACTCACCGACCTCGGATCGTAACGAGCAAGTTCAGCAGGCTCCATCGACCCTCAGCCGCCAAGTTGCCGAGAACGGCCTATTTGTGCTCTTGAAAGAGGTCACAAGGGCGGGGTGGCGACTATGCGGCAAGGTGGATTGCCGAAGCGTCTGGATGAGTGGTTTGGTCTGTACGCAGCATTCCAGGCTTTGCGGGATTGGTCAACACAAGCCCGTTTATGGGAGTAGTTCTGAGTCGCCGATATCCCGACTTTCCGGAAGTCGCCCTCCGTCATTGATGTGGCGGCTCACAGCTTCGATGCTTCATCCGATTTTTTCGCCGCCGCATCCTTATTTCCCATTGCGGCAAGCACCTGAGCGTGAAACATGAGTTCCCATTTCAGAGTCTTCAAATAAGGTCCATGCAGGTCCTGCCCAGCAGGGCCATTCAGTGCGTCATGCTCGAACTTTTCAGCTTTCTCTAAGTCTTGATCTGCTCCGTTTAAATCGCCGGCGTCTGCCCTGGCTTGACCTCTTACGGAATATGCTGCGCTCGAACCAGAGCCGTCGTCGAAACCCATCGATACCACTGCCACGGCCTTATCACCGACCTTTACGGCATCTTGGAATTTTTGGGCTTGTATCAAAGCAGTCGCGTAGAAGACGTAGGCTCCGCGTCGAGTGATCGGATGAGTTTTTGGGTCGTACTTGTCTGCCTCGTCGGAGACCTTTTTGCAAGCTATGACAGCATTCGCAGCGTCGTGCTTGCTGACGTAGTTTCTGCATTCCTGATCGAGGGCCATAAACTGCTGCGTGATGCTGTCGTCAGGTCTCGGGTCTTTCGCAGTCACCGTGACATCCTGAGCACAAGCGAAGCCAAGAATGCCTCTAAGGATGAGTGCGGCCGCGAGGATAGACAATTTCATGGACCGAGTTTATCAAGATGGCTCGATTGGTATCGATGAGTCGGATTATCGTGAGGGATCTTTTCCTCGATGAGCGCATCATTAGATTGGTCGCGTTGCCCCTCACCACAGGGAATTCCGGCTACTTTTTTAGCGTGTAGGCTTTGTCGAATTCCGCAACGATGTTCGGGTTGTAGAAATCTTTGCGTGCACTCTTCGGGTTTCCGGGGTCTAAATAGCGAGTCTTCATGTAGCGCGGGTCGGCCGCAAGTTTTTTTGCGAAGGAGATGATATTTGTCATTCTCCTTGAAGTTGCTATACCGGCTACGGAGCTTCTTGGAAAGGTCCGCGTACTCCCAAGGGAATTGCTTACGTATATCCTCTTCCGAAATCGACACCGGCAACGCGCTAGGATCGTTCGAGATGATAACGGCTGTAGCGTCGGCGGCAGACGTTCGCTTAAACGAAATGTTCACATCAAGCGACACGTGATAGTCAGAGTCCTTATCCTCCGCATCGACCATAACCGAGGCGAGGTAGTTGACGACATTGCGTTCGTCAGGGGAGACGAGAATGCCTGTTGCACCGGCGGGGGGAAGGAACCCGATCGGCATCAGATAGAGGCTGTATGACGAAAGGTCGAGGTCAAGCCACAGCTTCCCCAGCTCTACGAAATTGCGAACACAGGCCGTACCTATTTCGAGGACCTGCTTCGCCAGCACAGGGCTCGGATTTAGGTAATGCACGGCGTTATCTCGAATTTCGGTCAGAGCCTCGAGATTCTTCTTCACGGCTGGCGGGACCGAGGTACCTTTCTTTTCCAACCCGACGATGCAGGCGTCAATGCCCATCGTCATCACGTTCTTGCTCCGATTGCGCTTCACCTGACGTTTTTTGGAAGGTGTGCCAGCCTTTGTCTTCGGCGTGAGATAAACATATAGACATCTCGCGTCGTTCAGATTCACGCTCAGAAGCTTCGCCTTGACAAGCAGTTCCCAGGCGTTTAGCGCGAGGATTGCAAAGGTCTCCTCCCGATACGCAAACGTTGGCTTGTTGTAAATCTCGATTGCGGAAATCAGGGCTGCTTCCGCATTCTCCAAGAGGCGGGCAGATCGGCTTAAACGTGACATTTGCGTTGGATTTTATATCTGTGTGTTTCCCCTCAGGGAAAGAATCACAGGCTGCCTCAGATATCGAAAAGTCGGCGAATCTTTACAAATCCTGTCCACCTAGCCGTAAAACGGGCGACGCGCTCTCTTGGTCCAGATCCGCAGCCGGCTTCGGCACAAGGGCGAGTTGGCGACTATGCGTCACGTGGATCGCCTGAGCATGTGGAGAAGGGTTTGGCTTGTTGGCAGCAGATGAGATCGGATCGGTAAAAGCCAGCCGACGTTTCAGTCCCTATTCGGCCAGTGTCTCTGGATTCTCGTAGAATTGGAACGTGGGCAGTCTCCACGTGGCGAAGGGGTTCGCCGAAACCGCTGTCTTTTCCTGCCTGATCGGATGGACGGATGATGACCCCTGGCGAGGTTTCGTCGGGGTGTCTCCTGATCCTCCAGCAAGCCTCGCAAGCATGTGAACGAATGACTGCTGCGCAGAGGTGCGTCAGAATTCCATGAAGATCGCGATCATCTCCGATATTCACGCCAACTGGGCCGCTCTGCGCGATTTTCCCGAGCGGGATTTCGATGAACTCTGGTGCGTTGGAGATCTCGTGGACTACGGCCCTCGGCCGCGCGAAGTCGTGCAGGAGATCCGAGGCCGCGCCAATCTCATTGTTTCCGGCAATCACGACTATGCGGCTGGGCATGGGGACGATCCGCGATGCTCGGCTCCCTATCGCCGGCTGGCCGCCGAGACGTTGCGATACACCCGTGAGATTTGCTCAGAAGATGAACTGCAGTTTCTGAGAGGGCTGCCCA
>Ga0335074_10000451_pt1 | contig 59635 bp, 54 predicted proteins | sample Lox_Sample_23_FD_206715 | JGI IMG/M metagenome (GOLD analysis project Ga0335074, IMG submission 206715) | Soil microbial communities from Loxahatchee National Wildlife Refuge, Florida, United States - Lox_Sample_2.3 | ecosystem: Environmental > Terrestrial > Soil > Wetlands | place: USA...
CCCACCTCCGCCGCCGCCAACGCTAAGTTCACAACAACAGTCCGCATCGGTCGCACCGACACGCGAGGAACCTCCGGCACAAGCGTCCGCAAATCCAGTCGGTGACAACGCGTCCGCCAATATAGTGTTTCTGCTTTTGGCAGCGGCGCTCTTCTTGGCCTTGATAACGACGCCTCACTTTTTCAAGCTCTATCTAAAGCGAGTTCGCGGCAGCAAAATTAGAGCAGTCACGTATGCTACAGTAATGCAGCACAAGCTCGCGCTCCAACGCAAGCGCACTCAAAACTTGCTCAAAGACGATTTCGGCGTCTTAATCACGAAGAAATGGTATGAAGTGATCGATCATTTCATTGATCGCGTACTTGATCCGGAAATCAAGCCACTTGGACAGAAGACATACGCTCAATATCGAACTATGCGCCCTGCCGTCTTTCAAGAAATCGAGGATATAGTTGAGCGGCTACCCAAATCGGAAAACACAGCCGATCTGGCACCTAACCTCACCGGGGTTGACTACGAGCACTATTGCGCCGAGCAACTTCGGAAAGCCGGATGGGATGCTCGTACTACTAAGGCTAGCGGAGATATGGGGGGCGATGTAATAGCGGAAAAATATGGTCGCAGACTGGTAGTTCAGTGCAAGTATTGGAACAATTCTGTCGGGGTTGAGGCGGTCCAACAGGTAGTTGCCGCCCGTATGCATGAGCAGGCTGATTTCGCCGCCGTTGCTTCGAAATCGCCCTATACCCCAAACGCCCGACAGTTGGCCGCGACCACGGGCGTCCTACTGCTTTGCCATAGCGACTTGGAACATATAGACGAGATTCTTGCGGCACCACCGGCAACCGTGCAAACGCCCGATGTCTTGGCGAGCCCTCTCTTGACGGGGGCAAACGAAGTCACTTTGGCATGACTGACTCGCTAGGATAGCGGGGTTGTCTCGAATGAAGACCAAGCTCTTTACTGTCGCGGCTTGCACGGCGCTGTTTGCTTTCGCCTGTCACGCAAACGCAACCGAAGCGCACGTAATAAACGTTTCGGGATGGAGCAATGCCCATTGTGTGAACCTCCCGGGCGTTGGTATCCGGACGCCAGTTCGATTTTTCTCGAAACCAGAATATCAAGAGATACGAGTCGATCATGTCATGCGTCCGTCGGGCTATGGCCTTTTTTGCGCGTACATGGTCAGCGTAGCGGATACCACGAACCAAACGACAAGCGGCCAACTCTCATCGCTAACAGAACTGCCCGGCCCCGGTCTTGTCTTTAGCGCCTATCACTGGCACGCGCCATCGATCACGGGCGCACTTAGCATCCGTACTGTGAACATTCGACCGTTCCCGCGAGATGAAATCGTCGTCAGCGCATCGATCACAGAGGGAAAACATAAACTTACGACTTTCGACATATGGGCTGCCAATTATCTTGATTGGTCCATCAACGTTGTCCATATCGCAAGTCCTGGCTCCATCACTATGTCGGTTCTTGCCAGCGGCTTCGCGATTGCATCGCTTGGACAGACGTTACGTTTCGATTGGGACCGCGATGCGCGACAACTCAAGCTGCTCAATCCCTCGCCGGAAAACATTCGGCTTTATGATCGCATGCAAGCTGCCGCGTCTAAGCTGACATTTTAGCCGTGCCAAACACGACTACCAATAATCCAACAATGTGATTTCGCCTTCGTCCGCTCCAAAGTCATCGGCGTCAACCACCTCAGACACGTCGATTTGCGAAATAGGCATAAGCAGATGCTTCGCAAGCGCTGCTCTGGCCATGTTTTCGTCGGGGTTGCCGACAAGATAATGGTAGGGCCGTTTCGCGCCCGAAGCCACTTCGAAAATAACGCTGTTAGCCATGTCAATGGCCTCATTGATTACGCTTAGATTCTACACCCGCGCCTGCTATGCTGTCCAACCAAGGTCCGCTCGGGTGACGCCAGCTTGTGCATCAACTCGAAAAATTTTCAAGATTTGAGAGTGTCTTCGCGATCTTTGTTCGAAACACGGGGGTTGGCGAGGTACCATGCGGCCTCTCGAATTTTCTAAGAGCGTCGCTCGTATGTCCGTATACGGACTAATATTTTTCAAGTGGAATCTTTACGCGCACGGAGGGCCGCGCGAACGAAGCATGAACGGGGTGTGCGAACGGGTCTCGAGTTCGCAACTCATTAGTTGTGCCATCCGACGATGGTCGCGAATTGCTTAAGCGACTCCATCGCCAGGTTGCGAATGTTTGTTGGTTGACGTGCGAGGCGCTGCGTGTGCTGACGCGGTTCGCGCGAACGATCTTGCCGTGCGGCACAAAAGAGAAAAGCGGGCGCCAGCCCGCTTTCGAGGTAGTCGATTCGGTAATCAGGTTATCCGGCGCTCGCCTCCAAAACCCTATACACGCTCGCACGACCGATCTTCAGTCGCTAGAATGATTCGGGGTCGAAGTTGGAATTCGCACGTGCATAGACCAGCGTTCGCGCTTGCTGGCATTGCGCCACGTCTACGCGCGAAAAGCCCGAGTCATGCTCCGAATTCAAAGACGCCAATGATAGGGCGTAATCGAACAATCCTACGACGACGCAACCCCTACCCCACCTTCGTCAACCCGGTCTCGCTGATCTCGGTCCAGTGTGCGCCTTTGTCGATGGAGATTTCCGTTTTCACCATCACCTTGGCGGGCGAAACGAAATCGTAGGTATCGCGCAGATCGGCCGTTCCGCCCTTTTGTCGCGGCACCTCGGTCATCGCGGTCCAGATGTTTCCGGCGATGGCGACTGTCCAGTCCTGCGAGCCTTCGCGGCTCATGAAGATGCGGTTGTAGTTTTTCGCAGCGCGGTTGTAGGAAAAAATGACGAGATTGTTGGGCACCGCGCCTTCGTCGGGATCGATCTTGTCGCCCAGATAGTCACAGACCATGTAGCCGTGATTGGGTAGCCACGCACATTTGCCCTCGCCGGTCTCGACCTCGGCGCGGCTGAACGGCGTCGCTTTTCTGTCGGCCTCGAATTTCCAGTGGCCCTGCCAGACATCCAGCCGGCCGAGCTGCGACGAAGCCGCGTCCATGGCGGCGGCGTTCGATGCGAGCGCGAGGGCGAGAACCGCGCCCGGCACGAGCGCGTTGACCGGCAATCGACGGGACATGCGCATCTTTCCTCTCTCATGTGATTCGGTGCACGGATGGGAAGACTGATTACTTGCAGACCGCAAGTAAACTTTCCGCGATTGCAATGCCGGCTGTGCGAACCTACGATGCGGTCGTGAAAAGAAAGCTGCGCCGTAAACGCCGATCTGCCTGTCCGCTCAACGCCGCGGTGGAGGCACTGGGCGACCGCTGGTCGCTTCTCGTCGTGCGGGACATGATGTTCGGCGCGCGAAACTTCGCCGATCTCTCGAAGACACATGAAGGAATTGCAACGAACATCCTGGCCGCGCGGCTGCGCAGGCTTGCAGCGGAAGACATCGTCGCCGTCGCGCCCGATCCGCAAGACCGGCGCAAACGCATCTACCGTCTGACGGCCAAGGGAATCGCGCTCGCTCCGGTGATGGCCGAAATGGTGCTCTGGGCGGCGGCGCACGAACAAACCGGCAGGCAGGAGCTGGTCCATGCGCTGAAGACGGACAAGGAAGGGTTCCTCGCGGGCATTCGCGCGAACTGGGAAAAGATTAGCTGAGATTCGCGCCAGTACCTGTCGATGTCATACACAAGTTCAAATCGCCCCTGCCGGCTTCGGGTCCGGATTTGCGTGGGCGCTTAGCCACGCCCGGGCGTCGCGATCGCCGGCTTCGGCCGCTTTTGTCATCCATTGCAGGGCAAGTCGATCATCCTTCGCAACGCCAAGGCCGCGGTCGTAGAGCGTGCCGAGATGATATTCGCCGCGCATGTCGCCACCCGCGGCCGCCTTTTGGTATAACTCGGCGGCGCGCTTGTAATCCTGCGTCACGCCTTTCCCCTTCTCGAACATGAGGCCGATATTATTGGTGGCAGCCGTTACTCCCTGTGCGGCGGCCAGCTCATACCATTTCAGGGCCTCCGCGCTGCCGCCCGGCATATCCCCGAATATCTGGCCAAGCCGAAATTCGGACAATGAATTTCCCTGGTCGGCGCCCTTTCGAAACCAGGCGATCGCCAGGTCGCGCTGCTGTGGCACACCTGTGCCGTGCAGATAGGCCCAGCCGAGATCATTGATAGCGACTGCATAACCCTGGCCGGCATAGCTGCGCATCAGTTGAAGCGCGTGGTCGATCGCCGGTTGATCATGAAAAATCGCGGCATATTGCAGAAGCGCGTCCGCGTCGTCTTCGGAAAGCCGGTAACGCTTTTCTTTCGCGGCATAAGCGCGCTTCAGCGCCGGCCAGTCGTCACCGATCGCTTCGAAACCGTCATTATAGGCAATGCCACCCACAAAGCTGGTCGCGATTTCCGCATACGCAGTCTGGCCGATATCGGCGTCCGGCGCGCGGAGGAGTGATTTGGCGAACTGTGCGAGCTCGCCGGGTTCGCCGTACCATTTTTCCTTCAGCATTTCCGCCTTGCGCGCATAGATCGGAAACCAGCTGAGATCGGCATGCACCATGGCCTCGGAGGCCGCCATGATCGCGTCTTTCGGTGATGGCGTGACTTCAGCCAGCTCGGTCCGTTCGTAGTACAGAAAAAGATTAGTCGCCGGATCGACATTGGCGACGTAGCCATTCGCGGTTTCAAGGCGGTCGTGATAGTCCCGGAATTTCTGAGACGTTACGAGCGGCGCGTAATCGCCGCCGCGCGCGGCCCAGGCGTAGTTGATCCACAGCATCGCCATGGCCAGATGCGCCACAGGCGAGGAAGGATCGGCCGCGAGCCATTTCGCGGCTTCCTTCTGTTTCACTACGAACGGAATGGTCCCTTTCGAGCAGCCGCAATTTCCGTCCTTGATCGCGCCGAGCGCCATATAGAAGGTGTAGATCTGCGGATCGCCGCCGGGAAAGCGCGCGTTCTTTTGTTGGAGGTCGTGCGCCATCGAGTCCAGCGCGGAGAACTGGCCGGACTTCAGGAGCGCTTCGGCTTTGTCGGACAAATCCGAGCTGACATCGGCAGCGGCCAGGCAAGATTCTACCGGCAAGAAGAACCAGCCAAGACACATTAGGACTGCCGCAATTCTTTTCATGGTGCGAGCCGCTCCCAAACACACTCCGGTAGTCCCAGCCTGTCACAGAAGGATTAATGAAATGGGCGTCGAGGAACGACAATTTGGACAATATTTGGACGGCGCGACTTTCCACGCGGAGAATCAAGAGCTTCAGGTCAAACCAATCCGCGCATCGGCCGACGGTCACGGTTTAGCGATGTACTTGGGAGTTGCCGTTGACTCGAACTCATTTGCCCGCATGAGGCGTGCCGACTCGCCGAGCTCCTGCTCCCATGATAAACCTCGCTTATGCCCACCCCCCTGCCGCCCATCGCCAGCCTGCGCGCGTTCGAAGCGGCGGCGCGGCATATGAATTTCACCCGCGCGGCGGAGGAGCTGGCGATCACGCAGGCCGCCGTCAGCTATCAGATTCGCCTGCTGGAAGAACGCCTCGGCACGCCGCTGTTTGTTCGCGAGCCGCGGCGGCTTCTTCTGACGGAAACCGGTGCCGAGCTCGCCGTTCAGCTGCGCGACGCCTTCGACCGGCTGCGCGCGACATTCGAAAACCTTCATCGCGAGGCGCAGACCGTGCTCTCGCTCTCGGTATCCCAGACCTTTGCCGCCAATTGGCTTGTGCCGCGGCTCGGCCAGTTCCAGATGCAAAACCCGTCCATCGCCGTGCGCCTGGATGCCTCGGACACCCTCGTCGATTTCAGTCGCGAGAAATTCGATGCGGGCATCAGAAGCGGCAGGGGAGAATGGCCAGGCATGGCCGCGCACCAGCTGCTTCCGCTTGTTTTCACGCCTGTCTGTACGCCATCGCTGCTGAAGCGCGTCGGCCCCGTAAAGCGCCCGCGTGATCTCTTGCGTCTGCCCCTGATCAGCCCGGCGGATCGCGCATGGCAAATCTGGTTTGCTGCCGCGGGCGTCCCCGATGCCAAACTCTCCCATTCGGAGGGGCCGAATTTCGGCGTGCAGCATCTGGAGGGCAAGGCCGCGCTCGCCGACCAGGGCATTGCTTTGGTGACGCCCAATTTTTTTGCGCCCGAATTGCGCAGCGGACGGTTGGTCCGACTGTTCGATGTCGTCGCCGACAGCGGATCGGGCTACTGGTTCGCCTATCCCAAACAGCTGGCGAACACGAGCAAGCTTCGCGCCTTCCGCGCCTGGATCCTTGCCGAGGCGGCAGCGGATAAATCATCCGCCCCTTGAGGGCGGGTCTATCGCATGTGTTCGCGAAATCCCGGAGAACAAACAAAATATCGTCATCGCCGGGCTCGTCCCGGCGACCCATGAACACCGTGCTTTCCGGCATACCAGGTGTTCATAGATGGCCGGGACAACGGCCCGACCATGACGAGGACGTATATTTCCATGTCGCAGCATGCTTATGCGATGCCTTATCGTTTAGGGGATCGCGTTCCCCCACCCATAAGCCGGCCTTATGGCCGACCCCGGGAAACCGGTTTGTGACCGACGGGTGCCTGAACGATATCTCCGCCAGAGGAATTGTGATGGAGACATCGATGCTTTACGAAAGCACCACGTTACGGCGATGCAGCGGCGTCGACCACAAATGGGCCGACGAATCCGGTGAACAGTTCGGCACGACCGAGAAGGTGATTCTCGCCCTGCTGTCTGTCGTGGTCGCGACGGGAACGCTGTTCCTGCCTATCGCCGTCCTGCACTTCCGATGAGCGCGGCGTTGGCAAGCGAACGGCCGGTGGCGAAGGCCGGCCGCGAGTCCGCCGAATTCGTTCGCGGCGAACTGGAGTATCTCGTGCCGATACGGGAGCGGGCGTATCGGTACGCGGACCAGGTTCCACCCGGCGTGGCGCCGACGAATATGCGCTATCGCGCGCAGACGGTGGTGATCGAGAATGCGCGGATCGGCCGGCCGCCTGCGCTCGACCGCGAGGGCTTTGCGTTTGAAACATGCGAAACCGCTGTGCGCGACTTCTTCGATGCGGATGAAGTGGCGCGCTTCTACGACATAGAAGTCGAGGCCCTGCTCAGGGCGCGCACCGGTGCCGCGCGCATCCTGATTTTCGACCACACGCTTCGCCGCCGCATGCCGGAAGCGAATGACGGCCGCGATGGCTTTCGTCCGCCTGCCACGCGCGTACATGTCGATTACACCGAAAAATCGGCGCCGCAGCGCGTCCGCGATCTTTTGCCGGAAGAAGCCGAGCGGCTTCTCGCGCAAAGATTTGCCATCATCAATGTGTGGCGCCCAATTGGAGATATCGTACGGGACGCACCGCTCGCCGTCTGCGATGCGCGGAGTGTCGCCGTCCGCGACCTCGTGCCGGCCGATCTCATCTACAAGAACAGAACCGGCGAGATTTATTATACAACGTTCGATACTCGGCATCGCTGGCTATACGTCCCGGAGATGCGGCCCGACGAAGTTATTCTCCTGAAAAACTACGACTCGGCGAAAGACGGCCGCACTCGCTTCACGCCGCATGCGGCGTTTCTCGATCCCATGGCGCCGACATGGGCCCGCCCGCGCCAAAGCATCGAGGTCCGGGCGATTGCGTTTTTCGGGGAACTTGCCTGAGTGGTTTTTCGGCTCGAATTCATGAGATAACTCGACATCACGCCGGTGTTTCTTCGCCGCCGAAGGTTTTGCCCGGACTTGAAGCGATGATCGCAGTGCCAAGCGCTGCGGCGATGACGGAGCCGATCAGCACGGCGATCTTGGCGATGGCGGCGTTCTCGCTTCCCGGAAAGGACTGATCGGCGAGAAGCAGCGCCACCGTATCGCCGATTCCGCAAAGGCAGGTGGCGCCCGCAAAAGTGCGGATGCCAACGCCCTTCGGCGCGCGTGCGACATCGGTCTTCACGGCGGCAATCGAAAACAGCGCGATGCCGAGCGGCTTGCCGGCGACAAGGCCGAGAATCACGCCGGCGAGAATGGACCGCGCGCCCGGCGCCGCGAGATCGGCGTTGAAACTCACGCCCGTCGCAGAAAACGCAAACAACGGCAGCGCGAAATATGTACTCCAGGGCGCGACGGCGCGCTCGATCCGGTCGGCAGGCGACAACAGCCGCTCGGTCGCGGCCGAGAGATTGCGCCCTGCCCAATCGAGAACCGTGGCTCTGTCGTCCTCGCTTGCTTCCTTGTCCTGTTGCGCGATCTCGAGCGCTTCGAGAGCGTTCGCCGCCTGCGCGAGCAATGGCCCGGCATTGGGCATGGGCCGCGTCGGCAGAAAGCCCGCGAGCACGATCCCGGTCAGCGCGCCATGCACGCCAGCCGCATGCAGGCAGAACCAAACGGCGATCGCGATCCAGAGATAGGGCCAGCCGGCATAAACGCGGCCGCGGTTGAGCGCATACATCGCGAGCATCGCCGCAGCCGCACCCAATAACCACACCGCCTCGAAATTGTGCGGATAGAAAATCGCCAGTGCGAGCACCGAGACGATGTCGTCCATGACTGCGTAGGCCGCGATGAAGACACGCAATTGCGGCGGTACGCGGTCGCCCAAAAGCGCCAATACGCCCAATACAAAGGCGATGTCAGTCGCCGTCGGCACCGACCATCCGACCGCCGTTCCGCCCTGGTTGAACAACAAGTAGGTGAGTGCGGGCATGATGCTGCCGCCGATGGCAGCGATCACGGGGAGCAGCGCGGACCTGACATCGGACAGCGCACCCGCTGCCATTTCGCGGCGGATTTCGAGTCCGACCAGAAGAAAGAACAGCGACAGCAGGCCTTCCGAAAACCAGTCGCCGATCGTGAGCGACAAAGACGAGCCCGGCGGCCCGATGCCGAACTGCGAAGAAACAAAGGCGTGATAGAAGCCGGCGAGCGGCGTGTTGGCACAGATCAGTGCAAGCGCGGAGGCAATGAGCAGCGCAAGTCCGCCCGAAGCCGGCAGGCTCGCGAACGCGCGTGCCGAACGGCGGATGCGCTCCGAGACCGGCTTCTGGAGTGCATCGGCGAGCGAATAGAAGTCCCACGCGCCGTCGTAACGCACGCCGTCGACGAAAATGGTCGGCGTGCCGCTGACGCCGCTTTGCCGGCCCTCCATGATATCGGCATTTACATCGGCAAGCGTGTCCGGATCGGCGAGATCGCGTTCGAGGCGCTCCATATCGGCGCCGATCGCGCGCGCCATGTCGAGCATCTCCTGCTCGCCGAAAGGCGGCTCGGTGTCGAACAGCCGGTCATGCATTTCCCAGAACAGGCCCTGCCGGCCGGCGGCCTCGACGAGGCGCGAGGCGAAGGTGGCGCCCGGGTGTATGCGCTCAATGGGAAAATGGCGCGGCGTATAGGCGAGGCGTTCGCCGAGCGCCTGCCGCAGCCGCTTGATGACAGTGCGGAACCGGCGGCAATAGGGGCAGAGAAAATCGGTGTAGGAGACGACATGGATGACGCCCGCGGGCGCCTTGCCGCCTCTTACCGGAAGATCGCGACGCGAGCTCATGTCGCTCGGCACGGACGCGAATCCCACTTCGCAGCGCGCGCACAAACCCTGAACCGAGCCATGCAATCCGTCATCCGCTTTCCTCTTGCCGCTATCTATACGGCCATGGAAGGCAGGGCGACAGGGGAACGGAATGACTCGTCAGTTCGGAGGCGAAGGCACATCCGAAGGTGCATATTCGTCGGGATCGTAAGGCCGCTGACCCTCGCCGTTGCCACATGAGCCGGGCTGCGACTCAGCTGATGCGGGACTTGCGTAACTACCATCATCGCCCGCACCACATTCCCCGGCGGCCGATGGAATGGCCGGCCCTGCACGGGTCCCGTCCCGCACCCATGAGTAGTCCGGCGCCGTCGGATAGCTTGTTGCAGCCGAACGATCGCAGCACGCATTGGCCCGCGCATTCTCCTGGGCGGCCAGAACTTCCGCCTTGCTCGGCGCATCTCCCGTAATAACAACCTGCATGCCGCGCGTATCTTCCTTGAACAGAGCCGCGGCGAAACCCATCGGCATGCGGATGCAACCATGCGATGCCGGCCAGCCGCGCGGATGGCCGCCATGCAGCGCAAGTCCGTCCCACGTCAGCCGTTCCATGAAGGGCATCGGTGCATCGTCATATTTGTTGGAGTGGTGCATCTTCTCTTTCTCCAACACAGTGTACGTACCGTCGGGCGTCGCGTGCCCCGGCCTGCCCGACGAGATTGTGGCGATACCGATCAGCTTCCCGCCACGATACACGAACGCATGCTGCGAGGCGAGATCCACGACCATGCTCATCGTTCCCGAAGATGCTAAAGACGGTTCCCACAGATAACTTCCCGGCTCGAGCGCAGTGGCTTCCGATTGCGCAAGTAATGAGGTGTCTGCCTGGGAAGCCCGCGAGGTCAGACCCGCCGCAATGCTTACCAAAAAGCAAACGCAGCCGAGCCGAAATACCACTTTTGCGCGGGACGCAAATGAAGTATGTACGCCTGCCTGCCTCCTCGCTGGGGCGCGCATCCGAAGATGAATCAACTTCTTGCCCCGCGACGACCTCGCGGGCCTCGGGAGCCTCGCTGGTATGAACGTCTCAAGGCGCTCTCTGTTCTCCGCTGCGGGAAGTTTTGCCGCAGCTACGTTGCTGAAGCCGCTTCCGTCGGTTGCAGATCCGGTTTGTGTATCGCCAGCGTTGATACGACGCGCGCTGGATGCGCTGAACGCGCATGCCGCTGAAATTCCCAATCGCGATATCATCGCGATAGCCGATTTCTCGTTGCCGTCGCGCACGCCGCGATTTCATTTGTTGGATGTCGCCAATGCGCGCGTCCTCGGTTCGCATCTCGTCGCGCATGGCCGCGGCTCCGACCCCGGCCATACGGGCTGGCTGCAACGCTTTTCCAATGTGCCGAGCTCCAATGCGACATCGGCCGGCGCCTATCGGACCGACGGGTTCTATATCGGCGAACATGGCCGCTCGATTCGCCTGACCGGCCTCGACGCGAGCAACGACAACGCGCTCGAACGCGCGATCGTCGTGCATGCCGCCTGGTATGTCAGCCCCGAAATGGCAAGTGTCCACGGCGTTCTCGGCCGCAGCGAAGGCTGCTTCGCGCTCTCGAGTGCCGATCTTCCCGACGTGCTCGCGCGCATCGCCACCGGCCACATGATCTATGCGGACAAGATTTGAAAGGCTGCCGGGAGGCAGAAGACTCGCCTCATTCGCGTTTTCTGTCAGCCGGCGCGCCGAGAACGCGCAGACGAAGCACCTCCGCGAGCTACAGAGCTCTACCGGCGCAGACCTGGCCGGAGGCTCGTCCGCGCGCGGTTGAAGCCGCGCGAGCCTTTGAGCATCGTGCGGTTCATGGCGCGGCAACGCGGCGGGTAATCGTTTACCGCGTCACGCTGCGCGCGGCACCCTTTACGGGGAGATCGAGAACACCGTGCCGAGGCCGTCGGCGCCGCCGCCATAGGTCGTGCCATAAAGCTTCCCGCCGGCATCGATCAGCCCGGCATAGGGATTGGCGCCGTCCCTGCCGCTGCCGAAGGAATGCTCGACCGTCTCGGTATCGCTCCGGGGGCTGAAGGAAAACGCAGTGCCGTAGCCATAGGCGCCGCCGCCATAGGTGGTCCCGAACAGCGTGCCCCTGACGTTGAGGAGGCCGTCATAGGGATTGCGGCCGTCCGTGCCTTTGCCGAAGGACCACAGCACCGACTCGCCACCGGTCTTCAGGTCGATCGCGTACACCGTCCCGTAGCCGTAAGCGCCGCCGGCCTCGGTCGTCCCGTAAAGTGTGCCTTTGACCGCGATGACGCCGCCATAGGGCGTCCGGCCGTCTTCGCCATTGCCGAAGGAATGGACTTCCTCGGCGCCCGTCTTCGGATCGAAAAAGAACGCCGTGCCGTATCCATAGGCGCCGCCTTCCGACGTCGTGCCGCAGAACCTGCGCTCGACGTCGGCCAGGCCGGCAGTGGGATTGGCCCCGCCGGCGCCGCTGAAGGAATATAGCACCGTCTCCGTGCCGCTCCGCATATCGATCGAGAAAATCGTGCCGTTGCCGCCGGCGCCGTCGCCATAGGTCGTCCCGTAAAGCGTACCCCTGACATTCAGCAGGCTGGCATAGGGATGGCCGTCATTCGCGAACGAATAGAGGAGCGCCTCGCGGGCGTTCCTCGCGTCGAGCGAGAACACCGTGCCCTCGTTCTCCGCACCGCCGCCATAAGTCACTCCATAAAGCTCGCCACCGACATCGATCAGACCCGCATAAGGATTGGCGCCGCTCCCGAGCGAATCGAGCAACGTCATGGCGCCTGTCTTCAGGTCGAACGAATAGACCGTGCCGCCATTCTCAGCGCCGCCAGCAAGTGCCGTCCCGTAAAGCGTGCCTTTCACGTTCAGTACGCCGGCATAGGGATTCTGACCGTCCGTGCCGTTGAACGAAAACAACACATTTTCGCTCGCTGCGTCTGCGGCCGGAACATTCGCGGCACAAGCCAATGCACACGCGGTCAGGGCCGTCGAAATTGGTTTCATGTGTTTGTCTCCCGCAATTTTCCAGTCTGGCAGAATAATCGGACCCGCGGGGATTTCTTCCCAATTATCCCCCGCGCGGTTCAAACATATAAGATGTCGCTCTGGAAAGCCTGCCCCATTTTACGAGAAAATCCCCCCGCCGCTCTGGAACCGGACGCGCGTTTCGGTCAGTTCCCGCCCGGCGCATTCAGGGGCCGCGGGCGTTGCCGCGTGGATGCTTGCGAGCGTCTCCGGAAGCGTCTCGATCTCCGCGGAATCGGGAGCTCAGCCGCCACATGTCATGCGCATGCGCACCGGCTCAAGAATCGCAAATTAGGCCCCTGTCATGGCCCGAATTTGCGCGCCATGACAGGAATTAGAAGCGATTCGGAAACCGCTCTCCGAATGACGATACCCTCCTCCTGTCGGACGCGCGCGATTGAAAGGACAAGAGCCGTTCGGCGTCGCCGGGGGGATGTGCGGCAGCGGGGCAGGTTATCGCCCGCCGCATGGTGCTGCGTGCAGCGATTGTCCCATATGACGAGCGTGTGTGTCCGGCTACCGGCGCCAGCCTACGGAAAGCTCGGGGCTCTTCACATGCGCGAAGAGAAACGCCGGCAAATCGTCGCTCTCTTTTTTTTGCGAGTCGCTGAACAGCGGTCGTGAAGCCTTCATGGACGACCAGGCAATCATCGCCCGTCCCGGGATGCGTCCGCACCACGGGATGAAGCACCGGCGGCCGCTCTTATCGCGCGTGAACACTGTGCCGTGAAAACGCTCGACGCCCAAAAGGCGGTGAAGTTTCCTGTTGCCCGCCCCGAACCTCAAATCGCCGCTAAAGCCGCCGTCACGACGAAAATCCGGCTTTGTACGCGGCGCCGGCGTCATCGATTTGTCTTCGAGTTTCTGTTGGCCGGAAATGGGCTTTGATATAGAGTGGTTTTGGGGCGACCGTCGTCCGATTTTCGATGCGGGGCACGTGAAAATGATTCTCTCTTTCAATACAGCGCCGGCCCGATGGCTGCTGGGCTGCGGGCTTGCGGCGGCCGTCGCGATCCCAGTCGCCTGGGCGCACGGCGCCAAGCGGCAAAAAAACGGCCCGGACACGGTGCTCCATTCCTTCGCAGGTGGGCCGAGCGACGGCTCCTTTCCCGTCGCGACGCTGCTCGCCGATCCGTCGGGCAATTTCTACGGCACGGCGGAGTATGGCGGAACGAACGATCTCGGCGCGGTGTTCGGGCTCGCGCCCGGCGGCACAGAGAGCCTGCTCTATTCCTTTGCCGGCGGCGCGAGCGACGGCGCCTATCCCGGCGGCAATCTGATCGAAGACGCTTCGGGCAATCTTTACGGCACCACAATCGAGGGCGGGCCCGGCCAGTGTTCCGAAGATGGCTGCGGCACGGTCTTCGAAATTTCGGCCGGCGGCACGGAAAGCGTGCTCTATTCTTTCATGGGTTTCGTCGATGGCGCGGGGCCACAGGCGGGGCTCATCCAGGACCAGGCGGGCAATCTTTACGGCACGACCTATGCTGGCGGCGTCTCCTCGGTCGGCGCGATCAACTGCGAAGGCGGCTGCGGCACGGTGTTCGAGCTTTCGCCGAACGGCAACGGCGGCTGGACCGAGGCTGTGCTTTACTCCTTCGTCAGCGGCAAGGACGGCGCCGGTCCGCTCGGCGGCCTGGTCATGGACGGCGCCGGCAATCTCTACGGAACGACTTCGCTCGGCGGCGGATCGATAAACTGCACCGGCGGTTGCGGAACGGCGTTCGAACTTTCGCCAAACGGCAATGGCGGCTGGACGGAAAAAGTGATTTACACGTTCCGGGGCGTCGGCGCCGGATACAATCCCTCCTCGACGCTCTATTTGAGTGGCCAGGGCGACCTTTACGGCACCACGCCGGAAGGCGGCTCGGCCAAATGCGGCGGGGGATGCGGCGTCGTTTTCAAGCTCGTGCCGGTGAAAGGCGGCTGGAGCCAGATCAAGGTTCGTTCCTTCCCGGCGGGCGCCGATGGCGCCTTCCCCGTCGGCAACCTCGCCGCCGACGGCGCGGGCGATATCTACGGCACCACCGAGGGCGCCGGACTGTACAGCTGCGGAATGGCGTATGAGATAAGCGGGGCGGGCGTGGAGACTGCGCTTCATTCCTTCACCGGAACGCCATCCGACGGTTGTACGCCCTACGGCGGCCTGATTACGGGCCAATCGAACCAGCTTTACGGCACGACAACGAGCGGAGGCACGACAAACAACGGTGTCGTTTTCGAAATTTCCGAATAGGAGGCATCAACGTCTGGAATCGAGCAGGGCGATACGGTAATCCGCCACCGTTACAATCCGATCCACCCGGTATGTCGCGTGCACCTCGTCGGCAACAAGATTGGTCTTGTTGTTGTCCTGCCAGATGACAAATTGGGGCACCCGTGCGTAGCTGCGCGCGTCCTCGACCCAGACATAGGGCACGAGCCGGCCGGAATCCGGTATGACGCTACGCACCCGGATCGAATCGCCCGATATGGCGGTGACGAGATTGGCCGACCAGTATTCGCCGACGCCTTCGGACAAGCCATGTTGCTTTAGCCATCGCGCCGCTGCGGCAGGCGGGTTGTTCGCCGCCCAGACGGGTTGCCTGTCGAGCCCGGCAATCCAGTAATCGCCGATAACGAGGATCGCGGCACAGGCGGTAATACCGGTTCGAGCCCATCTGCCCGGCATGGCCGAAAGAATTCCGGGTGCCTGCCGTCCCGCCAGCACCGCAGCAAACAGATAGATCGGCACCAAGTAGCGCATGGGCGGCCCGCCGGTCCACAAATTTTGCGGCGTAATTCCCTTCGCAAACTGGCTGCTCAGAACACAGGCTGCCAATACCGTCCCAATGGCCACACAGAGAATTCGGTCGAGCAATCCCGCGTGGCCGCGCTGAAACGCACGCCGTGCCACGCCTACAACGGCCGCGGCAGCGGGAACGAATCCAACTCCGCGTAATACGAGAAGCAGCAGCCCATAAGGCCCGATTTCTGCGCGCAAGGGGTTTGCTCCGGAAAGCGCAAGCGTTCCCATCACGACAGCAACGAGATTGCGTACCAGGAGCGGCGGTGACTCCGGCTGCAGAAGAACATCGCTCTCGGTCGAAAATCCGCCGCCTCGCGCAATCGCCAGGGGCAGCAAAAAGCCTGCAAATATGCCCGTTGCCAGAAGCAGCAATGCGCGCCATACGCCGCACGACCCGCGGCTCGCTGCGGCCTCGCCGAGAAGAACTGCGAACGCCGGGCCGAACGCAAAGACAAGCGCGAACGGATCGCTCGCGGTAACCGCGCCCGTGATAATGACAACGCCTGCAAATGCGGCGAATTGCGCGCGGGTTGCATCTACAATCCGCGCGCAGAGTATGAGCCCCAGAAACGCGCCCAGCACGGTGGCCATATGCATGTCGGACAGAAGCTGCGGATTCCATTGTCCGGTCCACGCCGGCGCTCCGAGCAGGAGTGCGATGACCGCCGCGCTTGCGAGATATTCGGAACGCGACTTTCCTCTTTCCAGTGAAACAAGAAGCGCCGCGAACACAAACAGCGCATAGGTGACTGCCGGAACGAAAACGAGCAGAAACGGCCTGGGGCCGCACAGCCATTCCAGCAAACCATAGGGCATGGCGTCGGTGAAGTAATAGTCATTGAATGGAAAATGCCACCCGGAAAGGAGAATATTGCCGCCGGCAATAGCGTGGCCCACGACGAAACTGTTCGCGCTGTCGGAAGTCTGCGCGAGCCGTGACGCAGCGGCCAGCGCGTTGGCGAGCGACGCGCAGGTTATGCCGGCAACGATCGCAGCAATACTGAGCCGCGAAGCAGACGATCCATCCGGTGCCGCAAGTGTTGCCGTGGTCAAGCGAGTGCCGCGAAGGCCGGCGGATAGCGCAATTCTCCACTGCGCTCGGAAAGTCCGCCCTCTCGCAAGATCAGCGCCATCAGGTGCGGCCCCGCATAGGGTGAACCGAATCCCTCTGCCAGGGACGCGGCAAATTCGAAACAGTTGTAATAATCGGGATCGCCCAGAACAAATACGGAACCCCAATCATCTGCTTTGGCACGCGAAAGACCATCGCGGATCAGCGCCGCGGCAATTCCCTGTCGGCGTCGGGCAGCGAGAACGGCGACGGGCGCAAGCCCGAGCGCATTGCGGGGACGCTCCATCCGCGAAAGCATCACATGGCCGACAAGCTGCCGATCGGCGGTCGCGACGAGGGAAAAGACGCAGCTATTGTCTGCACGCAGACGGTCGACGAGATCGGCCTCGGCTGAGGTTGGAAATGCCTCGGCCAGCAGATGCCGGATAGCCGGGATGTCGCCGGCCGTTTCGCCGCGAATCTCCATTGCCCGAGTTGGTTCAACTTGCTGCGCCGGGCTCGTCAGGCTCGTCCGCGACATTCGGATCCTCGGCCAGATGCGCATGGCCGATGGCTTCTTTCAGCCGGCGATCAAGCTTCGCGCAGTCGAGAATTACCTTCTCGTCATGCACATCGCGCACGGCCGCAAGCGGCACGGTGAAATCGCCGGCATTTTCGATATAAATCACGATTGCGTCAGACCTGACTTTGCGCACCGCTCCGAACGCCACGTCGCCGTCATGGACAAAAACCTCGAAATCTTCGCCAATTCTCTCTGCCGTCATCTACCGATCCTCGCTTGGTTCAAACGTAACGCGGAATGGGTCCGTTATGGGGCGTCATGCGGTCCGACAGGTCGAACATCACCTCATCGACATAGCACCAGCCCCAGCCTTCCGGCGGATCGTAGCCCTCAATGACCGGATGCTTCGTCCGGTGGTAATGCTTGGTCGCATGCTTGTTGGGCGAGGAATCGCAGCAGCCCACATGGCCGCAGGTCCGGCAAATCCGAAGGTGAACCCAGATCGAATCTGTCTTCAGGCAGTCTTCGCAGCCCAGCGCACTCGGCGTCACATCGCGGATCGTATCGAGATGGGTACAGGATTGGTTCATGCGGTCTCTCCGTGCGCTTCGCCGCCTTGCCCATGTCACACTAGGACGGAAAAGCCGAATCTTCTAGGGTGGGACGCGGGAGCGAGGCTGCAATACCGCATTCCGCAAAGATGTCGGCATCGGGCCCGATGGATAGCGCGGCATGACCGAGCACATTCGTGAGCTGCAAAACGACGCACTCATGAACATGAGATAGCGGAAAGGCCTCTACGGAGCCGGCAATCACGATGGGTACAATTCCTGCGCCTGCGACAGGGCCTTCCGGCGCTCAAGCATCGCGGCGCGTCTTTCTTTGCGTTGCAATTGTTTTCGCTTGTCTTGTCCTCGGCGCCGTCATCTCCGTTCTTCGTGGCCAGGATGCAAACTGGGATCTCCGCAATTATCATCTCTATAATGGCTGGGCGGCGCTGAACGGCCGGCTCGGCGTCGATTTGGCTGCCGCGGGGCTGCAGAGCTGGATCAATCCAACACTCGATATTCCCTATGCGTGGCTGGCGCTCGGACCCTTCGCCAGCCATCCGCGTTTGCTCGCCGCTTTCATGGGCCTCTGGTATGGCGCGCTGGTGGCCGTCATCCTCGGCATAGCCTTCGTGCTTTATCAGCCATTGCCGGAAAGGAGATGGCTCGCGATCGCCGCTGCGGCAGCCCTTGCCTCCTCGGGCGCCGCTGTTTTCTCCCAGATCGGCACCACATTTGATGAGATCCAGACAGCGACGCTGGTGCTTTTGTCCGTGCTGTTCCTGGCGCGCGAACTTGAGGCGCGTGCAGCCGATCCGCGTTCCCTGAGCCTGCTGCCTGCGGGCGCCCTGCTCGGCGCGGCGGCGGGCCTCAAAATCACCTGCGCGATATACGCGCCTGCTGCGGCGCTCGCCCTGCTCGCTGTAGTGCCCGTCCACCGATGGCCGGCAGCGTTGGGCTTCATGGTACTGGGTGGAATAGCCGGTTTCTCTCTGACCGGCGGATGGTGGGCATCCAAGCTCTATGAAATCTACGGAAATCCGGTTTTTCCGTTCTTCAACGGCGTATTTCATTCACCCTGGTATCCGCCGATAAATCGGGTCGATCACCGGTTTCTGCCGCGAACCATCTGGCAAGACCTGTTCTATCCCTTCTTCTGGCTGACCAAGAAAAAGATGCTCGTTGCCGAATATGGATTTCGCGACGGCCGCATCCCAATCGCCTATGTGCTGATCGTCACTATTGGGTTGCTGGCCTTGCTGGCCGGATGCTCGAGGAAGGAATGGTTCCGCCCGAAGATCAGTCTGCCACAACGGTTCGTGCTTGCGTTTGCTGTAATTTCATATCTGTCTTGGCTGTGCACGACGTCAATTCTTCGCTACGCCATACCCGTGGAAGTCTCTGCGACGCTGTTGATCCCGTGCCTGCTCGCAGTCCTTCTGCAACCCGGGCCTGGCCCCGGACGCAAAGGATTTTGGACGGCTTGCGTCACGGCGGGGTCGCTCGCGCTGCTTGTCCTCACCCGCTATCCCGCATGGGACCGGATGCCCTATGGCAGTCGCGTCGTCAACGCGGACATGAGCTGGATTCCTTCGCACGCGCTCGTGGTATTCGTCGGCGCAACGATCTCCTATCTCGCTCCATTTGTGCCGGAGCCACAAGATACTCAATTTATCGGGCTGACTGATGCGGTTTCAGAGTCTCGGGATTTTGAGCTCGCAAACAACGTGCTTCAGGCAATTCGCTCCCACCATGGCCCGATCGTGCTCGTGTGGAACGACCACGAAGCCTGGCGCCTACCGATGTTGCGGGATATGGGACTGCAACAGACTCCGGACCCTTGTCGGGAAATTTTCGGGAGTTACGACGCCCATATCAATGTGAAACTGCATGCATGCGCCGCCAAAGCGGAGCTCCCGCTGCCGCTCGACGATCCCTTCTGGCGTCTCGCGGCACGGCGTTACAACGAAATCGTCATTCCGGCGCCGACCGCCGGCTGGTCGTATGCCCGCTTCGTCGATGCCGTCGGAGACGCTGCGCGCGGAAAACTATACATCGACGGATTCAGCCATCTGCGCCCGAACCGGCCGGGGAGTCTGCATACATTCGACGAGCCCATCCAGCCGGGCGCGCTGTATATCCTAGCTCCATCGCTCCTCATGGGAGCACAGCACGCCATGAACAAGTCGCGCGACCTGCTGGCCCGGTTTGACGGTATATGGGTGCTGGCGCCGGGGTGGTTGTCCGCGCCCGGCCTGCCAGGAGGCCAGCCCAAGAAAGACCAGTGATGGAAAACGACGACCTGTCGCGGAACAGAAGAGCCGTTCAGATTGAACGCACCCGATTATCCGATGCGATTGTATTTCCGATCTTTGCCCTTGTCGCAGGCATCGTCGATGCGTTCTTGATTCTCGGCTGGCACGACATCAATCCGTCCAATCTCGACTGGCTCAGGGGTGACCCGGCAGTCTACCAGGCGGGATGGGAGTTTCTCCGGCATACACCGTGGGCGTTCCCTCCCACATGGATCGGCAGTCTGGATTACCCGTTCGGAATTTCGGATGCCTATCTTGATATAATTCCAATCATCGCCGTCCCGCTGAAACTAATCTCGGCCCTTCTTCCGGCAGATTTCCAGTACCTTGGCGCGTACGCAATGCTGTGCCTCATCTTCCAGACCTATTTTGGACTAAAGCTTCTATCGCGCTTCACGTCCGACAGGACATTTATTGTCATCGGCGCCCTGTTCTTCCTGGACGCGCCAATCCTGCTGAACAGGCTGTCGGGACATTTTTCATTGTGCAGTCAATGGCTGATCGTCGCCGCCCTCTATTATTATTTCGCGCCCGCCGCGCGGGATCGCTTTACGCGCCATATGCTGCCTTTTGCAGTGCTGCTTGCGATTGCCGGCGGCATCTCGCCTTATATCGCCGTGATGGTGCTGGGCGTGAGCATCGCCGCGCTGTTCCGCTGGTTCCTTGTCTGCAGGAGTCCGGCCCGCCCCGAGCCCCACTCCGGCAATCACGCAACTCGGCCCGAGGCGTTTGCCAGATCTCTTCTTCGCGGGATCCTCTGCCTGGCCATCTGGCTCGCAACAATGATTACCGCATTTGTCCTGTCGGGATTTCTGACGGCCGACGCATCTACACAATTAAGCGGAAGCGGCTACACGGTTTATTCTATGAACCTGCTGGGGCCGATCAACCCGGTCAACCCGGCGTGGCCGATGACGGCATTCAATGTTTTGCCCGGCCAGGTTTTCGAGGGATATAACTATCTTGGAATGGGTGTCATCGCCCTGGGTATCCTTTGCCTCGCGCGGCGGCCGGGCATTCTTGCCCCGCTCGGGTCCCGCTCGGTCGTACCGGTACTCGCCGCTTGCCTGTTCTTTACTTTCCTCGCACTGTCGCCAAAAATCACAGCAGGCGATGCAACCCTCTTCGTGATGCCCGTGCCGGATGCACTGCTCCATCTGCTTTCTGTCTTCAGGAGTTCGGGCCGCTTCTTCTGGCCCGCCAATTATCTGATCCTGCTCGGCGCGATCGTCGCAGCGACGATGGCGTTCAAAACACGAAGCGCGCGTCTGGTAGTTCTCGGAGCTGCGTTTCTAATACAAATTTTCGACACACAACCGATCCATGGCGCAGTGGCGACGCTTAATGAGACGCGGTACGCGAATCCATTGCGCGCCGCGGCGTGGTCGTCCCTGGGAACGCACGATAAGCATCTCATTCTCTTGCCAGCCTACCAGTGCGATCCCGATAACACCCCGGGAGGCGAGAAAACATGGCCTTATTTCGCCCGAGTTGCCGCCAGAACTGGATTGACACTGAATAGCGTGCATTCTGCACGCCCCTCGGCGTCGAGCTTTGACTACAACTGCATTCGATTGCCGGAACAGGTGCTTCGCGGCGAACTTGCGGCGGATACAGCCTATGTGCTGAGCGATCGATTTGCGGTTCTCGTTGTCGAGCGCAACACTTCTCATTATTGTCGCCGTGTCGACACGCTTAACCTTTGCACTTTCGATCCAGGCCGAGCCCATCTTTCGCGCCTTCTTGGCCAAAGCATACTTCCGACCTACGGGCTCGGCACGGCATTCCGGGCGGATCGCGCCGTGCCGCGGGGTATACTAATGGAAGGCTGGGATCTGAGGCCTTACCCCGCGATCTGGACTACCTCGCCCACGGCATCGATCTGGATACGGCTTGTCGCGCCAAAAACCGGAGACCTGCTACTGGAGATGGATCTCGGCGGTAATGGCGCCCTTGTGAATTCGCGCCATCCCGTCCAAAGGGCAATCATCAGCATAAACGGGGAAGAGATGGGCACACTGACATTCACCTTTCGGGGAGACAACGCCCATCGGAAACTTGTCATTCCAAGGAACCTCATTCGCGACGGCGAAGTCTCGGAAATCCGATTTAACCTGCCCGACGCCATCGCGCCGCGCGATATCGGGATCAACGACGACGGTCGTCTGTTGGGGCTCTACGTGTCTCGCATCCGAATAGTTCGCGCCCCGCCGCAGCACGGCTTGCCGCAGTAACCGCCCGACCGTATCGTCGCGAGGTGCCGGAAGCGCACTGCCAAAGCTTAGATGTTTGCAAAGAAACCGGCCGGGCGCCGGAATTCGCGACCGAGGGGCTGCATGGACGTCAAGGAAGAGGAGTTGCTGGGCGGGGCGGTCGGCGACCACTGGTATTATCGCTCAAAGCGGCTCGCCCTCGACGACATGCTCCGCGGCGTCGACTTTCATCGCGTCCTCGATGTCGGCGCGGGTTCGGCGGTTTTCTCGAAACACCTTCTCGACGGCGAGGCCGAACGGGCCACATGCGTGGACTCGGCCTACGCCGCGGAGCGCCTGGAGGACTATAATGGCAAACCGATTCGCTTCACGCGGGAGATCACGCCCGGCGATGCCGATCTGGTCCTTCTGATGGACGTGCTGGAGCATGTGGACGACGATGTCGGGCTTGTGCGGGCAAGTCTCGCCGGCGCCATGGCGGGTGCCTGCGTGCTCGTCAGCGTGCCGGCGTTTCAATCGCTCTATTCCGCCCATGACCGGTTCCTCGAGCACAGGCGGCGTTACACGGCCCGATCGCTGGAAGCGGTGGTCACAGCGGCCGGTCTGAAGGTGATTTCGACGCGGTACTTCTTCGCGATGATCCTGCCGCTCGTCGCAGCCATCCGGATGCTTGAACGGAAGGGGCCCGCCAGAAGCAGCCTTGTCGTGCATACGCCGCTCGTGAATGCCCTTCTCGCCTTCGCCCACCGCGCCGAGATACCATTCTTCAGGTTCAACCGCTTTGGCGGGCTTTCGATCTTTTGCCTGGCGCGCATGCCGTGAGCGAAGAACTCCGCCGGCTTTCCGTTGTCGTTCCGGTCTTCAATGAAGAGGCCGTCATCGATGAGTTCAACCGCCGGATGCAGGGCGTGCTTCGGGAATTGCCCTTCTCCAGCGAAATTATTTACATCAATGACGGCAGCCGCGACCGGACGCCGGACATCATACGCGGTTATTTGCAGGCATTCGAAAACGTCGCGTTGATCGACCTGAGCCGGAATTTCGGCAAGGAGGCGGCGATGACCGCCGGCATCGATCACGCCAATGGGGATGCAGTCGTCATCATAGATGCAGACCTGCAGGACCCGCCGGAACTGATCCCCGATCTTCTCCGCGTTCTTCAGACCGGCGAATACGACGTCGTTTACGCGCAGCGCGCCAGCCGCAGCGGCGAGACGTTTGCAAAGAGGGCCAGCGCCCATCTGTTTTATCGCACCATCGGGAAACTCACCGGCATCGACATTCCGCACGATACCGGCGACTTCCGCGCGATGAACCGCCGCGCCGTCGACGCGTTGAAGCGCCTGCGCGAACACCATCGTTTCATGAAGGGACTTTTCGCCTGGATCGGATTTCGCCAGGTTGCGCTGCGCTACGATCGCGACGCGCGTTTTGCCGGTGCATCGAAGTTCAACTACTGGCACCTGTGGAACTTCTCACTCGAGGGAATTACCTCGTTTACAACCGCGCCGCTGAAAGTTGCATCCTATATCGGGCTGGTGACCTCCGTCGGAGCGGCCATTTACGGTCTGGCGATTGTTCTCGGCACGCTCGTCTTCGGCAACCCTGTGCCCGGCTATCCCTCGCTCCTGGTCGTGGTCCTCTTCCTTGGCGGGTTGCAGCTGTTGACGCTCGGCATTATGGGAGAATATCTGGGCCGCGTTTTCAACGAGTCGAAACGGAGGCCGCTTTATTTCGTGCGGGAACATCTGCGCTCGGGCGGCGGACAGAATTCGGCGCCCGGTGGCGCGGATCACTCTCCGCAGGGGCGGGACGTCGACCTGCGCTGAAAACAGAGCCGGCGCGCGCTGAGAATAATACGCACACGAAGTGTCCCATGCCCATTGGCGAGATGAAATTATCGGCGACTGGGGAAAGTTGCGGCATTGCCATCGTGGCCAACGACAAGGTGCTGCACTGGCTCCTGCCGTTTCTCGAAAGTTATCTGGCGACGAACGCGGATATCCCTCTGTACCTTATTCCTTTCGACGGCAATGTGGTGCGGACGCGGCACGCGGCGGAGCGTTATGGCGCGAACTGGGTCAAGGACGAAACGACGGAAGTGGACGCGCTCGCCAAGCGACTCTATCCCATGTTTCCGCATCACAGGCGACGGTTGCGAAAACTTCAGGCGCTGGCGCTTCCCCTCGACCGCGTAATCTACCTGGACGTCGATATAATCCTGTTCCGCAGTTTCCGGGACGTGTTCCGCGCGTTGCGGACCGGCGAAACGGACTTTGTAATTGCATCGTCGAGTGATGACTATGTCTATAACAGCAGGCGCGGTCGCCACGCATTCCTCGACGGCGTTACGCTTTTCAATGACGGTTTCTTCCTGACCTCCCGGCACATCCTGTCGCTGGCCGACTTCGAACGGGTCATCGCCGCCGATGAGAGTTTGTTTCATTCGGTCCGGAAGCGCGGCATGCTGTTCGCACAGCCGCTGGTTAATTTCGTTGTTCACCGGCGCGGACTGAAAGTCCGGTCACTTGGCGATTGCGTGCCGCGCGCATCGAACGAAAGTTTCTACAAGGCGGAGGGCGTGAGGCTGACCAAAAACGGGCCGCTTGATTGGGAGGGCCGCGAAATCTATTTTGCGCACTGGGCGGGCGCCACGGGCATGCCGAAGCGCCGCATATTCGATGCGCTCTGGCAGGATTACGCCCGGCGCGCCCGCGAGCGGATGGAGTCATGATACCAATTTTATCCAAGTCGCGGTTCGCTTTTTGAATCCGAACGCATTCCTTTCGACGCTCGCGGCGATCTGGTGGACCTCCTCGGTTGCCGTTCTCCTGCTTTCGTTCGCGGCAAGCCTCTTCCACCCGCTTCGCTCGCGGAGGAAGAATGACAACGATTGTGCGCCGGTGACTGCGATTGTTCCCGTAAAGACTCTGCACCCGGAGTTCGCCGAAGCGCAGCGCTCACTTTTCGCGCAGGCCTACCCCGGTCTTGAAGTCATCATTTCGGCAGCGGAAAGCGACTCGCCCGCGATTCGCGCCGCCCGGACGATCCAGGCCGAATTTCCCCAGATTACTTCACGCTTTGTCCGATCGCATTGCGAGCTTGCCGCGAGCCCCAAGCTCAATACGTTGTGGCCGGCGATCTGTGACGCGCGGAGCGACATCATCCTTACCAAGGACTCGAATCTTTGCCTGGAGCCGGGCGAACTTTCCGGTCTTGTCTGTCATCTCGGGTCCGACACCGGTCTGGTAAGTACGATTTCGATTGCGACGGAACCTGCCTCCTTCCCGGCATGGATCGAGGCTTCGATCATCAACTGCTATCATGCGCGCGTGCTGATGCTAGCGGACGCGGCGGGTCTGGGATTTGGACTGGGAAAGATCATGCTGTTCCGGCGATCCGACCTGATGCGGGCCGGGGGATTGGACCGCCTCGCCTGGGCTTTGGGGGAGGACATGGCGCTGGCACAAATGATGACTTCGGTCGGGCTCCGCACTGTCCTGGCCGATCGCGTCAGCCGCCAGCCCCTCGGAACCAGAAGTTTTTCCGATTTCTGGCAGCGTCAGTTGCGCTGGATGATCGTCTGGCGCGTTCAACTCCCGGCTGCCTTTTTTGGGGACATAATGGGCTCGGCTTTTCCTACGGCGGTTGCGGGTGCACTTGCCGCGAAATCCTTTGGATTTGGCCCGGCCGCGGTTGGGGCCGGCACGTTCGCAATTTGGTTTGCACTGGAATCCTGCCTGTGCGCGGCCAGAGGCTGGCCCCTTTCTCCGTGGTCGCTCCCGGCATTTCTCGCGCGCGAAATTCTTACGCCGGTTTTATGGCTGCGTGCGTTGACAACGCGAAACGTTGTCTGGGCCGGAGCGCCTTGCCGGGCTGGCCGAAAACCCCAAAGCGCCGGACCGGCTAGTGCGGCAATCGACAGGCGAGCCATGCGGGGTTCCAACAGATGATGCAATCGTCAGCACCGGCCTTCATCGACGCGATTGCGGCCCTCGCCCTGCTCGGGGTCATCGCGGTGGGATTGGGGTTTCTGGTATTGCCGGGGCTTTATTTGCTCGAATGGGCGCACGGCAAACTCCGTTCCCCCCCTGCCAATGGCGTCCCTACAGGCGCGGATCATCCTGAAGTGCTGGTTCAAATGCCGGTCTACAACGAACCCCCCGGTGTGGTCGAAGGATTGTTGCAGTCGGTCGCTGCGCTCGATTGGCCGAAAGACCGGCTTCATCTGCAATTGCTCGACGACAGCTCGGCTGCTCATCGCGTTGCCGGACAAATGCTCGTCGGGCGGCTGCGCGACCGCGGCTTCCGCGCCGACCACCTCGTTCGCAACCATCGCGACGGCTACAAGGCCGGCGCCCTTGCAGCCGGCCTGCAGGAAAGCGATGCGCCATTCGTCGCGATTCTCGACGCCGATTTTCGTCCGCCAGCCAATTGGTTCAGCACCGCAATTCCGGCCTTGATGGCCGAGCCATCGGCCGGCTTTATCCAGTCGCGCTGCGAATTCTCCAATGCGGAGACAAACTGGCTAACCCGGGCCCAAAGCCTGCTGTTCGATTCGCATTTCGTCATGGAACAAGGCGTTCGTGCGCGCGCAGGCATGCTTTTTCAGTTCAACGGAACGGGCGGCATCTGGCGCAGGCGGGCCATCGAGGAGGCGGGCGGCTGGAACGCCGATTCGCTCTGCGAGGACCTGGACCTGACGATCCGTGCTGCGCTGGCCGGTTGGAAGGGAATTTTTTCGCTCCATCCCGCGGTGACCGGACTTGTTCCCGACCAAATGCGGCATTGGCGCGTTCAGCAAAGGCGTTGGGCCACGGGGTTTGCCCAGATTGCGCGCAAGTTGACCGTTCCCATCTGGTGGTCGCAATGGAGCCTGGCAGAAAAATTTCAGGCAGGATTTCTGATTTTTTATCAATCCGCTCTTCCGATTATCGCGATTGCCGCCGTCACATTACTGATCGACACAATATTGCATGCGGGGATACCACCTTTTATTGCTCCTTTAATCCTCGCGATCTTGATTCTTTTTCTCCCGGTCGTCGTAGGCATGACTTTACCGCCCTATCTGGAATTGCGGCGCGGCGGAGTGCTTCGTTACCTGAGTGCCGTCTGCGCACTGCCGCCGATGATCCTCTATTTGAGCCTCACAAATGCGCGGCCCATCGTGGCTGCCTTTTTTGGCCGCCGCGAAGTATTCAAGCGTACACCCAAACCGGTTCCCGAATTTCCGTTGCCGCGACATTAGGGTCGTTCACCTGCCGTTCATGTGGACCGGCGCCTTCATCGAAAGCGTCGCGGGTGGCGACACCTTATCGGCCGTGTTAAGCACGCGCCCGCTGAAACGCCTGTTCGGGTGTTTACAGAGGCCCGTTCGAAGAGGATTTCGCGGCCCGCCATGGCTTTTTTGCAGTTCGCCAGCCTAGGCCACGCGATCTTTCTCTCGTGTCTTGCCATTCACTGTCTGTTCGGCGCCTCCGTATTCTGGATCGCCACCCAATACCTGCGGTGTCGCGAGCACGCGCTTGCGGAGGAAGGCCGGCTGCTCAAGCTGGCGCTGCCGCCGGATGCCGAACTGCCTCAAATCCTCATTCAGCTGCCGACCTTCAACGAAGGCGCGCTGATCGCGCGGATTGCCGGGTCCGTACAGACTCTCGACTGGCCCCATGATCGCCTGTACGTGCAAGTTCTCGACGACAGCACCGACGGCAGCGTCGCGCATAGCCAGAAGGCTGCAGTATCGCTGCGGGAGTCCGGCATTGCGGCGGAAGTGGTCCTGCGCGGGCATCGGGCAGGGTTCAAGGCCGGGGCACTGGCCGAAGGGCTGCGTCGCTCGGACGCCATGTTCGTCGCGATATTGGACGCAGACTACATGCCTGAACCGGATTTCCTACGCGCCTGCATGCGCCCTATGCTGAATGACGCAAATCTCGGCTTCGTCCAGGCGCGTTGCGACTATCTGAATGCCGACGAGAACGACGTGACCTATGCCCAGCAACGCATCCTCGACGCCCACTTCGCGGTCGAACAGGCGGCCCGCAACTGGTCGGGACAGCTGATGCCGTTCAACGGCACCTGTGGAATATGGCGGCGCGCGGCCATTGACGACGCCGGAGGGTGGCAGGGCGACACATTGGCCGAGGATCTTGACCTCAGCTATCGCGCGCAGCTTCGCGGCTGGCGCGCGTTGTTCCTCTCGACGATCACTGTCAAGGGCGAATTGCCGGGATCGGTGGGTGTGTGGCGGCAGCAGCAATTCCGTTGGACAAAGGGTTTTGCCGAAGCCGGCCGTAAACTGCTTTGGCCTTTATGGTGTTCCCGGTTGGCTCTTGGACAGAAGATCGCCTCCACGCTCCATCTCGGCGGGGGAATGCTGGGGCCGCTTTTCGTCGTAACCTTTCTGACCGGTCTTATTGATTTCACGATCGGTTACGGACCGACCTGGGCAAGCCTCTCATTGCTTGCGCTCTCGCTGCTCGGTGGGGCAATTGTCGGGCCTGCGATTCTCATGCTGACGGGGCAGATCATGGCACGCAGCTCCACGTTGTCATTCGAGTTGCCACGGCTACCGCGTGTCATCGGAATGCAGCTTCTGAACGGACTTGCCAATCTCGGCGGCGCGATGGACGCACTGCTTGGCCGCGCCACGGCTTTCGAGCGCACACCGAAATCCGCAGAAGACGGACTTCAGGCTCATTATGCGCCCCGAACCTGATCACGGCGCCCGCCGTGCCGCAATCCTTTTGACGCGGCCGGAGGTCCGGCGCCTCTTTGGCCCAACTGCCATTACCGCATGGCTCGGATTTGTTGTCGTGGCGCTGCAGTTCGGAATGGCAGCTTTGCTTGTCCATGCGCCCTGGTGGATGATCATTGCGTGTGCCATCTTCTTTGGCGCGTTCGCAATTCATTGCCTCAATTGCATCGTCCACGAATGTACCCATAATCTCGTCTTCGAGAACGGTGCAGCGAACAAGGTTCTTGCTGTCTTCGTAAACTTGCCTTCGCTCGTTCCTTCGGCGATGGCGTTTTGCCATTATCACCTCTTGCATCACTACCATTTCGGCGTGCGCGGGATGGATTCCGATGTTCCCACGAGCTGGGAGGTCCGAGTGGTGAGAAACCGAACGGCACGCAAACTTGTCTGGCTTCTTCTGCTTCCGGTGAGTTACGGTCTGCTCCACCCCATTTTTGTGCGCGCCCGAATGCCTCTTGACCGATGGCTTGTGCTGAACGTCGCCGCGGTCGGCGCGGCCTGGTTCGGTGTGATTTGGTTCCTGGGCTGGCCGTCCGTAGTCTATCTGCTTCTGTCCACGTATTTTGCAACGGGGCCACATCCTGCAGGAGCGCACATACTTCAGGAGCACATAGCATTCGACGGGCGCAGCGGAATGGCGTCTTATTACGGACCCATCAATCTCGTTTCCGTCAATCTCGGATACCATCTCGAACATCACGATATGCCGGCGATTTCTGGTTGGCGCCTCCCCGCACTTCGGCGATCGGTGCCGGAATTTTACTCATCGCATTATCGCCACCGATCGCGTCTTCTGGGGCTGCTTCAGTTCGTGTTCGACCGCCGGATTGCACTCGACAGCCGGTTCATCCGGGAAATGCGCTTGTCGCGAACCACTGTAAGTTCTGCCGCCTGCTAGAACGGCGAAGAGTCTCGACTGCCAATGAAGACCGAAGAAACGACAAAAACGGCAACGCCGGAACTCGATCTGGACGAGTTGATGGAGCGCATTCGCGCGGAAGTCGTCGAGCGCAAGAAACTCTCGGACGGAAACATTCCGGCTCCGAATTCACACGAGCCGACGCCGGACTTGGCGGATCGACGATGGACCGCGCGCGAGCTCCTGATGCTGCCGGCACCCGAATTTGCACGTGCCGCACATCTCGCCTTTTGGTGCCGCGAGCCCACGCCGGATGAGTTCGTGCGGCTGCGCGACCGGCTGCTCGTCGAGCACGTTGGACGCATGCGGATTTTGCGAGAGTTTCAAGGATCGCCCGAGTCGCGCCAAGCCGGCCGCCGGGTGAAGGGTTTCTGGAGCGAATCCCTGAAAGACCGGCTTTATTGGAGCCCTCCGGCCAAATTCGGCCGCTCGCTCATTGGCATGATCGCAGACATCTATAACGGTCCGCGATGGTTTCGGGAATTCATTGCGCGCGTCGAATCGCTGGAGCGCCGCGCGGCGGAATCCGGAGCCGCGATCAGGGGCTTGCAGGCAGCGCAGGCTGCGGACCGGCAGAACGTCGTCAAGCAGGTGAAACAGGCGAAAGACGAATTCGCAGCAACGAAAAAGGCTCTCGACCAGGTTATCGCCACTCGCGCCGGCACGCTCGAAAACCGCATCGGCCAGGACAGGGCCGAACTCGAGGCGCGACTGGCGGAGATTGCGCTGAAACTGGCCGAGATTCGCACGGATCACTGGCGGGCGATTGTCGACCAGAAACTGAGAATGGAAGCATTTTTCGAAACGGAGCGGCCAAACACACCCAATGCGGATGGCGTGCGGCGCGAGCCCGAACAGTCGCACCTCCTGGATCCGCTGTATCTGTCATTCGAGGATCGCTATCGGGGTACGCGCGACGACATCAAGACTCGGCAGCGCATCTATCTCGAACAAGTAACAGAGAGCGTTGCCGCAACAGGCGGCGGCATGGTCATCGATATCGGCTGCGGTCGCGGCGAATGGCTGGAGTTGCTGGCGGACTCGGGAATTCCAGGCCGCGGCTACGATCTGAACAGGATTGCCGTCGAAGAGACCCGCGCCCGGGGGCTTGATGTCGTTCTGGCCGATGCGATCGAAGCTGTTTCAGGGTTGCCCGCCGAGAGTTGTTCGGTCATCACGGCATTCCACATCATCGAACACCTCCCATTCGAAGGTCTTGTACGGTTGATCGACCATTCCCTTCGCGCGCTGCGTCCCGCTGGATTGCTGATCTTCGAGACGCCAAACCCCGAAAATCTCGTTGTTGCGGCCGACAGATTTTATCTCGATCCGACCCATCGCAACCCCCTGCCCTCCGAACTGACATCCTATCTGCTCGAGTCCCGCGGCTTCGACAGCGTAGAGATCATGCCACTTCACCCTGTCGGCTGGCATTCGCTGCAACGTTATGAAGATCCGATGCTGGCCTATCTGCAGGACAAGCTGTTCGGACCGCAGGATTATGCCGCGCTGGCCCGGAAAAGCCCTTGACGGCACGCGTGGCAATTGTGGCCTCGCTGTCGCCAAGCGGCGAACAGGGCGGCGCGGAACGGTTTTTTGCCGGCCTTTGCGAGGCGTTGCGAGATGCCGGCCTTAATGCCGAGATTCTCGAAGTGTATAACAACGAAAGCGATTTCGAGCAGATCAAGAAGTCCTATCTGCGATTTTACGATCTCGATCTTGCTCGCTTCGATGGAATAATTTCGTCCAAGGCGCCATCTTACGTCGCACAACACTCCAATCACGTCTGCTATCTGATGCACACCATCCGCGTCTTCTATGACATGTTCGATTCGACCTTCCGACAGCCGACACCGGAAATCCTGAAGCAGCGCAGCCTCATTCATGCGCTCGACACGGCGGCTCTCCGCCGCCCACGCCGCCTCTTCGCGATCGGCCGCGAGGTTGCCGAAAGGCTGCACCGTTTCAACGGGCTCAACGCCACCGTCATGCGGCACCCGTCCCCACTCGCAGGTTTGCACGCCGGCGCATACGAGTATTTCTTCCTTCCGGGACGCCTGCACCGCTGGAAGCGCCCTCATCTGGCAATCGAGGCCATGCGCATCGTCATGGCGGACTGCAAGCTGATTGTTGCGGGGACCGGAGAAGACGAGGCCCGATACCGCCAGCTCGGCGCAGGCGACCGGCGCATCCGGTTCGTGGGCCGGGTTTCCGACGCAGAGCTGGCGGATCTTTATGCCGGTGCCCTGGCGGTGATCTTCACGCCGCAAAACGAGGACCTGGGTCTCGTCACATTGGAGGCCTTCCGAAGCGGCAAACCGGTCATTACGTGTACGGACAGCGGCGAACCTGCACGAATCGTAGAAGATGGGATCAGTGGAATTGTCTGCCAGCCGGAAGCTGCGGCGCTGGCCGCAGCAATGGAACATCTCGCCCGGCACCCGGACCGCGCCCGACAGATGGGGCAGGCGGCAGCGGCTTCCATTGCCGACCTGACATGGACGAAAATAGCAGCGAATTTGCGCAATGCGTTGGGATTTGGGGACATGGCGGCGCAATGAGTTCCAATGGGCTCCTGAAGGTTGCCGTTCTGGACATGCAGCCGATCGAGCCGGCCACGGGCGGCGGGCGATTGCGCTTGCTCGGGCTCTATCACGCGCTCGGGCCGGATGTGCGGACTCTCTATGTCGGTACTTACGACTGGCGCGGTCCCAAACACCGGCGGCAGATGCTTTCACCCACCCTCGAAGAACTGCTAATTCCGCTGAGCGAAGCGCATTTCGCCGAAGCCGAGGCACGATCGCGCGCGGCAGGCGGGCACGTGGTGATCGACAGCGCATTTCCGGAACTGGCGCATCTTTCTCCGGACTATGTCGCAGGTGCGCGCAACGCGGCTTTCGAAGCGGATGTAGTCGTCTTCTCCCATCCCTGGATATATCCTTTGGTGCGCGACGTACTCGACCACACGCGCCAGCTTGTCGTCTACGACGCCCACAATGTCGAGGGCCTCTTGCGAATGGAGCTGCTGGACGACGGCGGCGCGGGCACGGAGATCGTACGCAACGTCATCCGCGTGGAGCACGCGCTCTGCAAGAATGTGGATCTGGTACTTGCCTGCTCGCATGAAGACCGCATGGCGTTCAATCGATTGTATGGAATTCCCTTTGAACGCCTGCGCGTTTTTCCGAACGGCACTTTTACCGAAAAAATTGTGCCAGCCACAGAAGACCAGAAGGAAACAGCGCGCCAGGCGCTGAAACTGGGCCCGTCGCCCGTGGCGCTTTTCATCGGTAGCAACTATGCGCCAAACGTTCAGGCTGCGCGCTTCGTGGCAGGCAATCTTTGCCCGGCTTTGCCTCACATACTGTTTGTTATCGCCGGCGGCGTCGGCGAGGCGCTGACGAATGGGCGGGGGCCGTTCAATCTGCGGGTAACAGGGGCTCTCTCGGAAGACGAAAAACGCTCCTGGCTGCAGGCGGCGGATGTCGCCATAAATCCGATGTTTGCCGGCTCCGGCACCAACATCAAGATGCTCGACTATTTGGCCGCAGGACTGCCGGTCATCGCAACGCCAACAGGCGCCAGGGGAATCGAGGCCAGCGATGTGGCTTTCTTGCAGGCGGGTCCGGAAGAATTCGCCTCGCGTCTGGACGGATTGCTTCGCAATGCCGACGAGATTCGCGCGCTTGGTGCAGCCGGCCGACAACAGGTTGTTGCCGCCTATTCCTGGCAGCGGCTGTCGGGTCACCTCGGTGACGTTCTGCGGCGCGCGTGGAGCGCAAAGCCCGGACGGCGACCATATTTCTCCGTAGTCGTGCCGACATATGGCAGACACCCGTCGCTCACGAATCTCGTCGAACGATTGTGCCAGCAAACATGCGACGACTTCGAGCTCATCATTGTCGACCAGAGCGAAGGGATGTGGCCCGACCGGAACCGGTCCTGGCCGCTTGATCTGCAGTACGTTTTCACCGACGTTCGAGGCGCAGTCCGGGCAAGGAACACGGGAGCGGATCTGGCGCGTGGTAGAGTCATTGCGTTTGTCGACGATGACTGCGAGCCTTGCCCCGACTGGTTGTCGGCTGCGCGCACGGAGTTCGCGGCCAACGACGTCGTTGGCGTGGAGGGTCTCGTCGAGTCCGATCGCCTCAACGATCCGGCCTGGCGTCCGGTTACAAATCGCGGATTTGAAGGCATAGCGTTTCTGACGGCCAACCTGATGATCCGGCTTGAGACATTCCACCGGATCAACGGCTTCGATATCGCTTTCGACAACCCGCATTTCCGCGAAGATACCGATCTTGCATGGCGTGCCCTGGAATTCGGGCGCATCCCCTTCTCCCCGGCCGCCAAAGTATTTCATCCGCCACAGCCGCGCTCGCTGGAGCGCGAGTCATTCTCGGCAAGGGCCAGGTTTTTCCAGAAGGACGCCCTGCTGCTTCGAAAACATCCCGTGAGATACCGGGAACTGATGTACCGCGAAGCGCACTGGGCACAGAATGTACACTTTTGGATCCATCTCATGGCTGGAGCCAAGCGGTATCAGATCGAAATACCGGAAGATATCCGAAGAATGATCCCGAAAAAGTTTCGCGCAGAACTTGCCCGGGTTGTAGCGTAAGCGCGTCGCTTGGCACATGGCGCTTGCATCGGATACCCTAAATATCGTCTGCCAACAGCCGGGCAGCGGGCCGTGGCTGACGCCCCAAAAGGATTCCGCTACTCATGACCGGATCTCACGCATTTTGCTTTGATTGGTTCAGTCCGCACATTCCCCTGTTCCAGAAACACCTGGCGCATCTTCGGGGAAAACCCTGCACTATCGTTGAGATCGGCGCCCATGAGGGCAGAAGCACGACCTGGATGCTCGAAAACGTTCTGACTCACGAGCATGCGAGAATCATTGCCATCGATGTGTTCGTTCAACCGCCTTTCTGGCGCAACATCGAGGCGAGCGATGGTCTGCAAAAAACCCAGCTTCTCGTCGGTCTGTCCGGCGAGATTCTGCGCAGGCTGCCTTTGGGTTCCGCCGATTTTGTCTATATCGACGGCAGTCACGGCACTCCGGACGTTATGGAGGACGCAGTATTGTCATTCCGTTTGCTGAAACACGGCGGCATAATGGCTTTCGACGATTATCTCTGGAACGATCCCAAATGGGGACGCGAAGGATATCCCAAACCTGCCATTGACGCGTTCTTGGACGCATTCAAGGCCCGCCTCGAGGTTCTTGAGAAATCATACCAGGTGTGGCTTCGCAAGATGAACGACCAGCCGGTACCGCCGAATCAGCCTGTGGACGCGTAGAGAGGTTTGTCAGCCGGCAGCTGACCATCGGACCTCCGGAACCAGACGGCAGTAACCGACAAAATCCGAGGCGATACTGTCTACGACCTCGAACGAGCAGAGACTATCGCACCAGTGGAAGCAGCAGTCCTCATGGGTTGCCCCGGTATGCACCATGGCCCCGACCGCATACCCGCCATGTTTCAGGTTCGCAGCAAACGAGAATACAATGTCATAACAGTTGTCCTTTTGTACGGCTTGCGATTTCTTCAGAAGAAATGTGTTGGTACCGAAAACGATCTCGCCGAGTTCGTCGACGATTTCGAAACCAACGGTCAGGTCCGGTACATCGGTATGGGTCAAAAGCGTCAGTTGCACTTCCGTCTTTTCGCCCGGCCGAATCACGTTCGACCCCGAATCGACTCCGGCAATTCTCGATTTGACGATTTCAACCATGCGCGTGCCGAAGGACTCGGAATGTCGCTTTCCGGCCTCGCGGCGTTCCGCCCATTCCATGATTTCGCGCAGCGAATTCCTGATATTTCCGCGACCGGCAAAACGATGGAATATCCGGCGCTTCTCTTCCTGGAACCTCTGCAGTGCGTAGTTGTACAGCTCGGTATCCAGGCGATTCATCCGTACAAGATGTTTATGCGTCTTGCTGTCGATCTCCTGCAACCTCTGGCGCGACGAGGTCGCATTCACCCGCGGAATGTCCGGCACCGGCGGGAGCCCGAATTTGCAGCAGAACATGTCGACGCTATCGACAAATTGTTCCTGGAGGCCCACAAAATCGTAGCGGTCGAGCGCGGCTTTTGCCAAACGCAGTATTTTGTCCTCGCTCCAGAGCTGGCGCGACAGTTGACTGGCAAATCTCCGGGAATAGCAATTGGAAATCGCCGCGTCGCGATTGGCCTCGAGAATCTTGATGTAGCCGTACAGGTCGTAATCCTTGGCGAGAACCGCAAGCTTATTCCATTCGACGCGCTGGACGTCGTAGCGATAATAATAATATTCGGATATCGCGCGATCGATCGGGTCGCGAAGGATGGTTATGCGCGCCCGTTCGCGATGTGCGCCACCCATCGGAATGGGCGAATGGAAATGGCCGGTAATAACCGGATAGTCCGCGTATTTTTGCTCTGCCCACAATTCCGAGCGCCCGGAGACCGCCGGAGAGATGTTTTCTACCCCGAATATCTGCTCCAGAACGGTCTTGAATGCGCTGCCGCCGGTTTTCGGGATGTGGTCAAAAACGAAGGTCCTGGTATCCGCCTCGCCACTCACCGTATCGTAACCTGTCACATCCCCAGCACGATCCGCGATCGAGATGCCGTTCATATGTGCTTCCGCCCCTGCTGTCCGCACGCCCCCAAGCATAAATGGCGGCGTGACGATATGTTTGTCGCCACAATGCGATGGAATGGATTGTCGGACAAGGTATTACAGAAACCTTCCACATGCGGCTCTGCAACCTATGGTTGCGGACGCCGGGCGGTGAGGAGGCTCATTCTGCTCACGATGAGGATTAACGCCACAGCCGAATGAAACAGCAATTCGAACATATCTACGCACACAATATCTGGGGAAGCGGTTCGGGCGAAGGCTCGTTCCTGATCCACGCGCGACCTTATGTGACCTTCCTCCAGCGATTCCTTCGCGAACGCGACATCAGGAGCGTGGTCGATTTCGGATGCGGCGACTGGCAGTTTTCGAAAGCGATCGACTGGGGCGATATCCGGTACAGGGGATACGACATTGTCGCATCGGTCGTCCTCGAAAACCGCAAACGGTATCAAACCCGGCATATCACTTTCCACGAAATCGGCGGGGCTTGCGACGACCTGCCGCCTGCGGATCTTCTCATCGTCAAAGATGTGCTTCAGCACTGGTCGGATGAGTCCGTGCTTGCCTTTCTCCCCGTTATTTCCCGATTTCGCTATGCTCTCATTACAAACTGTGTAAATCCCCTGGGCCCCACCCAAAATCTGCCCATCGAAGATGCAGGCTTCCGTTATCTCGACCTTCGTCTCCCGCCATTCAATATCGCGGCGCATGAGGCATTTTCATTCACCAACCAACGCACGCTCTTGAACAGGTTTTTCGGAACGCCGCGCTGGCGGAAAAAAGTCCTGCTTGTGCAGCATTGAAGCCGATGGCGGCTAACCGACGCGCTCTACGCAAACGCGGCTTGCCGGAACCCCAATTATTCCCTGCCGGACCGGGCCGCCGAGGACGGTGAGCAGAACGGCCTCCTCGATCCAATGCACATGGATGTGGTCTTCCTGGGTTCCCTCGGTGACAGCCACAGTCAGGGTGTAATTTCCACGGGCCAGGAACGGCATCTGGAATGTGAAAGTTGCTGCGAAGCTCGCGCTGTCAGGCACGGAGATAGCCCGGTCGCGGCAGGCAATATAAGTGCTGTCTCCAAAGACATTCTGGCCCAGCCGGTCGCGAAGCAGGAATCCGATGATCGGCCGCGGCAATTCACGCTCCGCAAGGCATTCCACGCGAAGACGAACTTCGTCGCCGCCCGCAATTGACGACAGCGGCTGATCGTCGCGGCCCGCAAAGTAAACATCCACGATCTTGGCGCCGCCATGACCGTGCCACGGTGCCTGCAAGTCGATCGGCGATACCTCGATTGTATTGCGCGGCCTCGCGCGCCGGTCCACCACAAGCGCGGGCGCCTTCACGGCGCGCCATCGGGACGAAGCCTCCGCTGTGAACGCCGCGGCTTTCTTTTCCGCTCGCTCGGCAAGCGCCGTCAGATAATCGGCGCACACGACTTCGGCCGGCCCCAATTCGCGCATTTCTCCACGTTCAAGCCAGAGTGCGCGATCACAGAGCTTCGCGACGAGGCTGGTGCTGTGAGAGACCAAAAGAAGCGTGCCGCGCTCGCGAAACCGCTCGAAATAACGCGCGCATTTCTGCGCAAAGGCGGCGTCTCCCACCGACAGGATTTCATCCACGATCAGAATATCGGCGTCGACATGCGCGCTGACCGCGAACGCAAGCCGCGCGTGCATACCGCTGGAATACACTCTTACCGGCAGGTCGATGAATTCGCCGACGCCGGCAAACTCCGCTATGGCGTCAAAGCGCTCGGCGATCTGCGCTTTGCTGAGCCCGTGAATGGCCGCGCTGAGCCAGACATTCTCGCGTCCGGTGAAATTCGGATTGAACCCGCTGCCGAGTTCCAGGAGCGCCGCGATCCGCCCGGCGACTGTTACTGCGCCCGTGGTTGGCCGAAGCGTTCCGCACAGGAGCCGCAACAGAGTCGACTTTCCCGCTCCGTTTTCTCCGATGACGCCAAGCGCCTCTCCGCGGCGCAGCTCCAGATCGAGATTCTTGAGAGGCCAGAATTCCTCCCGATTTGTTCCATGTCGGCGGCGCACCATCTGGTTCAATCGGTATTCGGCGGGCGAATGCAGCGCGTAAGCCTTGCCGAGCCCCCGCGCACTTATCACGATCTCGTCGGGGCTCACGGCGTCACGCCCGGTTCGAGACACCGGTCGTGCGCGACAGAATCGTTCGCGTCGCCCCGGTCGCCCGGTCCAACCTCGAACGAAACGTCGCGCATCGCGACATTCGCAAGTCCATTGGAGGGGTGGACCGATTGCATGTAAAGAAAATCGCTGCCCACCCGTCGCTGCAACAGAACAAACGTCCCTTCCTTCCGCTCGAATACGAACGCCTCGATGGCGTAGTTGCCATTCGCCAGATAGGGCAGAAGGAAATCGAATCGTGCCGCGAATTTTCCCCCGGCGGCCACCTGCGATGAACCGCCGGACGATCCGTTGTACGTATCATCTGCGAACAGAATCTGGCCGAGACGGTCCCTGACCACAAACGCGACTGCGGGATCGGCGATTGGCCGTTTCGCGCGGCACCCGATTCGCAGTTCCACCGCTTCTCCGCCCGCAACAACGTGAATTTTTTCTCCTTCTGTTCCGAAGAAGCCGATCGATTCAATCTCGGCGCCGTCTTTCACATCTGCGCCGTCGTCGGGATCGAACAGCAGTCCGGATGATTCCGCCGCCGGTGGTTCTTCGTCTCGCGGTTCGCGCGCGGCGGTTTCGCGCGCGCCGGGTTCGGTACCCCGCCCGCCCAGGCTGAATTGTTTCCTGTCGTCCGCGGCTTCCTCCGCTTGCGCCGCCAGGTATAACCTGCACATTTCCTTGGCGTCGCCGAGCCCCCGCACGCTGCCTCGATCGAGCCACAGCGCGCGGTCGCACAGTTTCACGATTGCGCCGCTGTCATGCGAAACAAACAGCAACGTGCCGTGCAAACGAAACCGGTTGAGAAAGCGCATGCACTTTTGTTGGAAAGCGGCATCGCCGACAGAAAGGACTTCGTCAACGATAAGCACGTCGGCGTCCACATTCGCGCAGACGGCGAAGGCGAGGCGCGCATGCATGCCGCTTGAGTAGTGTTTCAGCGGCTGATCCATGAAGACGCCGATATCGCCAAAATCCGCGATCGCCTGAAAACGCGCGTCGATTTCCTCGCGGCTCAAACCCAGCACCGCCGCCGCCAGATGCACATTTTCGCGGCCGGTGAATTCGGGATTGAAGCCCGATCCCAGCTCAAGCATCGCAGCCACGCGACCTCTTATCCGCACCTCGCCGGCGCTCGGTCTCAGCGTGCCGCAAATCATTTGCAGCAGGGTGGATTTTCCGGAGCCGTTGCGGCCGATAACTCCAACCGTTTCCCCACGGCCCACTTTGAGATCGACGTTGCGGACAGCCCAGAACTCTTCGTAATAACGCCGCCGGCGACCCCACAAGAGTTGCTTCAACCGGTCCTCCGGCCGGCGATAGATCGGATAGGCTTTGCCCAGTCCGCGCGCCTCGATGATGGGCTCAGACGACATCGGCGAAGCCGGGTTTGACGTGCAGGAACCAACGGTAGCCTGCCGCGGCAACGAGCCACGCGATTGCCGCATAGGCGGCAAGTGCCGGCCAGTTCGGCCACACGCCGGAGAATAGCGCGGCGCGGGTGGACTCGATCGGAAACGCGAGGGGGTTGACAAAAAAGAATGCACGCGCCCGCGCCGGTACCATCGTCAGCGGAAAAAAGATCGGACTCAAATACATCGTCACCAGGGCGACGACGCCCATCAGCTGCCTGAGGTCTCGGACATAGGCACCAAGTGCCGACAGAAACCAAACGAATCCAAGTACAAGAAAGGCAAAAGGTGCAACGATAAGCGGGATTGCAAGGCTCGCGAGCGGCGGAGCTCCCCGGATAACAAGAAAGAAAATCAGCAATATCGCTGCCGTCACGCCGAGCCGCACGAGTGCCGCCCCGATCGCGGAAACGGGCAGTATCTCCAGGGGAAAGACGACCTTTTTCACGAAATTCACGTTGTCATGCATCAACCCGGGCGCAGCGTTGATCGCCTCCATAAAGAAATCATAGAAGGTCAACCCGACGAAGTAGAGCAGCGCCGTATCGAGCGGCCTGTTCTCGTGTCCCGGCCATTTCACCCGGAGGATGAAGCCAAGAACCGTCGTGTAGACGGCAAGCCGCAGCAGTGGCACGAGCGCCGTCCAGGCTTTTCCCAGGATCGAGCCGCGAAAGCTTGCTTCGACATTGCGCGCGATCAGCAGCGAAGCGAGGTGACGATGTTTCCAGACACGATAAAACATGCCGAGGAGAAGATCATTCTCGCGCCGCCGCGACGAAACCTGACCCGCGACGGCGTGTGCTTCACGCACGAATTCATCGCCTGCGAGACCTGATGGACGAAGATCCGTCAAGTCCCGAGACGCAGTTCCGAACCGGACTCGGCGTGCATGGCTTCGCCGCCGCGGACCTCCGGCATGGCCGCCGCAACCTCGTCAAGCGCGCCGATAATATCCGCCTGGGTGTGCCGCGCAGAAATAAAGAACCGTATGCGCGGTTTATTCTTGGGAACAGCCATTATCGGAATCGGCGGCGCGTAATAACCCGCCTGCAGCAACCGTTCAGCGGCATGCATGCAGATTTCGTGAGAGGGAAACTGGATAGAGACGACTCCGGCGCCCGCCGCCGGGCCGACATTCAAATCCCGCGCTCTTGCCTCGTCGACAAAAAACCGCGAATTGTCCTGCACGCGAGCCGTACGCCAAGGCTCGCTGCGCATGATTGACAGGCCCTCGCGCACCGCCGCGGCGATCACCGGCGAAAGGCCAACACTGAACATGCTGGCGGGAAGCGTAAAGCGAAGCCACTCAATGACAGTTTTGCGCCCGGCAATAAAGCCGCCGCTTGCCGCAAACGTCTTCGACAAGGTACCGATGATGAAATCGATCTCTGTCGGATCGATTCCAAAATGCTCGGTAATCCCGCGTCCGCCCGCGCCTAGCACGCCGATCGAGTGGGCTTCGTCGACCATGAGCCAGACATCGTATTTGTGCTTGAGATCGACCACGCGGCGAAGGTCCGGCATGTCGCCGTCCATACTGTAGAGGCCCTCGACCACGATGAGCGCGCGTTTGGCGCGCGGCCGGTGCTCGGCAAGCAATGCTTCGAGATCGTCCAGATTGCCGTGGTCGAAGCTCAGCACCTTCGCATGCGAGACGTCCGCGCCGACGACGATACTGTTGTGAGCCAGTTCGTCGACGACGATCAGGTCGCTTCGCGTCAGGAGATATCCAAGCAACGATGCATTGGTCATCCAGCCGCTGACGAGCGTGACCGCATCCTCGACACCCAGAAATTCCGCAATCTCGCGTTCGAGCAGATCGTGCACGGTGCGGCTTCCGCCGACAAGGCGCGAAGCTTCGGCGCCGACGCCAAAACACAGCGCCGCGTCTGCAGCGGCGCGCCGCACGCGCGAATCCTCTCCAAGCCCCAGATAGTCGTAGTTCGCGAAACTGACGAAACGGCCGGCGCGCGCCTTCACGGACGCATGAAGTGCATCGAGCGGCTGGAAATAGATCTGTTTCAGGGCCGCCACATTTTCTTCGATGGAGCCGTGCGTCAGCAGGGTGCCGCCTGCGATTCGCATTCGGCGCCAGATATAATCGTCCAGGCTACGCGTACCGCTCATCGCTCTCATCCTCGACCGCCGGTGCACACTCGAACCGGCTAGCGTGAACCGGAATACCCCTCGCGTACCCCACCCCATGCCGCTGATCCAGCCTTTCAGCCGGACGCGCTCTGATCAAGCCCTCGTGCTTCCAGTTTCCCTTGTTGTTTTCACACGAGGTTGGACCCTCTGCCGTGGCCATCACGCAATCCCGACTCGCAATCCCAAAAAACTCCCTCCCCTTCCTTTTGCAGGGGCCACGACTTGGCGCCACCTCATGTGGTGCCCCGACTCAGAATTGCGCGCAGAACGATCTTTCCCGGCCTGCACTGCCCCTCGAACCCAGACGGAACCCGGGGAGTTAACCGGTAAACCCCTTTCGAGGCAAGCAATACGCCACGTTCCGGCCGGCGAGACATGCCGCTGCTTCGCTGCGGGGGGACAAAAAAGCAATAGGGCTTAGCCCTACGCCACCCGGTTCGGCAAGGTTTTGCAGAACTTTCTCTTCAGATCGCTTCCGCTTGATTGCGAATGCTTGGAAAGCTCGCGACAATCTAAATCGGTGACTGCCACAACCGAACCGATAGCCGGGGAGTGCGCAGGGGGCCTGCTTACCCTGCGCACCAGAGCGGACAACGCTTATTTTGCGTGTGCGGCGCCAAGCGGCCGCATGGCCTCCGCGCCCTGGCAGGACGTAGGCAGGCCGATCAGCGCACCCCATTTCGCCGGCCACAGCAGCTGTTCGGTTCCGTCGCAGTCCGGACCGCCAAGTGTTGCGTTGTTCATCCACGGCTCGACCGCAGGCACGCACCACGACGCCAGCAGATTGTTGGCCGTCTCGGCGTCCTGAAGTGCGGTATTGGGTATCTGGAACGCCATCATGACATGCTGCATGACGGGTGAACATTGCTGAGGCATCGTGCCCCCATTAACGACGCTCAAGGACTGCTCCCACGATGTTTCGATGTCGTGAAAGCGGTTTTTCGACCACAGCAGGACCGAGTAGGAGTTAAATCCCGGGAGCGCCATGATCTGGGGGATTGAGACCGCGTCGAGACCGCTCTTCCAGGTATTCGTGTACTGATATCCCTTCATGGTCGTCGGTACGAGCTCGTCGCCCCAGACGTTTAATTGATAGGTGTGTGGAAGTTCATTTGGTCCGAGGGAGGATGTATTCTGGAGCAACTGGTCCACCTGTGTGAGGAACGCCACCGTCTCGGTGTCGCTGATCAGGTCTGCGCGCTCATAATCGAGTTGTACGATGTAGGTCTGAAGGCCGGCCGGGTCGCTGCCGAACTGGTTCTGGGGCATCACCACGTAGTCGCCCACGGGAACGGCGAAAGCCCACGGCGCGCTTCCCGACCGCGACCATCCCTGCATCTGGATCGTTCCATCGAGAACATCGTCCATGAACGCGCGCGAACCGTCTCCGCAGGGATCTTCGATACAGGTGTAGACATTACTGTCTGGAATGCCCACGGCCTCGGTGAAAGACAGCCAATGGGTTCCACCCAGCCACCAATCCAGTTCGGCCAGCGTGGCGGCATTTGCATTGGCAATAGACGAATAAAGCAGCCGGACTTCCAGGTTCGCCTGGCCGTCCACCACCTGGGTATCGATCGGCGTGTTGATGATTGTATTGGGTTTGACATGACCGCAGGCGTCGGTCGTGCAGCGGTTCGTCCACAGATCGCCCATGACGAGCCCACTCCAGGTCGTATTGCTGCAGCTTCCGCCTCCGTGATTGCGCGCGACAGTGAGGGGGTAGTCCGCGAAGTTCGGATCGTCGTTCTGGGTCGGACAGTCCGAGGGCATCTCGACCACAAGGCCCGGCGGACTGACCTGCTGGATGTCTTCCTGCGTAAACGCCGTCGTCGGCGGCGCCGGCATCCTGTTCTCGTCAGCTTGCGCCCTGCTGCAGGTGACAGCAAACAAGAGGGCAAAAAGAAACACCTGTTTCATGACACTCCCACTCCGTTGTGCAGTCCTGACGATGCGGGTCGGAATCGACAATTCGGGACGAATTGCACTCCTTCGGCGCACTTCCGCGCGCCGGTCACATCAATCAGTTGACGTTCATTGATTGCCGTCGAATGCTAAACGGGGCGGGTTACTAATTTCTCTAGGGTGCCCGAAAATGGGATAGTACAGTCAGCTGAACCGGCGCATTCCGATCCGAACCGGCACTGTTTTCCCTGTCATGATGAACAATTGGTTTTCGCGAATATGCAAATTCGATGTACAGGATATCCGATGAGGGGCATTCCCGGCGCTGGTCGCTCGGCTCCCGTCCGGACCTGGACCATCCGCGCGCGAAGGTCCGGCAAAGCAGACTCTCGAGTACTCGCCCATGGGCGAGTCGCTCGGTTGAAAAAGCCCTTCTATTTCTTCAAATCGAATATGGCACCCATATTCGACGAACCGCCGCCGACCGTCGTCCCGTAGAGATTGCCGTTCTGATCTTCGACGAGCGTTCCATAGGGTTGGCAGCCGTCGTGGGGGGCGCCGGCAAGCGAGTAGAGCGTCTTCGTAACACCGGCAGTATTATTCAACTGGAAAACAACGCCGCAACTGTCCGCGCCCGCGCCGGCCGTAACGCCGTAGATAAGACCGGACGATTTGTCGGCGATAAGGCCGCCACTGGGAAAAGCCCCATGCTTTCCCGCGGCAAACTTGAAGAGCAGGCTTTCGGTCCAGGATCCATTGCGCGCGGGGGACAGTTCGAAAATCGCACCGCAACCGCCACCGCAGACCCGCGAGCCGCCCTGTGGCGTGGTCCCGAACAGGTTTCCATTGCCGTCCATCATCAGATTGGCGCCGGGATAGGCCCCATCGTCGCCGTGATGTGGCGGTTTGAATGAATAGATGACGGACGCGCTCCAGGAGCCGTTTCCGCCAGGTGACAGTTCGAACACCGTGCCGCAGCCGCCGGGACAACGCACCGAAGGCCCGCCCGAGGCCGTTGTGCTGTAGAAATTGCCGGACGAGTCTTGAATCAGGCCGGCCTCAGGACCTGCACCATCGCTGCCGCCGGCGAAACTGTAGATCACCGACTCCGTCCACGACCCGCCGCCATTGGGCGTAAGTTTGAACACCGTGCCGCATCCGCCTTCGCAATCCGCCGAGCCGCCGGCGTAGGTCGTCCCATAAAGATTGCCGGCATCGTCCATGAACAGATTCCCCTGGGGACCAGACCCATCTGTACCGCCCTGGAAGAAGTAAAGCACGGTTTCGCCTACTCCCGGCGTGACTTCGAAAACCGTGCCGCAGCCATCGTCCGAGCAATCGCCCGAGCCGCCATTGACAGTGGTGCCATAAAGATTTCCGGATCCGTCGGCGATCAGGCTCGCGGCCGGCAAGGCGCCGTCGCTCGCGCCGCCCGCAAAATTGTAAAGTACCGTTTCAGTGCCGTTCGAGGACAGTTCGAACACCGTGCCGAAATCGTTCGTGCCGCCATATTCCGTTGTGCCGAAAAAATTGCCGGCACTGCCCGCGACCAGACCGCTGACCGGATAGGCGCCGTCCGACGCGCCGCCGGCAAAGGAATAAAGCAGCGTATCCTGGATTGTCTTCGCCGGCTTCACGGGCCCCGCGATGGCAGGGACCGCCGCGATCCCGATCACAGTGCCGCAGACCAATAGACATTTTCCGAAATTCCTGGAGTTCGAGCGCACGCAAGGCTCCCCTGTACATCCCGCAAACAGCCGGAGGTTAATCGCGATTAAGTGACAAGTCGATGACCCGACATGGTTAACGAAAGCTCGACATCCGGCATCGCCAAGCGCCCAGGCCGCGCGTCGAACAGAAATGCAACAAGAACCATAATGGTCATCTTGAAAGCGACTGCCGGCTATCTCGGTCTTGCGAACGAGTCGGCGTCAATCCGCAGGAAGCGAAAATCTTCTGCTCTGTCTTCAATTTGTACCTTCGAACATCAGCGGGGATGTGGCCACGAGACCGGTTGACATGCGCACCGATTCGGTATACAGGCTATCGAGCCCTTTGGCGACAGAAACGGAGAGCTCCGAAATTGTGTCCCCGGCGCCTTCCACCGGCCGCCGGTATTTAGTTGTTTCCGGAGTCGTCCTAACGCTCGTGAATTGTTAGCGGATCGGGAGCCGGTTCCCTGTTCCAGGGAATTTCTGAGGGAATTTGGAAAAAGAAGTAGTTATCTTCCCGCGGCGGAGCGGCCTTGAGCCAACCATTCAAGACCCATAACCGTTGCGAATCGGTACCGGGTTCCGGACGGGCGCCGCGCCCTGCGCTGGACGGCACCTCCGGAGAAGGCAAGCCGCCGGTCATTGGCGTCTGGTTGCGCAATCTCAGGGAAATTTCGGGAGACTAAGCGGCGGCAGGTTTCCGCGCGCGCAAATCTCAGGGAATTTTGCCGCGGCCCTGCCATCGGAGAATGCCACGCATGTCTCAGTTACATGCTGTTGCCTATGTCTCCGGGAAATATCCCGGCGAATCAGGGATAATGTTTGTATCGTCTCGGGGGTTCGCCTCCTCCCGTCGAGCGCACGTTAGGCGGCGGCCGCCGAGGCGGGCCGTGGCGCCGGCGGCCCGCTCTCGAACATCGTCGAAAAATCACCCCGCACATTCGGCCGACGAGCGCCAAACGAGATCCGGTCGTCGTTCAGGCGGGCGCGCAATCTGCCTGGGTGAGCGAGACGCGGGTGCCGGCCACTCCCGCACCCTGCGCGGCGATGAGCCTCGCGTCCCGTCCATAGATGTCGGGGCGGAATTCCATGGAGCCATCGGCGTCCACAAACGCCGTCCAGTAGAGAAGATAGATCGGGAGCGGCTTATTCAGCGACAGATGCTGGGTCTCTCCTGAGGCGATAGCTGCCTGGAGAGAGGCTATCGCAGAGGAGGGATCACGGGCGAGCGCATACGATGCCAACGGCAATATCTGCTCGACGCGCACGCAGCCATGGCTCAGATCGCGTGTGTCCAGCGCGAAGGCCGCCTCTGCCGATGTGTAATGGAGATAAACGTCGAAGCGATTGGGCAGCTCGAGCTTGACCGTCCCCAGCGCGTTCTTCGGCCCCGGCTGCTGCTGCAGGTGATAGTGGAATTTCGACGCGGGTACAAACTCCCAATCGATGTGCTGGCCGAATGGATCGCCGCGCGGTCCATCGCGCAGTATCATGTGTTCGGAAAGGAGGTAGTCAGGATTCGCGTGCAGCTTGGGCAGAATTTCGCGCCGCGCGATATCGTCGGGAACGTTCCAAGGCGGATTGATGGTCACCGAAGTGGCAACGGCGCGAAGCAGCGGCGTCGGCGAGGCCGGCTTTCCCACCACGACGCGGGAAGTCAGGACCGGTCCGTTGGGCCCGACTATAGTCAGCCGCTGATCGGGGACGTTGACGGTAACATGGTCTGTCTCGAAATTACGCGGCAGCCAGCGCCAACGTTCCATATTCGCCGCGATCTGCGCGGCCCGTTCCGTGGCGGAGACGTTGAGTGCCCGCAGTGTTTGCGGCCCCACACTGCCGTCCGCGGCAAGCCCGTGCCGTTCCTGGAAACGCATGATTGCTTCAGCTAGCGAAGCGGATTCTGCATCGACATCCTCGAACGCCAGACGCTGACGGAGCAGACCGACATCGGCCGTCGCAGACGGGTCTGCCGGAAAGGGTTCGGGCAGTGTGGGCCAGCCGCCGCGAAGGGCAATTTCGCGATAGCGCGCCAGCGCCTTTTCGAGACGGACATATTCCGGATGCGGCGGCGGGAGGTCCGCGAGAAATGTTCCGACGCTGTCGTTCGCCAGCGCGGCATTGAGCGCCGAAACGACATCGAAGCTCTGCTGCGGCAGGTCGACGTCCGCATCGAGCATTTTGAGATCCGCCCTCCCGATCCTCAAATCACGGGCATAACGCAATGCACCATCGCTAAGGAGGATGTCGTATTGGGCCGCGTCGACGGGCGCCAGGTGTGTGGCTTGCAAGCTTATATCTGCCGCATGGTATGCACGAGGATCCAGACCTTCTTCGTCCGCCCGGGCCAGTGCCGCCATCATCTGGCGTGCTTCGCGCAGGGCGAGCGGCGTGCCGCTCCAGGCCGGCCGGAATGAGCGCTGTTCATAGAAGACGCGAAGCAAGGGGAATTCGAGCGCTTTGCCTTGCGGCAGGTTACCGGCCACGAGCAATGCGTGGATCGCATTGCTTTCGTTCAACGGTTGCGCGACCAGGTCTGCGGTCCCAAGGAACAACGCGACGGCTGCTACTATCACGCGCCTCATCGCAAGCTCCTGATTATTTAATCGGTCCCGCGAAACCCGCTTCTGCCAAAGAGCGCATCGATTTCGCGAGTCGGCTCGTCGCGCGCCTCCCGGGCGAGCTGGTCAAAACGCGCCGCAAGCGATAAAGCGCTCACCCGCTTTTCCATCGACGAGTCGGCCACCTCGCGCAGCGAACGGGCAATCAGCCGGTATTTTTCCGCGATAACCATTCCCATAGGAAATCACGGCCAAATGGCGCAATCCTTGATACGGATCAAATTTTTCGTCAGCTGTCCGGAAGGGTTCGGGACGCAATTGCCATGCGCACGAGATCCTGGAGATTGCGCGCCTCCATCTTGTGCATCATCCGTGCGCGGTGAATTTCAATCGTTCGGGGAGAAGTGCCGAGCTCATGGGCAATGATTTTGGTCTGCTTTCCAGCCACTACGCCTTCATAAACTTCACGCTCGCGCTCGGTGAGCAGTGCGAGACGTCTGTCGATTTCGTCCTGTGCTATTCCCACTATTGCCGGCTGTGTCGATCTATCGAGCGCGCGGCGCACGGCCGCGAGCAGCACTTCGCGCGCAAACGGCTTTTCGAGAAAGTCGACTGCGCCCGCCTTCATTGCTTGCACGGCAAGTGGAACATCGCCATGGCCCGTGACGATGATGACAGGAATCGTGCACCGCCGGCGGATCAACTCCTGTTGCAACTCCATCCCGTCCATCCCCGGCATGCGGATGTCCACAATCAGGCAGTCGCGCGCTGATAATTCCGCTTCCGCGAGAAAACGTTGCGCCGAATCGTAGGACATGACGGAATAGCCGGCGAGTCCGAGCAACATGGCCAGCGATTCGCGCACCGCCGAGTCGTCATCCACCACGAAGACGATGGATTCAGGTCGCATCGCATTCCTCCATCTGCGGTGCGATCGGAAGGCGGAAGTGAAACACCGTGCCGCCACCCTCGTTTGGTTCAGTCCACAGGCGCCCTTCATGAGATTCCACAATTGAACGACAGATCGAAAGCCCAATGCCGAGCCCTTGTTCCTTGGTGGTCATGAAGGGCTGAAAAAGCGTCGCAGCGATCTCCACCGGCAATCCCGGACCCGTATCCGCGACGCTGACGCGAACGTGTTCATCGTCGTCCCGCATTGTCGAGACGCTGAGCTCCCGGCGAGAAGTGGAGTGCATGGCCTCGACCGCATTGCGCAGCAAATTGATCATTACCTGCTGTATCTGCACGCGGTCGATGAACACGGGCGGCAGGCCGGTTGCGAGCGACGTCCGTAGCGTGACATTACCGTGCGCGGCTCCGACGAGACCAAGTGTGAGCGACTCTTCCACGGTTCCGTTCACGTCCTGTACCTGCCGATCGGGATCACGCTTGGCGACGAAGCTTCGGAGGCGGCGGATGATCTCGCCGGCCCGCTTGGTCTGGTCGATGATCCGCTCGACGACTTCGCGCAGGACTTGGCCTTCGCTGCCCGGCGCAGTGGTCCCGAGCTCCTGGAGAACGCCGGCGTAATTAAGGATCGCGGTCAGCGGTTGATTCAGTTCATGCGCGAGTGCAGCGCCGAGCTGGCCCGTGGATACGAGGCGCGTAGCGTGCAGCAACTCGCCCTGAAGCTCACCGATCCGCAGTTCATGCGCTTTTCTCACGCCGATATTGCGGGCGATCTTGGAGACACCCGTGACAGCGCCGGCAGCGTTCCGCATGGGTGACACGGTCAGCGAAACATCGACGACGCTTCCATCCTTGCGAAGCCGCTGCGTCTCAAAATGCGCAATGCGTTCGCCCCGCTCGATGCGATTGAAGATGTCCGGCTCCTCGTCCTGGCGATCGGCTGGAACGATTGTCGCGATAGACAGGCCCACGAGTTCGTTCGCAGCGTAACCGTAGAGCCGTTCCGCACCCTCGTTCCAGCTGGTAATGACGCCACTCAGGTCCATGCTGATGATGGCGTCGTCGGAAGAATCCACGATGGATGCCAGACGCTGAGCGATTTCCGCGCTGCGCTTGCGGTCCGACACGTCGTGTACGATTCCGATGAAAATCCGGCGATCCTCGACGAGACCTTCACCGACGGAAAGATACATCGGAAACGTCGTGCCGTTCTTGCGTCGGCCGACCACTTCGCGACCGATCCCGATGATGCGTCGCTCGCCGCTCTCGCGATAGCGGGAGAGGTAGGAATCGTGATCGGCGTAATAGGGCGGGGGCATCAGCATCTTGACGTTCTTGCCCAGCACTTCTCTGCGCTCATAGCCGAACAGCCGCTCGCAGGCGTCGCTATAGACGAGGATACGCCCGTAAGCGTCGATGACGATGATCCCGTCCGCCGCCGTGGCGAGAAGTGCATTGAATAGCACCTCCCGGTCGAGCGGCAGGTTCCACGGCTCCCCTTTCTTGCCCGATTCCGATTCCACGAGCCCCTGTGCCTGTCAGACCTGCGCCCAAGCTTGGATTATAGGCTGCCAGTCGGTGGCACAAAAGACCGGCCACCAGGCTCCCCTGCGGCAGGAATTCTTGCGATTCTTGCGCTGGATCATGTTTCGCCGGAGCGTTCGCTCCCATTCTGAACCGGCAGCGCTGACTGTTTGGAGCGCCGCAGGTCCGGCAGGTTCAATTTCTCCGACGCCTGCCGGACCGCCCTGTCGAACGGAGCCGACGTGAAACACGCTGTCATCGCATCCCATCCGCTGCGGAAAAGCTTCACGATGACGGTCGCGAACGCGTATTGCACTGCGGTTCGCGCGAAAGGTCACGACGCAGATTTGCGCGATCTGTATCGCATGAACTTCGCACCCACACTGGATGCAGACGAGCTCCCCAAGCCGGGCGGCTTTACGCCCGGACCCGACGTAACAGAGGAGCGCAGGCGCCTGGCCCGGATCGAGGTCTTCGCCTTCGTCTATCCGTTCTGGATGAACGCACAACCTGCCATGATGAAGGGATATATCGACCGGGTATTTGGTTTGGGCTTCGCTTACGGATCGGCTGGAGCAGGTAACGTGCCGCTTCTCAAAGGGCGTAAAATGATCAGCTTCACGTCGAGCGGCGCACCAACGGATTGGGTGATCGATTCGGGCGCCTGGGATGCGGCGCGTCGACTATTCGACCTCCACTTTGCGGAGGTATGCGGGCTTGAAATCGTAGACCACATCCATTTCGGTGGCATTGTGCCCGGCATTCGCGCCGATGTCGTCGAAAGACAAATGGACCGCCTCCGCGACACTGTCACCAGACACTTCTGAAAAATAGCGGGAGGAGAATAGTCCAATGACCATTGCAAAGATCATCGCACCAATCACAGGCGCGAAGCGGGATTCCGGGGTTTTGGCAGCAGCATTCGCTGCTGCAAAACCTTTCAACGCGCATGTGGTTGCGCTTCTTGTAAGGCCCGATCCGCGACTGACGGTTCCCGCCATGGGCGCGCCTCTCTCGCCGGAGATCATGCAAAACACCATCAATGCCGCAGAAGAATTGAATGAGGCTGTAGCAAATGCTGCACGCGCGACGCTGGCCAGGGCCGCTTCGGTGGCCAATGTCGCAGTGATCGAACGGCCTGAAACGGGTCGGACGGTCACATGCTCCTACCGTGAAATTGATGGTTTGTTTGCAGATACCGTCGCGCGCGCGGCGCATCTGTGCGATCTTGTGGTTTTCGGTTCACTCGCGGCAACGGATGGCGGCGACGTGAACGATTGTTTCGTCGATGTTCTTACAAAAACCGACAGACCGGTTCTTCTCTCGACGGCGGCGCCCGCGAACATCACCGGTCATGTTGCGATTGCGTGGGACGGTGGCGCGGCGGCTTGCCATGCAGTCACGCGTGCGATGCCATTTCTCAAACGGGCGCAGAGCATCACCGTTCTGCATACGCGAGAAAACAACAATGACGACGAAATGGGCTATGGCTTAACAGGCAGGGCAAGCCTGCACGAATTGAGAGATTATCTTGGACTCCACGGGATCGCGCGCAAGGAGACGACTTTCGAGCGTGGATCGAAAAGCGTCGGCGAGGCTCTGCTTGATGCAGCACTGGACCATGGCGCCGACCTTCTCGTCATGGGAGGCTACAGTCATAGCCATCTGCGCGAGTCAATCTTCGGCGGCGTAACCGCCCATATCCGTTGGCATGCAGAACTTCCCGTGCTGATGGTTCATTAGGGACTACCATGCAAACAAATCATTCCATGCTCGGCCGGATCCGTCTCGAACTGGCCCGGACGCCAAATTTTCCCGGGGGCAGCTCGCAGCATGGCTATGACCTCATCGCGCCGCTCAACGTCGATGGTCACGTGGACATCGAAGCCTGGCGCCATGACAGGGCGCTCTGCAAAGTCACGCGCTTCGGGGGGGCGACGCCGGAGGAGCATGGCCAGCCGGTGCATCGCCACGGCGTCTGGGGATTTGAATACGGCAAATACAATGATGAGGAGGAATTGTTCTTCAATCTCGATCGGCACGCCGTTGCGCCGGGTTCGTATGTGACACTTACCGAGCGCGACGGCAACCAATACCCTTTCCGCGTCATCGAAGTGACGCCTGCAGTACCCTAGACTGAGCAGGGGACAAACCCGGCGCTGAGCTGCTCCGTTATGACCGTCCGAAATCTCGATTCGATTCTTAAGCCTCAAAGCGTGGCCCTTATCGGCGCGAGCGACCGACCCAATTCCGTCGGCGCCGTAATCGCGCAGAATTTGCGCGCTGGTGGGTTCGACGGGCCTATTCTGCCGGTCAATCCGCGCCACAAATCCATCGCCGGTCTCGACTGCTATCCCGATATCGCGAGCCTGCCGCTTACGCCCGACCTGGCGATAATCTGTACGCCGCCGGCAACCGTGCCGCAGCTTGTCCATGAAGTCGGCGCACGGGGAACAAAAGGCTGCGTCGTCGTCACGGCAGGGTTTGGCGAGGGTGACAGCAAGACCGGACATGCACTGCAACAGACGATGCTGGATGCTGCGCGCCCGTATCTCTTGCGGATTGTGGGGCCCAATTGTCTTGGTGTCCTTTCAACACCTGCCGACCTCAACGCGTCATTTGCGCAAACAACGCCCAAGCCGGGCGGGGTCGCATTCGTTGCCCAATCGGGCGCAATGGTGACGACCGTGCTTGATTGGGCGGGAGCTCGCGAGATCGGATTCTCTCACCTCGTCTCGCTGGGCGACATGAGCGATGTCGATTTCGGCGACATGCTCGATTGGCTCGCACTCGACGAGGACACGACTGCGATCCTGCTCTACATCGAAGCGATCACGCATGCGCGCAAATTTCTTTCCGCCGCCCGCGCCGCATCGCGGGTGAAACCGGTGATCGTCATCAAGGCGGGACGGCAGGCTGCCGCCGCGCGAGCTGCCGCTTCACACACTGGCGCGCTTGCGGGACTTGATACCGTATATGACGCAGCCTTCCTGCGCGCGGGCCTTCTTCGCGTTTATGATCTGGACGAATTGTTCGATGCGGTTGAAACGCTGGCCACATCTCCTCTTATCACCGGAGATCGCCTTGCAATCCTGACCAATGGCGGCGGTGTTGGTGTGCTTGCAACGGATTCGCTTGTTGCGCAGGGCGGCGAACTTGCAGCGCTATCCGATACCACCTTCACAAAGCTCAATGCTGTGCTTCCGCCGACCTGGTCGCGTGGCAATCCCATCGACATCATCGGCGACGCCGATGGCGCACGCTATCGCGCAGCGCTCGAAGCACTCGTCGGTGCTTCCGAGACCGATGCAATCCTCGTGCTCAACTGTCCGACGGCCATAGCTTCGGGGATGGACGCCGCGCATGCTGTCGTCGAAACGGCGCCGAAACTGAAGAAGCCGTTGTTCACCAACTGGCTCGGTGCGCAATCGGCGGGGGAAGCACGCCGACTGTTCGAGAGCGCGCAAATACCGACTTACGAAACGCCAGAGAAGGCCACGCGCGGGCTGATGCACATGGTGCGCTATCGCAAGGCGCAGCAGCTGCTGATGGAAGTTCCGCCATCATTGCCGGCGGAATTCCGGCCGGATCGTAAGCGGGCGAGTGCTGCCATTGCGGCCGGTCTTGCCGCTGGCGGTGGTTGGCTCGATCCGCTTGCTGTTCAGGAAGTACTATCCAGTTATGGTATCCCTGTGCCGCAAACGATGCGCGTCGCGAACGTGGATGCTGCTGCGGGCCAGGCAGCGACGCTTTCAACCTCTGTCGCGCTGAAGATCGACTCGCCCGACATAACCCACAAGTCCGATGTCGGAGGCGTGGCGCTGAATCTCGAAGGGGCTGAGGTAGTGCGTGGCGCTGCGGAAGCGATGCTGTCGCGTATTTCGAAGACGGCACCGGTCGCCCATATAAGCGGTTTCATCGTCCAGGAGATGATCCACCGTCCCGGCGCCTATGAACTCATTCTTGGAATCGCGACCGATACGACCTTCGGGCCGTTTCTGCTTTTCGGGCAGGGCGGCACCGCGGTCGAAGTGATCGACGACAAAGCGCTCGGCCTGCCGCCGCTCAATCTCAAGCTCGCGCGAGAAATGATGGCGCGCACGCGGATCTGGAAACAGTTGAACGGATTCCGCGATCATCCGCCTATCGATCTTAATGCTGTTGCGTTGGCGCTTGTCGGACTCTCGCAGCTTATTTGTGACTTCGACTCCATTGCCGAACTCGACATCAATCCGCTTTTGGCAGACGCTAAAGGAATTATCGCGCTCGACGCGCGCATCCGTCTTCAAACGGAGTCGCGGGCTCTCCACGATCGTCTCGCCATCCGACCCTACCCCACCGAATGGGAAAGCATGGAAACAATCGTCGGATTGGGAGACTTCCGCTTGCGCCCCGTGCGCCCCGAGGACGCTCCCGCTTTCGTGATCTTTGGCGCGAGACTTGATCGCGAAGATGTGCGCATGCGGTTTTTCACCGCGTTCCGGTCGCTGCCCCGATCTCTACTCGCGCGTCTCACCCAGATCGACTACGACCGCGACATGGCGTTTGTATTGTTCGACGCAAAGAACGCCGTAGCGGGCATCGCCAGGCTCGCTGCCGAGCCGGATGGCCAGCGCGCAGAGTTTGCCGTAATTGTTCGCAGTGATTTGAAGGGCCGAGGCGTGGGGCACCGCCTGATGAACCGGCTCATTGCCTATGCCAAGGCGCGCGGAATCGAAGAACTATTCGGCGATATCCTGGCGGAGAATTCGGCCATGCTTGCGCTCTGCCGGGATCTTGGTGCGGATCTAAGTCTGCCTGCATCGGGGGTTGTGCGATCCACGATCAATCTGCGCTCCCCAAAGCAGCCGCTGCCGAATTAGGCGCAGGCTGCACCTGACGAACAGCGTTTCCAGAAATGGAATTCTCACTGACTGCGATGTTCGAGCCACATCGCATTGAGCACGGCAAGCGCGCAGGCGAAACCGAGACCGAGAACCCAGGAAAAGTACCACATGCGTGTTTCTCCCTGATTTGTTGCTAATAAGCTGTGCCGGAATTGCGCGCGATGTCGGAGCTGCGTACCGGGCCGCGCAGCACGCGATAGACCCATGCCGTGTAAGCGAGCACGATCGGGAGGAAAATCGCGACCGCACCCAGCATGATGGCAAGTGTGAGCTTGCTCGACGAAGCGTCCCACACCGTCAGGCTGGCACCCGGATCGCTCGACGAGGGCAGCAGGAACGGAAACAGCGCTGCGCCCGCGGTTGCGATCGTGCCGAGCGGAACGAGTGCCGAGGCGACAAAGGCGAGCCCGGGCCGGGCTCTAAGCAGCACGGCAAAGAGGGCGCCAACATAAGCAATTGCTACAGTCAGCCACAGCACCGGATGTGCCACCGCATTTCCGAGCCAGCCACCCGGCAGGCGCGCAACCGTCTTTGCGAGCGGGTTCGACGGCCCGTCATGCGCAATCGCGCCCACAATGCGATAGACGTCGAGCTGCGTAACCCAAAAGCCGGCAATCGCGAACAGGACGCCGAACGCAATCGCCGCATAAGGCATAATCGCCCGCGCCCGCGCCTGCAGGGCGCCTTCAGTCTTGCAATTCAGCCATGCCGCGCCGTGGAGCACGACCATCGAAAGACTCACCAATCCCACGAGCAGCGCGAACGGATTGAGCAAAGAAGTGAGCGTAATGGTGGAATGAAAGCGGAGATCCGAATCGAATCCAAACGGCACGCCTTTGAACAGATTGCCGAATGCCACGCCGAACACAAGCGACGGTACTACGCCGCCGGCGAACAATGTCCAGTCCCAGAAGCGGCGCCAGATGGGGTTTTCGACCTTGCTGCGAAACTTGAATCCGACGGGCCGCAGGATCAGCGTCACCAGAACCAGAAACATGGCGAGATAGAAACCGGAGAAGCTTGCCGCGTAGAGCGCAGGCCAAGCCGCGAAGATTGCGCCGCCGCCAAGAATGAGCCAGACCTGATTGCCCTCCCAAACAGGCCCCACGGTGTTGATCACGATGCGCCGTTCCATGTCGGTGCGGCCGACGAATGGCAGGAGGATTGCGGTGCCGAGATCGAACCCGTCCATGACGGCGAAGCCGATGAGCAGGATGCCAAGGAGTGCCCACCAGACAAGTCGCAGAATCTCATATTCGCTCATTCTCATTGCTCCGCTGGAACTTCCACGAGTCCGGACACGCCGGGCGCCGGTGTTTCCGCCATGTCGGGCCCGAGCCGGATGTATTTCACGAGAAGATAAAGATCGACTATCAGCAATAACGAATAGAACAGGGCAAAACCGAGCAGGCTGAACAACACATTGCCCGCGTCGGTCGAGGAGACGCCGAGTGCTGTCGGCAGAACCCCTTCGATGACCCAGGGCTGGCGGCCATATTCCGCGACGATCCAGCCAAGTTCTGCTGCGATCCACGGAAGCGGCAGTGTGTAAAGAGCCGCGCGCAGGAACCAGCGGTGCCGGTCGAGCCGGCGTTTGGCCGAAAGCCAGAACGCCATCGCAAACAGCGCGATAAACCACAGGCCGAAACCGACCATGAAGCGGAAAGACCAAAACAGTATGGGTACGTCCGGAATTGTGCTGTTTGCGGCTTCCCCAATCTGGGCATCTGTCGCGTTCTGGATATCGGGCCGGATCCGTTTCAGAAGCAGCGCATAGCCGAGATCCGCCACATGGGCATCGAGCTTTGCTCGCAGCGCCATGTCATGCGGCTGTTTCTTGATTTGGAGAAGCGTTTCATAGGCAATCAGGCCATTATGGATTCGTCCATTCGCGGCCCCTACCAGCGCACTGATCCCCGGCACCTGCCTGTCGATGGAACGCGTCGCAATGAGTCCGAGCACCCACGGTACTTTGACCTGGTAATCGTTGTGGTGCGTAGTGAGATTGGGAAGGCCAAAGATCGTGAAGGACGCCGGCGCAGGCTCGGTGTTCCACATCGCCTCGATGGCGGCGATCTTCATTTTCTGATTGAGCCCGGCGGTATAGCCCGATTCATCGCCCAGCACGACCACAGACAGCGCCGAAGCAAGACCGAAGCTCGCCGCGACCGTCATCGAGCGCTTGGCGAAGTCGATATTGCGATTTCGCAGCAAATACCAGGCGCTGATGGCGAGCACAAAGACCGAACCGGTGACATAGCCGGCACTGACGGTGTGCACGAATTTTGCCTGCGCTACAGGATTGAACAGCACGGCCGTGAAATCGGCAACTTCCATGCGCATGGTGTCGACGTTGAAGCGGGCGCCAACCGGGTACTGCATCCAGCCATTGGCGATCAGAATCCATAGCGCGGACAGATTGGTCCCGAGCGCCAGCGCCCAGGTGGCGATCAAGTGCTGCACCTTCGAGAGCCGGTCCCAGGCGAAGAAGAAAAGACCGACGAACGTCGCTTCCAGAAAGAACGCCATCAAGCCTTCGATGGCGAGCGGCGCACCGAACACGTCGCCCACATAATGCGAGTAATAGGCCCAGTTGGTGCCGAACTGGAATTCCATGGTGATCCCGGTGGCAACTCCCATGGCGAAATTGATTCCGAACAGGATGCCCCAGAATTTGACGAGATCGCGCCAGATGGGCCGGTTTGTCATCACATAGACCGTCTCCATGATGCCGAGCAGAATGGAGAGGCCGAGCGTGAGTGGCACGAATATGAAGTGATAAAGCGCGGTAATCGCGAATTGCAGGCGCGAAAGTTCGACAATATCCATGGTTCGGTTCCTATCGGCTGTGACCGTCGAGGAGATGGTTACGCATGGCTGCACCGTCGGGTGCGGGACGGTTCATCGGCGCGACGAACAGGAAATAGATCGCGGTCAGTACCGCCAGCTTGGCGCAAAGGAGAAGAGCGATCTCGCCTCGCAAACGCTTTGGAAACATAAGCGACTGCTCCCTGTACAGATCGCACCGCGATTATATCATTCATCGCCTAAGCCTCGATAATCACCTTCAGGGCGTGCGTGTTCGCCGCCTGTCCGAATGTCTCGTAGGCCTCGAGGATTTGATCCAGCTTGAAACGGTGGGTAATAAGCCGCCTGGGCTCTACCTTCCGCGCTTGCACCGTTTTGAGCAGCATCGGCGTGGTCACGGTGTCCACGAGGCGGGTCGTGATCGCAATGTTGCGGTCCCAAAGGCGTTCCAGATGCAGGTCGGCCTTGGTACCATGCACGCCGATATTGGCGATGATGCCACCCGGCGCCACGATGTCTTCACAGGTGACAAAACTCGCCGGTACGCCGACCGCCTCAATCGCGGTGTCGACGCCGCGGCCGCCCGTCATCTTGATGATCTTTTCGACCGCGTTTTCCCGCCGGGCGTTTATCGTCGCGGTTGCGCCGAAACGCAACGCCGTTTCAAGGCGATTGTCGTCGAAGTCGATCATGATGATTTCGGCCGGAGAGTAGAATTGCGCGGTGAGGAGGGCGGCGAGACCGATGGGACCTGAACCGACGATGGCAACAGTCGCGCCGGGCTGGACCTTGCCGTTGAGCACGCCGCATTCAAAGCCCGTCGGCAGGATGTCACTCAGCATCACAAGCGCTTCCTCGTCGCAGCCTTCGGGAACGTGATAAAGGCTGGTATCGGCGTAAGGCGTGCGCACATATTCCGCCTGGGTGCCGTCAATCGTGTTGCCGAGGATCCAGCCGCCCGTTGTGCAATGCGAATACATGCCCTTCCGGCAGTAATCGCATTTTCCGCAAGACGAGATGCAGGAGACGATCACGCGATCGCCGGGATGGAAGCAAGCGACTGCCGCTCCGACTTTCTCGACGACGCCTACGCCCTCATGCCCAAGAATGCGGCCCGGCGCGCAACTCGGTACGTCGCCCTTGAGAATGTGCAGGTCCGTGCCGCAGATCGTCGTTTTGACGATCCTGACGACCGCATCCGTCGGCGCGCCAATTTCGGGCGCGGGACAATCCTCGATCGCTTTTTTGCCCGGTCCTTGATATACGAGGGCTTTCATTGTTGAACTCCGGTTTCCGACATCTTTATGCCCG
>Ga0335074_10000452_pt1 | contig 59593 bp, 48 predicted proteins | sample Lox_Sample_23_FD_206715 | JGI IMG/M metagenome (GOLD analysis project Ga0335074, IMG submission 206715) | Soil microbial communities from Loxahatchee National Wildlife Refuge, Florida, United States - Lox_Sample_2.3 | ecosystem: Environmental > Terrestrial > Soil > Wetlands | place: USA...
GCCGAGATAGCGTGCCCAGCGGCACAGCTGTGGGACTTGAAAACTCCACGGCTCTATCATCTCCGTGTCACCCAATCGCCAGCGCAGTCTGTACCCGACACCCGCACCATCGCCTTCGGCTTCCGCTCCTTCACCGTCACGGGCATCGACCCCAACGATCCCAACTCCAACGCCGTCTTCCGCCTCAACGGCAAGCGCACAAAGATCTACACCGCGATCTCCTTGGGCTACTGGGGACTCAACGGAATGTTCCCCGTCCCCGAGCTCGCCGAGAAAGAAGTCCGCGCCGCGCAGGCGCTCGGCCTCAACTGCCTCAACTTCCACCGCAACCTCGCCAAGGAAGACGTCCTCCGCTGGCATGACCGCCTCGGCGTCCTCCGCTACATGGAACCCGGCGCCGGCAAGATGGCTATCGGCAAACTGCCGCCCAAGACCGCATCCAACGCCGCGAGCATCGTGATGGAGCACCCCACCACTGAAGCCGACAAGTTCGCGCAGCGCTACATGTTCACCAAGTGCGTCGAAATGGTCAAAGCCTTTCGCTCGCACCCCTGCGTCATCGAGTACTGCCTGCAGAACGAGCTCGGCGCCGACCTCAAGAACCCCGCCACGCTCGCCATCCTCAAAGCCATGCACGACGAAGACCCCTCGCGTTGCGTCGTGCTCAACGACGGCTTCGTCGCCCGCGGCGCCGCGCAAGCCTGGTACGAACCATGGAATGACGAACTAAAAGAAGGCAAACTCCACCTCAGCGACGAAGAAAAATGGGGCGACTGGTGGAACAATCACCAGGGCGCCGGCGACCAGTGGTACGACGAGTTCTACAAGTCACCCACCGACTACACCTACGACATCAACATCCGCAACATCCTCACCGAGTACGGCGAGATGGAAGGCTGCGCCCGCCCGGACATCCACGGCCTCATGGTCCACCAGATCACCGAGACCTACAAAAAATACGGCGGCACCTCCTACGACCTCACCGACCACGAAGAGATCATCGCCGGCTACAACAAGTTCCTCGACAAGTGGGGCTTCCGCAAAGCCTTCCCCACACCCGACCACGTCTTCCGCGCCCTCGGCCGCACCTGCTACGAATCCTGGCAGAACTACATGGAGAACGCGCGCATCAACGACGCGCTCGACTTCGCCGCCATCTCCGGCTGGGAGTCCACCGCCATCGAGAACCACTCCGGCATCGTCGACAACCTGCGCAACTTCAAGTCCGACCCGGACCTTATCGGCGACACCCTCCAACCCATCCGCCCCTGCGCCAAGCAGCTTGCGCTGGCCATCGAACTCGGCGAACCCGCGACGTTCGATCTCTTCCTCTTCAACGACTCGCACCAGCCCGCCACCGGCACGCTCACCTTCTCGATGATCACGCCGAGCAACAAGCGCATCGAGCTCAAGACGCTCCCCGCACCAACAAATCAAACGCCCGATCAATTCAGCTACCTGCTCCTCGAAGCCTTCACCACACCGCCACTCAAGGAAGAAGGCCTCTACCGCTTCAAATTCGCTCTCTCATCCGCACCACTCGCAACGCAAACAAAGGAACTCTGGATCGCCCAGAACGGACGACATCCAATAGCTGGCGTGCAATGGCGGATTGGCGTCTCTGGAATCACGCCTCAGCTTCGTCAACAGTTCACCGAACTTGGATCCCTTTTCAGCGTGAGAGATTTCAAGCCCGGCGAGCACTACGACCTCATCATCTCCTCCGGCATCACCTCGCACACCCATGCCGACGGCCAGGTCGGCGAGACCACAGGCCTCGAAGCCACACCACCCATGAAGCCCGGCCACACACCCGAGCCCGGCGAAGAGGCGCAGATCATCGCACTCGGCCACCTGCAAACCGGCATCCTCGACGCCGTGCGCGCCGGCACACCACTCCTCGCCATCCCACAAACCGACACACTCTCTGAAGGCGTCGCCAAAGAGCTCGCCGCCGCCGGAGCCTTCACCTACCACGGCGCCGTCGGCGACTTCCGCGCGCCCTGGATGGGCAACTGGTACTTCGTCCGCGAGCATGAACTCTTCGCTGGCCTCCCACAAAATCAAGCCCTCGGCGGCTTCTACCAGTGCAAAGGCCGCCCCAGCAACGGCCTGCTCATCGATCAATCCCCCAACGGCGCACCGATCGAAGTCATCGTTGGCTACTCACGCGACCACGACCGCAACGTCGGCGCGGGCACCTTCACCACGCGCCTCGGCAAAACCAAAATCCTCTACCATCGCTGTCCCGACTTCCACCCTGTCCTGCAGCAGCGCTTTCTCGCCAACGCGCTCCGCTGGCTCACGACCTGACTCGCCGCGACCTTCAGCGCGTACGCGATACCATGAACTTGTGATCCCATCTCAAGTCGTCGATGAACTCAGAGCAGCTGTCGGCGATCCAAATCTCATCATCGATCGCACCCAGCTGCGGACCTACGAGTGTGACGGTCTCACAAACTTTCGCGCTGTTCCCGGCGCCGTCGTTCTCCCGCGCGAAACCGAACAGGTGCAGGCCGCCATTCGCGTCTGCGCCAAGCACAACATTCCTTTCGTTGCACGCGGCGCGGGCACCGGCCTCAGCGGCGGAGCGCTACCCACTCCCGGCTGTGTCGTCATTGGACTCGCGCGCATGAACCGCGTGCCCTGCATCGATCTGGAGAACGCGCTTATTACCGTCGAGCCCGGGGTCACCAACTCGCAGGTCACCGAGCTGGTCCGCAGCGCCGGCTTCTTCTACGCGCCCGACCCCTCCTCGCAGATCGTCTGCACCATCGGCGGCAATCTCGCCGAAAACGCCGGCGGCGCACACTGCCTCAAATACGGCTTCACTACCACGCACGTGCTTGGCTGCGAAGTCGTCCTTCCCTCCGGCGAGCTCGTCTGGCTCGGCTCGCCGCACGGTGTCCCCGATACACCCGGCTACGATCTCTGCGGCGTCTTTATCGGCAGCGAAGGCACACTCGGCATCGCTACCAAAGCCGTGCTCCGCATCGTGCGCCGTCCGCAATGCGTCCAGACACTCCTCGCCGCCTTCGACTCCAGCTCTGTGGCCGGTCAAACCGTCTCCGACATCATCGCCGCCGGCATGCTTCCCTCAGCGATGGAGATGATGGACCGCACTTCCATCTTCGCCGCCGAAGCCGCTGTCCACGCGGGCTATCCCGACTGCGACTGCCTCCTCCTGATCGAACTCGACGGGCCTATCGATGAAGTCAACACGCAGATGCAGCTCGTCCGCGAGCTCTGTACAAAGAATGGCGCATGGGAGCAGCGACTCGCGCAATCCGATACAGAGCGCGGTCTCGTCTGGAAGGGTCGCAAAGCCGCTTTTGCCGCCATGGGCCGCGTTTCGCCCAATTACATCGTGCAGGACGGCGTCATTCCGCGGACCGCACTCCCACGCGTCCTTGAGGAGATGGCGCGCATGTCGGCTGAAACTGGCTTGCGCATCGCCAACGTCTTTCACGCGGGCGACGGCAACCTCCACCCCATGGTGCTTTACGATGCGTCACACGAAGGCGAAGAAGAACGTGCCCTCGATCTCTCTTACAAAATCCTGCAGCTTTGCGTCGACGCCGGCGGCTCCATCACCGGCGAGCACGGCGTCGGACGCGAGAAACAGTGCGTGATGAGCTACATGTTTGCCGAGCCCGACCTCGCCACGATGCACCGCGTGCGACATGCCTTCGACCCCGACAACATCGCGAACCCGGAAAAGCTCTTCCCCACACCGCGCCTCTGCGGCGAGCGCTCCCATGGCAACTACATCCCGCATCCAATCGAAGCCGCCGGCCTCGCGGAGGTCTTCTGATGCTCGCCTCCCTTGCCGATCTCAACATCGACTCACACTCTCTCGACGGCATCACGGTCTACTCGCCTGCGAACACCGACGAGGTCTCTGCCATCCTGCGGTCCGCAAACTCAAACTCGCTGACCGTGGAACCGACAGGCGGACGAACCAAGCTCACCTGGGGATCGCGCGTGACGCCGCACGTTCAACTCTCCACAACTCGTCTCACCGGCATCCGTGAACACATCTGGCAGGACATGACCGTCACCGTCGCCGCCGGCACGCCCTGGTCTACGATGCAGCGCGAGCTCGCGCGCCACAACCAGCGCGTCGCACTCGACCCTGTCTTTCCCGATCGCGCTACCGTTGGCGGCGTCATCGCCACCAACGACAGTGGCGTTCTTCGTCGCCGTTACGGCTCGCTCCGCGATCTCGTTCTCGGCATGACCATCGTGCTTCCGGACGGCACGATCGCGCGCAGCGGCGGCAAAGTCGTGAAGAGCGTCGCCGGCTACGATCTGCCGAAGCTACTCACCGGATCTTTCGGCACACTGGGCGTTATCACAGAGGTCACGTTCCGTTTGCATCCACTCCCTGTCGCAACGCTCAATCTCACTGCGCGCTCGGCCTCCATTACGCAGCTTGCAGATCTCATGCATCGCATCACCGCCGCTCCGCTCAGCCTTGAAGCCATGCAGCTTCGCAATGATATTCAAGGCTCCGCGGAGGCTGCCGCCTTCGCACTCGACGTCCAGCTCGCTTCGGAGCCCGATGCGCTTCGCAATCAGGAGCAGCAGCTTCGCGCCCTCGCACAAGACTTCTCACTCATACCGTCCGACGCAGGCATCTGGTCCGCGCGCGAGCGTCTTTTCGCGGAGCCCGACGCAACCGTCCTGAAAGTCTCCACGCTTCCGTCCAAGCTCTCCGCTATTGTCGGTGCCGCTGCCGTGCTCAACATGCAGCCGAGCACGCGCGCGCGCTGCATCGCCGAGCCCACCGGCATTCTCACTATCGCCTTCTCCGCGACACCCGACAATCTCGCCGTACTTACCGACGATCTGCGTTCGCGTCTGCGCGCCCACGACGGCAGCGCTGTTCTCTTTCGCCGCGGCCTTCTCCCACACGCCGTCGACTCCTGGGGAGATCCGCCGGCAGCCATCGACCTCATGCGCGCGATTAAGCACGAGTTCGATCCCTTGCGCATTCTCAATCCCGGCCGCTTCGTAGGAGGCATCTGATGCCGCTACCGCACGAAGCCACGCCCGCGCAGCAAGCCGCCGGCCTTGCCACGCAATCTGTGCTCACGCAGATCTCCAACTCCACGCGCCCCAGCTCCTTCGATGCGCACAACCCGCCCGAGCCCGCCGTCATGGACAAGTGCGTGCACTGCGGCTTCTGTCTCCCCGCCTGCCCGACGTACGTCCTCTGGGGCGAAGAGATGGACTCGCCGCGCGGGCGCATCTGGCTCATGCGCAAAGCCGCCACCGGCGAAGCTCCGCTCGACACCGTCTTTCAGGAGCACATCGACAACTGCCTGGGCTGCATGGCCTGCATGACCGCCTGCCCCTCCGGCGTCGAGTACAACAACCTCATCGAAGACACGCGCGGTCAGGTGGAACGCCAGGCCGAACGCAACGACTCACGTCCACTCTCCGACCGCCTCTTCCGCAAACTCCTCTTCGCCACCTTCCCGCACCCGCGCCGCCTGCGCGCACTCGGCCTTCCCCTCGCGATCTACCAGCGCACCGGCTTGCAAACACTTGTCCGCGACAGCGGCCTGCTCAAACTCCTTCCACCGCGCCTCCGCTCCATGGAGGCGTTGCTCCCGCCCGTCCCGCTCAACCCTTTCCATTCGCTCCCGCACACCGTCAGCTCCAGCAACAAATCGCGCGGCCGCGTCGGCATGCTCACCGGTTGTGTGCAGGACGCCTACTTCGCTCACGTCAACGCCGCCACCGCGCGCGTCCTCGCCGCCGAAGGCTTCGAGGTCATCATCCCCAAATCGCAGTCCTGCTGCGGCGCGCTCATGGTCCACTCCGGCCTCGACGCTGAAGCCGCAAGCTACGCGAAGGACATGATCGCCACCTTCGAGGCCGCACAAGTCGACACCATCGTCATCAACGCCGCCGGCTGCGGCAGCACCATGAAGGAGTACGCGCACCTGCTCCGCAACGACCCCGCCCGGTCCGCGCGCGCCGCCGCCTTCTCGGCAAAGTGCAAAGACATCAGCGAAGTCCTCTCCGCCGTCGAGCCCATCGCTCCGCGCCGTCCCATCCCGCTCCGCGTCGCCTACCACGACGCCTGCCACCTCCGCCACGCGCAGGGCATCTTCGCGCAGCCACGCGCGCTCCTCGCGCAGATCCCCGAGCTCACTGTCGAAGAGATCGCTGAATCGAATCTCTGCTGCGGCTCTGCTGGCGTTTACAACCTCTTGCACCCCGAACCCGCCAACGAGCTCGGCGACCGCAAGGTCTCGCACCTGCTCGCCACCGGCGCCGAAGCCGTCATCAGCGCCAACCCCGGCTGCCTCCTGCAACTCATGAACGGCCTGCGCCGCCGCGGCGTCGCCGAGCTCCCCGCGTTCCACATGGTCGAACTCCTCGACGCCTCCATCCGCGGCCTCACCGTCTCGCAACTCCTCCACGGCCCGCGTTCCCTCGACGTCAACTAGTTGCACCGAATAAAGAGGGGACCCATTCATCGCGCGCCTTTGCGCGATGGGGCGGGTAGAAACTAACCTTTCTCACGAGGCAACACCATGACCGGACCCGAAGAACTCCGCATCATCGACGCCGCCAACGCCCTGCTCAATGCGCGCCGAACCTACACTCCCATCGCCGATCTGCCACCATCACTTCAACCAAAAGACCTCGACGAAGCCTACGCCATCCAGGACCGCATGATCATTTCGCTCGGCGAGATCGGCGGATGGAAGATTGGTGCGACCTCACTCGATGCCACGCCCATGTTCGCTCCGATGCCGCGTGCATGGATTGCTGCCACTGGCAATATGCTTGCCGGAGATCGCTGGCGCTACCGCGGCCTTGAAGCTGAGATCGCCTTCCTCGTCGGCCGCGACCTTCCTCCACGCAGACAACCCTACAAAGGCGAAGAAACACTGGCTGCCATGGCCTCCTGCCATCCCGCCATCGAAGTCCTCGAGTCCGCCTTCACCGATCCATCGCAGGCCACGCCTCTTGCTAAAAACGCCGACCTCCAAGTACACGGCGGCTTCGTCTACGGCCCTGCCGTCCCCAACTGGCAATCCATCGACTTCGCCGAAGAGCACGTCATGCTCGCCGTCGATGGGATCGTCCGCGTCGAACGCACCGGCTCCAACACCGCCGGCGATCTCCTCCGCCTTCTGCCCTGGCTCGCCAACGAAGGTGCCGCGCGCACTGGCGGCCTACGCAAAGGTCAATGGATCACCACCGGCTCCTGGACAGGCAATACCCTCGCATCCTCGCGCTGCACCGTCGAAGTCGTCTTCTCCACCGCCGGCCGTGTCGACCTCCGCTTCGCCTGACTCGTATCCTCGCATCTGGTAAGGACCGCACCATGAACCTCCCACCCGGCACCGCCATCCACGCCACCACAGCCGACCGCTACGACCGCGTCCTCACCACCGAAGCACTCGCTTTCGCGGTCGCACTTCATCGCGAGTTCAATCCACGCCGCAAGCAGCTCCTCGCCGCGCGCGTTACGCGTCAGCAGCAGCTCGACTCCGGAGTCCGCCCCGACTTCCTCGCCTCCACCCGCCAGATTCGCGAGACGCAATGGACCGTCGCGCCCATCCCCGCTGACCTCCAGGACCGCCGCGTCGAGATCACCGGCCCCGTCGATCGCAAGATGATCATCAACGCGCTTAACTCCGGCGCGCGCGTCTTCATGGCCGACTTCGAAGACTCCACCACGCCCACATGGGAGAACCTCCTCGACGGCCAGCTCAATCTCATCGACGCCATCCGCCGCACCATTAGCTACGATGACCCGTCCACCAGCAAGCACTACTCCCTTATCGACAACCCCGCCGTGCTCTTCATCCGTCCGCGCGGTTGGCATCTCGAAGAGCGCCACGTCGTCATCGACGGCGAATACATGTCCGGCTCGCTCTTCGACTTCGGGCTTTATCTCTTCCACAACGCGGGCGAACTTATGAATCGCGGCTCTGGCCCCTACTTCTATCTCCCCAAGCTCGAGTCGCACCTAGAAGCGCGTCTCTGGAACGAAATCTTCCTTCGCGCCCAGGAGAAGCTGGGGATCCCGCGCGGGACAATTCGAGCCACTGTCCTCATCGAAACCATCCTCGCCGCCTTCGAGATGGACGAGATTCTCTTCGAGCTACGCGAGCACTCCGCCGGACTCAACTGCGGGCGCTGGGACTATATCTTCTCCTTCATCAAAAAGCTCGCCGCCGACACGTCCGTCCTCCTTCCCGACCGCTCGCAGGTCACCATGACTACGCACTTCATGCGCAGTTACTCCAAGCTCTGCATCAAGACCTGCCATCGCCGCCGCATTCACGCCATGGGCGGCATGTCCGCGTTCATCCCCATCAAGTCCGATCCCGAAGCCAACGAGCGGGCGCTCACGCAGGTCCGCGCCGACAAAGAGCGCGAAGCCTCCGACGGCCACGACGGCACCTGGGTCGCGCATCCGGGCCTCGTCCCCGTCGCCAAAGAGGTCTTCGACCGCCTCATGCCCGGCCCCAACCAAATCGACAAGCAACTCCCCGACTACAACCCAACCGCAGCCGATCTCCTCGCCATCCCCACCGGCACCATCACCGAAGCCGGCCTCAAACAGAACATCGCCGTCGGCCTCGGCTACGTCGAAGCCTGGCTGCGCGGCATCGGCTGCGTCCCGCTCTTTAACCTCATGGAAGATGCCGCCACCGCCGAGATCTCACGCGCGCAGCTCTGGCAATGGGTCCACCACAACGCCACACTTTCCGACGGTCCCAACGCCGGCTCCCGCATCACCGCCATCCTTTGCGACGAATACATCGACGCCGAGCTCGCGCGCGCACGCGAATCCGTTCCTCCGGCGCGCTACGAGGCTTACGAACATGCCGCTTTCCTCATGCGCGAGCTCATCAAAGCGCCGAGGTTCCAGGACTTCCTCACCGTCCCCGCCTACGCCCGCGTCCTCGACCGCGAAATATATACGGCCTAAACAACTATACTTTCGACTTCGTTTCGCCTAATCGCGATATTAATAGCTGACTCGCAACGATCTAGCATCAAGCCGGCCTCAGGCGTACCATCCAACTACTTACGCCCCCGCTGGCTTCTTACTCGTAAGTAGAGGTGAAGGATGGCACGTCCATATTGGAGCGGACAGGTAACAATCTCGCTCGTCTCATTCGGTGTAAAGCTCTTCGTCGCCACTGAATCCAAGAGCGATATCAAATTCCATCAAATCGACCGCCGCACCGGCGAGCGCGTGCGCCACCAGAAAGTGCTCGCCTCCGCCATCGAGAACGGTGCCGAAGAAGCCGCACCGCAGGAAGCGGTCGTCGGCAAGAGCGAGATCGTCAAGGGCTACGAGTACTCCAAGGGCCACTACGTCACCATTGAGCCCGAAGAGCTCGCCCACCTCCGAGTCCCTTCCAAGCACACCATGGAGGTCGCGCAGTTCGTCAACGCCGACGAGATCGATCCCGAGTTCTTCGAGAAACCCTACTTCGTCGTCCCCGAAAACGAATCGCAGACAGAGGCCTTCCTCACTGTCCGCAAGGCGCTCCAGCAGACCAAAAAGATCGCCCTCACCAAGATCGCCTTCGGCGGACGGGAGCACGTCGTCGCTCTCGCGCCCGCCGGCAAAGAAGGTATGTCCGACACGGAACAGCACGGCGGCATGATGGCTTACACGCTGCGCTACGCCGCCGAACTCCGCAAGCCCGCAGAATATTTCGCCGATATCAAGCACATGTCCGTCGATAAAGAATCGCTCGACCTCGCCAAAGAGCTCATAAAAAAACGCTCGGGTAAATTCGACCCTGAAAAATTTGTAGACGGCTACGAGGTCGCCGTCAAAGAACTCGTCAACGCCAAGCTCAAGCACCTGCCCATCCCCAAGGACGAAGAGGTCGCTCCGCCGCGCGGCAAGGTCATCAATCTCATGGACGCGCTGCGCAAGAGCGTCAGCACTGGCGCGAAATCTGCCGAAGCTTCCGAAAAGAGAGAGTCCTCGAAGAGGTCTTCCGGGAAAAAGACTGTCTCTATCTCTTCCGGCACAAAGAAACCGCCACGCAACGAGAAGTCTGCCGCGCGCGCCACCGGCAAGCGCAAGAGCGCCTAAGCAAACCGCTCCAGCATCGCCGTCAACTCCGCCGGCTGATCGATCATCACATCGTGCCCGCAGGTTACGGTTGCGGTCTGCCATGAGTGATCAGCCCGGCAACGCGCGAGCGCTTGATCGAAGCCCTTCTGTGCGAATAATGGAGCACGAATATAAAGCTTCTTCGCAATCGACTGATACGCTCCCGCCACCTTCAGCTTCTGCGTAAAGCATTGCGTCGGATGGGCTGTAAGCTTGCTCTGCACCCAGGCCGCGTCCTTGTCATTGACATGAAAGTACGAGGCAGGCGGGGCCAGGGTCACAGGCTCCGGCCATGAGGTCCTGCTCGAAAAGTCCGCGAGCGCCTGTCCGTCGCTTGGTTGAAATGCATCCAGGTACACAATCGCGCCGATGCGTTCGCGCATCTGTTCCGCGACACCCGTAATCACCATCCCGCCGTACGAGTGCCCAACCAGCACAACGTCATCGAGGTCCCTCCACTTGATCTCTCCCGCAACATCGTTTACCTGGGTCATCAAATCGATGTCTTCCGGCTTCAAGTGCGATCGCTCGCCGACCCCAGACAGCGCAGGCGTTAAAACATAATGTCCCTTCGCGGTCAGGCGGTCCGCCACACGCCGCCAGCACCACCCTCCGTGCCATGCGCCATGCACCAGCACAAACGTGCGCGCCTTCGTCTGCGCACGCAGGCGGACCGGCACCGCAAGCTGAGCCGCAGCCGCCGCGCCAATCGGCAAGAATTGCCGTCGAGAGATACGTCCACTGCGAGCCATCTTCACCTCACGATCGAGGACACAGCCTATCACCGAAACCTTCCGCCGCAGCGAAACAGTTCTCTCTACCCTCACCCGCATCTGATACATCTGATAACTAGATGGAGTGACCCGATGGCGCCTGCACGGTCAAGGAAGTCCGCATCCAGCAAGTCGACGAAAAAAGTCGCCGCCAAATCTCCGGCGAAGAAGCAAGCCGCAAAGAAAACAGCTGCAAAACGAACGGCAACGAAGCCTTCGACGTCAAAGAAGTCGTCCGTCAAAACCGCATCTGCACGCCCCCGACGCATATCTTCCGCCGCGGATTCTGTCGACGAGCAACTCGCGCGCTACCGCTCCATGCGCGACTTCAAGGTCACCGCCGAGCCCTCCGGCACGCATGCTCTCTCGAAATCAACCAGCCCTGACAAAACGAACGCCCTTCCCTTCGTCATCCAGAAGCACGCCGCCTCGCATCTTCACTACGACTTCCGCCTCGGTTGGAACGGCGTCCTTAAATCCTGGGCCGTCGCCAAGGGCCCCAGTTATTACACCGGCGACCGCCGCCTCGCCGTTCAGGTGGAAGATCACCCTATGGAGTACGGCGGCTTCGAAGGCATCATCCCCAAAGGCCAATACGGCGGCGGCACCGTCATGGTCTGGGACCAGGGCACTTGGCACCCGCAGCCCGGCTACGAAGACGTCACCGAAGCTCTCCGCAATGGCTCACTCAAGTTCGTCCTCGACGGCACCAAGCTGCATGGCAAATGGACGCTGGTGCGCATGGCCCCGCGCTCCAAATCTTCGGGCTCGCGCTGGGGCTCCTCCGACAAGCCCAACTGGCTGCTCATCAAAGAGCACGACGACTTCGAGCGCCCCGAGTCTGCGCCCGCCGTCACTGACGCCGAGCCCGACTCCGCCGTCACCGGCCGCACCATGGACCAGATCGCGCACCAAAGCGACCACGTGTGGAACTCCAAAGAGACAGCAGGCACAGGCCGCGCCTGGTACCGGAAAGAATCTAGCGACAGCTCCCCACCCGCGTCAAACAGCCCCGCCGTCGGCGATAAATTCAACATCCGGCCTCGGCGTCCTGCCAAATCCGCGACCTCATCCACCCACATCCTCCCTGCCGAGTCCCAGCCAGCCTTCATCCCTCCGCAGCTTGCTCTCGAATCCGCCGCTCCGCCCGACGGCCCCTCCTGGCTGCACGAGATCAAGCTGGACGGCTATCGCATCCAGGCGCGCAAATCCGGATCGAAGGTCGCACTCCTCACCCGCAAAGCACTCGATTGGACCCACCGCATGCGCGCCGTCGCCGGCGCCGTCGCCGCTCTCCCCGCCGACAAACTCACCCTCGATGGCGAGGTTGTGGTCCTCGACGACAACGGAATCTCGTCCTTCGCCAATCTCCAGGCCTCCTTCAACGAAGGAGCGCGCTATCCGCTCACCTACTTCGTCTTCGATCTCCTCCACCACGACGGCCGTAACACGCGTAATCTCAAACTCCGCGCGCGCAAGCAACTCCTCGCCTCCATCCTCCCCAACCGCGACGATGGCACACTTCGCTTCAGCGATCACATCGACGGCAGCGGTCCTGCCATCTTCAAGGAGGCCTGCAGGCTCGGCACCGAAGGCATCGTCTCAAAGTGCGACGCTCCGTACCGCTCCGGCCGTTCCTCCGACTGGCTCAAGTCCAAATGCCGCCTCGAACAGGAGTTCGTCATCGCCGGCTACTCAGACTCCACCGAAGGTCCCGGCCGCTTCGGCTCTCTTCTTCTCGGGGTCTATGACCATAACAAGCTCGTCTACACAGGCCGCACCGGCACAGGCTTCTCCCACAAGTTCAAGCGCGAGCTATACAAGCGCCTCCACGCTCTTGAAACCCAAACGATGCCCTTCGCTAAGCGCCCAGCCGATGCCCGCCGCGACGTCCACTGGGTGGAACCCAAACTCGTCTGCGAGGTCCGCTTCGCCACATGGACCGCTGACAACCTCGTTCGCCAGGCCGCATTCCTCGGCCTCCGCGAAGACAAACTCCCCGCCGAAGTCACCCGCGAGGGCCCAACCGTGACGCCCAAGGCCAGCAAATCCGCCGCTTCAACTCGCAACTCGACAGCCGAATCTCGTAGCTCAAAGCTCCAACCCGCACAGAAACGGGATGGCCTCTCTTCGCTCCCCGCTTCATCGTCGGCTAAAGCGAAATCGAACCCCTCGACAACCAGCGCGGCCATCCGCCTTACCCACCCAGACAAGGTCCTCGACCCCGGTTCCCAACTGACGAAGCGTCAGCTCGCCGACTACTACCTTTCAGTTGCGGACCGGATGCTCCCGCACATCATCGACCGGCCGCTTTCGCTCGTCCGCTGCCCTGAAGGAGCCGGCAAGCCCTGCTTCTTCCAGAAACACGTGAACCACATGCTTCCGCCCGGCATCACCGGCGTCGACGTCCCCAACAAAAAAACCGGCGAACTCGAGCCGTATATCACCATCGAAACCGCCAACGCCACCCCGGAAGCCCTCGCCGGCCTCGCCCAGATGGGCGTCCTCGAGGTCCATCCCTGGGGTTCCAAGAACGACGACCTCGAACACCCTGACCGCCTTGTCTTCGATCTCGATCCCGACGAGTCGCTCCCTTGGTCCACCCTCTGCACCGCCGCCGGCGATGTCCGCAAGCGCCTGAAATCAGCCGGCCTCGAATCCTTCCTCAAGACCACCGGCGGCAAGGGCCTGCATGTCGTCGCTCCCATCAACCCCAAACACGACTGGCCCACAATCAAGGACGCCGCGCACAATTTCGTCCTCGCCATGGAGCGTTCCAACCCCGCGCTCTACCTCACCAAAATGACCAAGTCCGCACGGGCCGGCAAAATCTATCTCGACTATCTGCGCAACGAGCGCGGCGCCACGGCTGTCGCCCCATTTTCGCCCCGCGCCCGCGTCGGCTGCACCGTTTCGCTTCCTCTGCCCTGGACCGCCCTCAAGCTCCCCGAGCGGCCTATCTTCCGCGTCGCCGATTTCCACGCCTGGCGCCGCCAACTCCGCTCCGATCCTTGGAAACCCATGCTCGCTCTCAAACAGGCGCTGGATCCCAAAGCGATGGCCGCTGGTTGACCTCCATCCACCGTCTTCGCATCTAACCAGGAGATCGACCGAAAAATCCATGGAGCGCTTTCAGATGGCCGTTGAGAACGCCGCCGAAATTCATCGCATCACGACCGCACTTTCGCCCGCCTCACCGTCCGATGCGGCTTCCGTTGACCCGACCGCCGCCGAGTCCCTGCTCGCCAATGCCAACCTCGGTCAGCGCATCAAACGCCTGCGCCTGAAGCGGTCCATGGGGCTCGTCGAGCTCGGCCGCCAAACCGGTCTCTCCGCCAGCTTCCTATCTCAGCTTGAAACGGGCCGGGTCATCCCCACACTCCGCAACCTCGCCCGCATCGCCTTGGTCTTCAACAAGGACCTGTCCTGGTTCTTCGAGTCGCCGCCCCACAGCATCTTTCGCATCCAGCGCCGCCGGGATCGCGTGCGCCTCTCCATGGGTTCGCCTGAACCTGACTACATCTCCGAAAGCTTCGGCATCCTCATCCCCGAAGGCGGCCTGCGTCCTTGTCTCGCCGAGTTCCTCGCCGGCAGCGAGCGCGCTCCATTCAATCCTGAACTCTATCCTGGCGTCGAGATGGTCTACGTTCTTGACGGCTCCATCGAACTCCGTCGCAAAGGCGAACCCCACATACTCTCCGCTGGCGACGTCTGTTATGTCTCGGGCGAAACCCCGCGCGTCTACCGGTGCTCCGGCGAGGAGCCCGCCCGCGCTCTCATCATCAGCTTCGACCGCGATTGCGAGATCCGCCGGCCTCCCTCCGCCTGAGCGCTTGTAACCCCGCTCCTCTCGACGTATGCTGTCCGCGTCGTCAGGAGGTCTCCGTGCGCAGGTCTCTTGCCTTTCTCGTCCTCTGTCTCCTTCCCATCCTCACCGCCGGCACCTCGAGCGAACGGCTGGACCTCAGCGCCGCCGGCGGCGGCGAACTCCTCGCCACGCTTCACACAGCCGGTGACGCCGTCGTCAAATTCGAATATGTCAAGGACGGCTGCTTCTTCTCGCCCGACCACTCCGAGCCGTGCTTCACCTTCAGCGCCGTCAGCGGTACAGATTCCGTTCCGATCAGCGGCTGCGTCGAAAACAAAGACTCCAAGCTCAACGTCTCCGCCCAGGCAGGCTGCCGAGCCGCCAATGTCAAAAGCGTCAGGATTCTCTTGGCCAACGGCGGCACAGTCGTCCTCAACGGGGGCACCGGCAGCCACAAAGACTGCTCACCGGTTCCCGTCACCATCGAGGCCCACGGCGATGCCTATCACGTTGCCGCATGGAACGGTTGCCCCGAGACCATCACCTGCGCCGGAGGCCTTGGCCAGGTCGACGCTGACAAAGGCGACACCGTGAAAGGCAACTGCAACGCTATGTTCGTCACCCGCCACTAAGCCCCTCGATTCCGTGGGATGGCGCTGCTCAGGTGCCCGCTGCGCCTTCGTGTGGTTGTCACGCGGAGCACCCGTGACGTCTGCGACTGCCCTCCGCCGCTACGTCCATTTGGGTCTCAGTGCTACGATAGATGTTTCGCTCTAAAGGAGTTTGCACCATGGCCACCCTCGCGTCCGCACCTGAAACCACCGCCTCCAAGCCCTCCATCCGCGAGATCACCCACTGGATCAACGGCGCTCCTGTCCGCGGCACATCCGGGCGCTTCGGCGACGTCTTCCACCCCGCCACCGGCACCGTGCAGGCCCGCGTTCCCCTCGCCACCGACGCCGAAGTCGACGCCGCCGTGCAAGCTGCTGCCGCGGCCTTCCCGTCCTGGTCTTCTCAGCCGCCGCTTCGCCGCGCCCGCGTCATGTTCCGCCTCCGCGACATCTTCGAGTCCCGCATCGACGAGGTCGCCGCCCTCCTCAATCGCGAGCACGGCAAGGTTTTCTCCGACGCCAAGGGCGAGTGCATCCGCGGCCTCGAAAACATTGAGTTCGCTACCGGCATCCCGCAGCTTCTCAAAGGTGAATTCACCGAGCAGGTCGGCACTGGCATCGACTCCTGGTCCATGCGACAGCCCCTCGGCGTCGTCGCCGGCATCACGCCCTTCAACTTCCCCGCAATGGTTCCGCTCTGGATGTTCCCGCTCGCCATCGCCTGCGGCAACACCTTCATCCTCAAGCCCTCCGAGCGCGATCCCTCTGCCTCCATCCTCCTCGCCGAGATGCTCAAAGAAGCCGGGCTGCCTGACGGCGTCTTCAACGTCGTCCACGGCGACAAGACCTCCGTCGACGCGATCCTCTCCCACCCCACCATCCAGGCAGTCTCCTTCGTCGGCTCGACAGCGATTGCGGAGTACGTTTACGCCACCGGCACGCGGCATGGCAAACGTGTCCAGGCCCTCGGTGGCGCGAAGAACCACATGATCGTCATGCCCGACGCCGATCTCGACCAGGCCGCCGACGCGCTCGTCGGCTCCGCTTACGGCTCCGCCGGCGAGCGCTGCATGGCCATCTCCGTTGCGGTCACCGTCGGCCACCAGACCGCTGACGACCTTCTCGCCAAGCTCCAAGACCGAATCTCGAAACTCAAGGTCGATCACGGCGCGCCCGACTCGCCCGAAGCCGACTTCGGGCCACTTATCACCAGACAGCACCGCGATAAGGTCTCGAGCTACATCGATCTGGGTAAGACCGAAGGCGCAGAACTCATCGTCGACGGCCGCGCCCACGCTCTGCCCAAAGGCGAAGGCTTCTTCCTCGGCGCCTGCCTGTTCGACCACGTCAAGCCCGAGATGCGCATCTACCGCGAAGAGATCTTCGGGCCGGTCCTCGGCGTCGTCCGCGTGAACAATTTCGAGAAAGCCCTCGAGCTCATCAACGAGCACGAGTACGGTAATGGCACCAGCATCTTCACCCGCGACGGCGACACCGCGCGCGACTTCGCCCGCCGCGTGCAGGCCGGCATGGTCGGCGTCAACGTGCCCATCCCCGTCCCGATGGCCTTCCACAGCTTCGGCGGATGGAAGCGCTCCCTGTTCGGCGATCACTCCATCTACGGCCCCGAAGGCGTCCGCTTCTACACCCGCCTCAAGACCATCACCGCCCGCTGGCCCGCCGGCATCCGCACTGGCGTCGACACCTCCATGCCCACCCTCGGCTGAAATCTGCGCTAAGGAGAAGCCTTGGCCCCCGGAATCGCCGCCGCGCTCGTCAGCTTCTGCTTTCTCATTGGCGTCGCCTTCTTTGTCCAGCGATACGTCGCCCTTCGCCGCAAGCGGAAGGGCGGCGGCTTCTATCCTAGTTCGGCAGCCATGGGCAACGCACTTCAGGAGTTACAGCGGCTCACACAGCCCAGCGTGCGCTATGTTCTCGAAGAGAAGCAGAAGGAGGAGCGGGAAGAGGACGATGAGGGTGGCCCCGACGACCCTGACCGATTCTTACGGGAGCGCCGCCGCCATGAGACTCCCGATCCGAGCCCAATCGCACAACGACTCCCAAAAAGACCTCATCAAAACTGAGTGCGCGCATGACACAGTTCATCGCCGGAGGGAATCATGGCCGATCCTCAGCCCACCTGGAAGCCATACGAAGAGCATGGCGATCTCACCACCCGCAGCAATCTGCCCGACACAGTCTTTGCCTTCCCGCATCAGCGGAAGGAGCCTATGACGGATGCCAAGCACGTTCGCAACGCCGTAGCGCGATTCGACCAGGTCCTCGACGTCCCCGAATCCGATCGCGCTCTCGCCTTCGCCAACATCGAAAAGGCTGCGAAACACTACGGCGTCAACCTCTCTGAGACCAACTGGCACCAGCTTGGCGTCCATCCCAATCAGCACCGCTTCGAAGCCGCTCAAAAGGCAGCCGAAACCAGAAAGCACAACCGCGAAGAAAGCGCTAATCAAGCCTTACGACCCGCTGCCCCATTCATGACTACGAAGGCGTCATGAGTGGGGCGCAACACCCCAAGGGCTACTTCACTTTCCCCAGAAACCCCTGTCCCCGGAGCCACGCATCCAGCAGCGTCGGCCAGAGATCCAGCGCCGGGTCCCCACTCCCTAGCCCGCTCCCATGGGCCCCATGGGCGAAGCAGTGAAACTCCGCCGAGACCTTCGCCGCCCTCAACGCCGCGAAGTAATCGATCTCCGCCTGTACATCCACCGTCTCGTCATCCGACGTGCCATAGATGAACGTAGGGGGCGTCGCGCTCGTCACATACCGCACCGGATCGTATTTCGTTTCGAACTCCTTGCACATATCCTCCGGCACCGTCTTCACCGTCGCGCGCGTCGAGCAATATGTGATCAGCCCTTGCGTATTCGGCTCCATCGCATTCAGCCACGGATATCCCAAGACCACAAAGTCCGGCTTGCTCGACGCCCGATCCACCGGATCCGTCGCATTCGCATTCGCCGTCTCCGGGCTCACCGACTCCATCGCCGCCAGGTGACCGCCCGCCGAAAACCCCATGATGCCGATCTTCTCCGGATCGATCCCATACTTCGCCGCATTCGCCCGCACATACCGCACAGCTCTCTGCGCGTCCTCCAAGGGAATCGGATACTGATACTTGGCTCCCAACCTGTATCGCAGCACAAATGCCGTTATGCCGCGTGCTGCAAACCAATCCGCAACCTCGCGCCCCTCCAGGTCTGCCGCCAGCTCCACATACGCTCCGCCGGGCGCAATCACGACCGCCGTCGTACCCGCATGCCCCTTGCGCGGAGCGAACACGCTCACTGCTGGCACATCGCTCGGCGCGTCACCGCGCTGTCCCGGAGCTCCGCCCGGCCACAGCTCTACCGTCCGAATATTCAGTCCGGGATCGATTCCACTCGCAGCGCTAACCGGTGCGTTCTGCGCGATCCCCGAGATCGCCGCCAACCCGCCCGTTATTATGCCGAAACAAATAAACGCTGCCGCGCGCTGAACCATGCTCATAGGGACATCCTACCGATTCGCACCGCTGCCTTCAGCTCACATTCAGATACGTTGTATACGGTCTCTCTCCCAACGAAGGAAACGCCATCAGCGTCAACGGTCCACTTGCCGCATTCGCCTGCCACTGTCTCGCACTCACGCGCTGTGCGTTGAGCAGTTGTTCCCGCGTCACCTTCGGCAACGGCCCGTCCTGATCCTCTTTCACCGCCATTAACACGAGCGGGCCGCGTATCAGTGCAACCGTGTTTGGGTTTCGAGCGTCGATCGCCTCCAGCCTTATCGTCATCGGCAGCTCCAACTCGACGCGATCGCCGGTCTTCCACTCCCTTCGTATCGCGGCAAACCTTCCCGGCCCCACAATACCTTGCGTTCTGACACCGTTCACTCGAATCGAAGCCTTCTCCGCCCACTCGGGGATGCGGAAGTTCAATGCAAACTCCGTCGGCTTTGTACTCGTCATTGTGAGCGCTATGCGATCGTCAAACGGATAATCTCCTTCCTGCGTCAGCGTCAGCGCGCTGCCGCCATCCGTCCACCGAACCGTCGACGGCACATACAGGTTCACGTAAACCCCACGCGGCTCCCGCAGATAAATATTGATGCGATAATCCGCCGCGACCTGCGGCAGCGTCCCCGAGCAGCACGGCCAGTGCGCATGCTTATACACGCGCTTCGCATCGAAGTTGTAGTCCGAGTAGTAAAACGCCTCGCCATCATTCTCCAGCGGCTTCGCCCCGAGCACCGTGTTGTACATGATCCGCTCCATGCTGTCGCCATATCGCGCATCGCGCGTCACACGCAGCAAGTACCGCGTCAGCTTGAACTGTGCATAAGCTCCGCATGGCGTTTCAAAGCTCGCATGCGTCCCCGTCAAACTCGCGTACAGTTCATTGCCATCCGGCTTGCACAGCGTTTCATACGGTCCCCATCCGCCCGTCGCATAGCTTTGCGCAAGCAGCATCGCAAAGGCATTTCGGGCAGCCCGCAAATGCTTCTCGCTGCCTGCCACCATGTATGCCTTCATTGCCGAACACAACGAGTTCACGTAGCTGTACGCGTGCCTTCCACCCAGCACATTCTCATTGCGTGAGAGCGGATCGAACCAGGTCTCATCGTCCAGGTACTCTAACCCCATCCCGTAATACCGCAGCCCTGCTCCGCGCTCGTATGCCAGAAACAGATTCTCCGGGAGCGTGTAGGACTCATCCCATGTCCACGTCGGATCATCCGCCGGCTTATCGCTCCGCCACGCTACATCGTGTTCGATCGCCTTCCCCGGCAGATGCGGCAGCGCGGCTGCCGTCGTCTGCTCCAGAATCGCCAGCGCCTGCGGGTCCTGAACGTAGGTATGCGAATCGAGCAGCCCAAGCAGCAACTTGTCATAGAGGTACGCTGGAAACCGGCTGTTCACATACAGCTCGGCTGAGATCGTCTGCGCATAGAGGCGGTTCAAACGCAGCACCTTCTCGCGTGTCGCATCATCTCCGGTTATCGCATACACGCGCGCCAGCGCCGACACCCACTGCCCAAACGTGCACCCCGGCGCACCCACCGCGTCGAAACCCCCGCGAAAATCTGGATCGGGATCATAGTGATACCACCCGCCCAGATCCTTGCCCGGCGCCGGCATTCCACACATCTGCCGCAGAGGCTTCAGCAGGCTGTCCTCATCCAGCTCCATCAGCACCGCATGCGTGTTCATCAGCTGTGACTCGTGCAGATCGCTGGCGATGAAAACATCTCCGTATCCAAATTCCGAGAGATGCCCCGAAGCCGTTGCCTCCAGCCCCCACGCTCTTCTGCCTCCAATTGCGGAGCCAGTGACCGCGCCTGTAACCAAAGCCTGCTGAAGAAACCTTCGGCGTGAAGTCGTTCGCAATAGACACTTCCTCGTACAGACGGTCAGGGAACGGCCGCCCCTAACCTCTGAACTCCCGACTCTCTATCGGATCGCCAGATTTCTAGCGGGGCCGTCCACGGAGTTAGCCAGAAAACGTTTATCGGCGGCAGCCCGATGCTCTTTACTTCGCGTGCCGTGCCTGATGCGATCCGACTTCACTTCAGTCGTCCCACGTTCAGACTTCCGTATCATACATACCCTTGTCCGCGGGCATGCCGTTCAACCGCGGTGCCAGATTCAAAACTCGTAGAGCGGATCCTCGCTTCCCAACCGTCATGCATCGGCCTATACTCGCCGCGTCTTCCAGTTCACCGCCATGTCTATCGTCATTCGCCCTGCCACTCCCGCCGATGCCACCCGCTGCGGCCAAATCTGCTTCGATGCCTTCTCCCACATCAACCGCGCCCATAACTTCCCGCCCGATTTCCCCAACCCAGAGCATGCCGTCGGTCTCCTGAATATGCTCTTCTCCGCCCCGTCTTTTTACTGCATCGTTGCCGAAGAGAACGGCCGCATCCTCGGCAGCAATTGCCTGGACGAGCGCTCTATCATCTTCGGCGTAGGCCCCATCACGGTCGACCCGGCCGCACAAAATCACGGAGTCGGGCGCCTCCTTATGCATGCCGCGCTCGATCGTGCCGCCTCGCAGCACGCTGCGGGCGTACGCCTGGTGCAGGCCGGCTTCCACTGCAGGTCGCTGTCGCTCTATTCCACGCTCGGCTTCAGCGTACGCGAACCGCTTGCCTGCATGCAGGGGCGCGTCTCCACTCCTCCCATCGCGGCTTGCACTGTGCGACCGGCTGTGCAGGCCGACATTGCGGCATGCGATGCGCTCTCCATCGCCGTGCATGGCTTCTCCCGCTCCGCAGAGCTCTCGAACGCCATCACGCAGGGCAGCGCCGTCGTCGCCGAGCGCGAAGGGCGCATCACAGCCTACTCCACCCTGCTCGGCTTCTTTGGCCACACCACTGCTGAAACGAATCCCGATCTCTTCGCTCTCATCGCCTCCGCCGAAACCTTCGCCGGTCCCGGTATCCTCCTCCCCACACGCAACGACGCTCTCTTTCGCTGGTGTCTTAGCCACGGTCTGCGAGTTGTCCAACCGCTTAATCTCATGTCGCTCGGCCTCTACAACACACCCGCCGGCGCCTTCCTTCCGTCGATCCTCTTCTGACGCCCCTCACGGCTTGCCGCTCCGCCGTCGACAGCACTCGTTGCGATCCTTTTTGCTCTCACACGATCAGTCGGGGAACTGTGCTCTCCCGCAAAACCTTCCTTCACCCATGCCATACCACCCGCCGCTTCACCTGCTACTCTGATGAGAGAGTGAGTCCCATCTCCATCGCGACCGCCAGCGAGGTGTTCGATCTCCTGCGCGACGATCTCGCTGCCGTCGAGCGTGAATTTGCGCGCCAATCCGGCTCACCGGTAGGCGTGGTCACCGACATCGCAACCTACCTCATCGCCGGCGGTGGTAAGCGAATCCGTCCCATGATGCTGTTGCTCGCGGCCAAAACGCTGGGTTGCGAGAGCGAGTCGCGCATCCGCATGGGGGCAGTTGTCGAGATGCTGCACACCGCCACGCTCGTGCATGACGACATCATCGACGAAGCCGACACCCGCCGCGGGCGGCCATCTTCAAACACACGATGGGGCAATGCAAAATGTGTTCTCGCCGGAGACTGGCTCTACATGCAGTCCTTTCAGACCGCTCTCGCCGAACGGAACTTCCGCATCCTCGATCTGCTGATCTCGCTCACGCAGCAGATGGTCGAAGGTGAATTGCTGCAAATGGAAAAGCTTGGTCACCTGATCAACGAAGAAGAATACTTCGATCTCATCTATCGAAAAACGGCCTGCCTCTTCAAAGTCTCCATGCAGCTGGGAGCGGTCCTCGCATCATCGGATTCGAACGCCGGTGAGGCTCCTTTTGAGGAGGCGCTTGGCGAGTATGGACGCAATCTCGGCCTGGCGTTCCAGATCGTGGATGATGTTCTCGATCTCACGGCGGACGAAGATCGTCTGGGAAAGCCTGCAGCCTCTGACCTTCGCGAGGGCAAGGCGACACTTGCGGTCATTCACGCGCTCGAGCGCGGCACCGGCGCCGACCGCGAAGCCATTCGTACAGTGCTTTCAGAGCGTTGCTTCGAGGCCGTAACACGCACCGACATCCTCGAAATCCTGCGCCGCCATGGTTCCCTCGCTTACGCAATGGATACCGCTTGCGCCTACGCTGAGGCTGCCCGCCAATCGATTGCCGAACTTCCTGAGAGCGACTACAAACGAGCGCTGCTTTGGGTTCCGGGCTTCGTCACAAGCCGCGACCGTTAGCTACTCTTCCTCTTCGCTCTCTTCTGACTCTGCCTCGCCCTCATCCACCGCCAGCGCCAGCTCTTCCGCGCGGACCGCTCCTTTGCGCTCCGGATCGAGCAGTACCTGAATGCGGCTTTCCGCCGCCGCGAGCTGCTCCTTGCAGCCGTCAGAAAGACGCACCCCGCGTTCAAACAGGCTCACGCTCTGTTCCAGCGTAAGATCGCCGCGTTCGAGTTGATCGACGAGCTTCTCCAGCTCTGCGAGCTGTTCCTCAAAGCTTCCGGATTCACTTGCCGGCGTGCCCGGCCGAAGGGGAGAGTTAGGCATCGACCGTCGCCTCCTCGCGCAGCCCCAGCACCTCGGCCGCAGCGCCAAAGTTGCCGAACGGCGCGCTCACCTGTACGCCCTGCACCTGATCGCGGACCTCAGCCAGCATCTCCTGTGCGATTGCGAGCCCAACCGCGAGCGCCGCCTTCTTGTCCGGAGCCTCAGCCATGCGCGCAAGAATCGAGTCCGGCATCGACACGCGCAGATCGTTCTTCATGAATTCGGCATTGCGCAGGCTGGTCAGCGGCCAGATACCCGCAATCACCGGAATACGGAAGCTCTCCACCCGCCGCAGAAACTGCTCCAGCAGCCGCTGATCGAAGACCGGCTGCGTAATGCAGAACTCCGCGCCCGCCTCTACCTTCGCTGCAAAGCGGCGCACCTCGTGCTCGATATCGGGAATGCCTGGATTTGCCGCCACCGAAATCGTGAAGCCGGCCGAACCGCCGATAGAGTTTTTCCCGATGTCGAGCCCGTGATTCAAGCCTCCCACAATGCGGACCAGGCCGATCGCGTCCACATCAAAAACCGCCGTCGCATCTGGATAGTTCCCCATCTTCGGAGGATCGCCCGTAAGGCAAAGAATGTTTTTGATCCCAATCGATGCGGCGCCCAACAGATCGCTCTGAATGCTGAGAATATTGCGATCGCGGCACGTGTAGTGCAGCACCGTCTCGATGCCCACCTTCTGCTGAATCTGCAGGCACAGGCTCTGCGCGCTCATCCGCGCGCTGGCCCGCGGCGAATCCGGCACATTGATCGCATGCACGCCGCGCGATGCCAGCAGAGCCGCGCCGGCAAGCTCCTTCGAACAATCAAAGCCCTTCGGCGGCACAATCTCCACCAGATGCACAAACTCCCCGGCGGCAATCCGGCGCCCGACCTCCGAGCGCTCTGCGAGCGGCTTCGGTTCGACCTCCGGTTCAGCTGCCAACTCATGCACCCTTCCGCGGCCAACCGTGACCTCGCCCTGATCCTGCGCCTGCATGGCGCGAATCTCCGACCGCATGGCCCGGATGTGTCCCGGCGTCGTTCCGCAGCATCCGCCCACCCACGCCGCACCGGCGCGGATCGCCTTGCGCGCAAACCGCGCCAGATACTCCGGCGAGGTCAAATAGATGTTGCGGCCCTCAATGTTCCGCGGCATGCCCGCATTCGGCATCGCCACCAGCGGTAATTCCGTCTCCGGCCGCATGCGTTCAATCGCCGTCAGCACCGTAGCCGGGCCCACGCTGCAGTTGCATCCAATCGCATCCGCCCCCCACTCTGTCAGCCGATGCGCCGCCTGCTCCGGCGTGCTTCCGTCCAGACAATTCGACTCCTCGTCCAGCGTCATCAGCACGACCACCGGCAGTTGCGGTGCCGCTTCACGCGCGGCCGCAATCGCCTGCTCCGCCTCGTCCAGCGACATCATCGTCTCCAGAATCAGCAGGTCCACGCCGCCCTCAGCCAGCGCCGCAATCTGTTCCGCAAACGCCTCGCGTGCCGCAGCAGGACTCAACGTCCCGAACGGCTCCAGCCGCACGCCCAGCGATCCCACCGCGCCCGCCACAAAGGCTTCGCTGGCCTGCTTCTCGCGAATCGCCGTCACGCACTGCCGCGCCAGCGCCGCTCCGGCCAGGTTGAACTCCCGGACCCTGTCCCGCAGCCCATAGTGTTCCAGCCGGAACCCATTGGCGCCAAACGTGTTGGTTTCAATCACCTCCGCGCCGGACGCAAGATACTGCTCGTGCACCGAGCGCACCATCTCCGGCTGCGTCACGTTCAGCTCGTCGTAGCAACGATTGATGAACACACCGCAGCTGTACAGCATGGTGCCCATGGCGCCATCGCATAGCACTGGCCTGCCGCTAAAAAGCTTCTTCAACGCCGCGTCCATCGCTCTCCTGAAAGTGAGATCGTTCTCTCATCCTATACCGCGCCGAATTCAGTCCGCCGGTCTCCTCCTCTCTGTCGCGAAGACCCTTGCGCCAGCGTTGCTTTGTTATACTTTGGGCTGACCCCAGGCGGTTTCTGACGGCGCATTTCACCGTCCGCTCGCATCTGCTGAAGGCGTCTCCCGGAGTTGTCCAGTTGAAGAATCGCAGGATCGCAGCCCAGCTTGTCGCGGGCATCTTTCTGACCGCCCTCACGCTGACATTGACTGCGTGCAGAACCCTTTACAAGGTGCCCGAGAACAACTACGCGGGTCGGCCGATTCCCCCCAGCCAGCTGCTGCAACGCGTCCTCGTCACCTACACCGAAGGTGGCTTGTCCGGTGGCGCGCAGATGCTGGATGGCCTTCGCGACCTGCGCGGCAACATCCAGAACACGAAGCCTACCTTCCCCATATCCGGCTTCTCCGCCCCGGAACCGACCACCATTCTCAACTTTCCGGAGCAGACAAGCGGCTACGTGCTCTCCGCTACCGCCGGTACGATGATTGGCATCAACTACAGCACGGAGACCAGCCGCGGCACCGCTGCGACGTTCGGAACAGCAAATCCAGCCTCAGTGGCCGCAGCCGACAATGGCACGATCTTTGCCGCGGCCTCTGAGACTGCCGGCCAACTCGTCGTGGTCGCCGGGGGAGGCACCTATTATCTCAACCTCCCCAACGTATATCGCGTCGCCGTCAACCAGGGTGTCTCGATCATTCTGGCTATGGTGCGCAATTCGAACACGCTCTATCGCGTCATTCAACTGCCGGCCACCACCAACCCCGTTGTGCCTCCAGGTGCCGTCGACTGCGAGCCGCAGCTTCTGCCCGTCTTCTGCGTCGTGCCCGTTCCCGGCACCTACGACCGACCCATCAGCGCCACGTTCTCGCTCGACGGCAACACCGTCGACGTGCTGAACTGCGGCCCGGAGTGCGGTGGCGCCACGTCCAGCATCAGCGTCCTGCAGTCCGGCGCTCTGCTCATGGACAACATCCCCACCGTCAGCCCGCTCGATCCCTCCGCTCCTTCGCCGTTCGCCAGCATCGGTGTGCCGAACCCCGTTCCAATCCCCGGCGGAGCAACCGTCGCTCTATCCAACGGGACCACTCTTTACGTCGCGGGCCAGTCGCTCTATAGCCTGAACAACGGCACGCTGAACTCCACGCCGCGCGCCGACGGCCTCTTCACCGGCTATCTCACCGCCGTCAACCTCAGCAACTACTCTGTGTCGCAACCGATTTCCATCTCGGACGGAACGCACACCAAGCTGCTCTTCGCCGATGACAATACGCTCTGGGCCGGCTCGCAGCAGTGCGCCAACGGCGAACGCGAGGCCACGGGCCAGAACTACAACTGCCTGACCATGATCACGCTGGGCGCAGGTTCAGGTCCTATCGGAACCGCCGCGGTCATTCCCAACGTCACTCCCGGCGGCACAACTACCGTACCCTATCCCAACACCAACCAAAACCCTTACTACTACGGCGATCTCACCGGCATCTGTTGGGTGCAGGGCTTCCACAAGGTCTTCACCGCGTATGGCGGACAGGTTCACGCCTTCTACACCGGAGGCGCTATCACCACCGAGGGCGATCCTGCCGTCGGCACGACTCCGGCTGCCGGCTCCGAGATCAACAACGCGAACTTCACCATTCAGGGCACCGTCCTCGACGTCGCCTACATGGACGCCTTAACCAACAGCGCGAACTAGCAGCTCACCAACTGCCATGACGTCCACCGCCGGAACGATCTCGCAAACGACGGTTGACATCCTCGCCATCGCCGCGCACCGCGACGACGTCGAGCAGACCTGTGGCGGCACACTGCTGGTCCAGCAGTCGTTTGGCTGGCGCACCGGCATCCTCGATCTCACGCAGGGCGAATCCGGCACTCGCGGCACTGCGGAGGACCGCGCTCGCGAAGCAGCCGAGGCCGCTCGCATCCTTCGCGTCTCTCATCGTGAAGCGCTCGACCTCCCCGACGGCAACGTCGAGAACAGCCGCGACACCCGCCTGAAGATCGCCGCTGTGCTGCGCCGTCTTCGTCCGCGCGTCGTCATCCTTCCTTACTGGCAGGGACGCCATCCGGACCACTACACCACCGCCACACTCGGCTACGAGGCCTGCTTCGCTGCCGGCCTCTCGAAGCTCGATCTACCTACGAAACATGGCGCACCACACCGTCCCTACAAGATTCTTTACGCCTCACTCTACGCAGATGTCCGGCCCACCTTCGTCGTCGACATCACCCCGCATATTGAAACGCGGCTCGCCGCTCTGCTCGCCTATCGCTCTCAGTACGGTGAGCAGTCAACAGGCGCCGGGCTTTTCGTTCCTGAAGACGATATTCGCGAGCGCACCTTCAGCACCGCGCGCCACTACGGTCTGCTGGCGGGCGTCCGCTACGCGGAGCCGTTCGTCCAGCGCGAGGTCTGCCTCGCAAGCGATTTAATGATTCTCCCTGTGCAGAGCGTCTGATTCGCTCTTCGTCTGCTGATAACGGGTCGCGCGGGTGGGGCAACCCAAAAGGTGCCCCTCCGGCGCGGCGGCCGCTTAGCGGCTTCGCTTCGCGTGTGTTGAGTTAGCTCCGTTTCCAGAACCGTTGTGATGCCCATGCTTGTTCGTGCTTGGCGAAGTCTGGCTGAGCGCTTCGGCGAACACCGACGTCTCAGTTTTCTGGCCTGCATCCTGCTTGCCGCGGTCCTCCTGGCCTTCGGTTCCCTTGATGTCTCCAACCGACAGGCCCGGACCGCCTACCATCGGCGACTCCACTGGATGTAATCCAAAAGATGTCTGCCACGGCCCGTGCATATCCGTATCGCCTTCGCTGCCGTCGCCCGTCGATGCATTGAAGTACTCGTCGACGATTCCCGGCGTCGGTTTCAGGAAGCCGACCGAGAACGGCGACTTCTCCAGGCTCTCCAGCGCTGCGGTGAACGCTTTCATATGCGTCACCTCGCGCGTCATCAGGAACTGCAGCGCGTCGATCGACCCCGGGTCGTCGGTGTGGTCAATCAGCCGCTCATACACAATCTTCGCTCGCGCCTCTGCAGCGATATTGTTGCGCAGATCCACATCCAGCTCGCCGGCGATCTTCAGATAGTCCGCCGTCCACGGATTCCCAGCCGAGTTGAACAGGTTCAACCCGCCACCGCCCGCAATCGCCACCAGCGGATCGGCTTCGGCGGCCTCGCGCTCCGTCTTCATCCCTTTCATATGCATTCGTATCAGCGCACCGACGATCTCCAGATGGCTCAGCTCCTCGGTGCCGATATCCATCAGCAGATCGCGCCGCGCGATGTCATCCACACAGTTCCATCCCTGGATCGTGTATTGCATCGCGGCAGCCAGCTCGCCGTTCGCTCCCCCGAACTGCTCCAGAAGCATCCGGCCGAAGCGTACGTCCGGCGTGCCGACATTGACGGTATACATCAGTTGTTTGATGTGGTGGTACATAGTTGCCTCGTATTCGGTTTCAAGCTTGCGTTGTGCGGGAACATCCGCCGCCAGGGCAGGACAGGTCTATCCTCCTGTGATGCGTTCGGAGCAGACCATGACGGCGCTCTCGTCATGCGACTTCCAAGGCGCTAAGCTAAAAGCATGAAGTTTCGCAACTTGTGCCGGATATCGGCTCTGGCGTGCATTTCCCTTCTTGCCGCCTCCGGCTCGCACGCTCAGGCCAACCATCCATCTGAACAGCGCTCCAGTTCCGCCGCCGCCGAACGCCGCGCGCGTCAGTCCGACGTCCTCAAGCCTCCGACGCAGGACGATATCCTGCGCGGCTCCTATGGCCCTTTCCGCGCCAATAACGATCTGCTCTCCTACGCGCTGAAACTTCGCGTCGATCCAGAGACAAAGTCCATCAAGGGTTCAAACACCATCCGCTTCCGCATGCTCGAAGACGGCACACGCATACAGCTCGAGCTCACGCCTGAACTCAACATCGACTCGATCACCTTCAACAACCAGCCGCTCCACTATGATCGCGTGCCCGATACGCGAACGCTCTATCTCGATTTCCCAGAGACGCTTCGCAAGGGCAGGGTTTACGAGGTCGTCTTCGCCTACTCCGGCCGCCCCGTCACCCAGGGCCGCTTCGGCTGCTTCTCCTTCGACAAAGACAAGGAGGGCAAACCGTGGATCACCACAGCCTGCGAGGGGGAAGGCGCAAGCATCTGGTGGCCCAACAAAGATCAGTGGCGCGACGAGCCGCAGGACGGCATGGAGATCGACGTCGCCGTCCCCAACGATCTCATGGACGTCTCCAACGGCCGCTTCGAAGGCAAGCAGGACCTCGGCGACGGTTACACCGAGTGGCGCTGGCACGTCCACTATCCCATCAACAACTACGATGTCGCGCTCAACATCGGCGAATATCAACACTTCACTCTGCCGCCGCACGGCAAGACCACGCTTGACTTCTACGCTCTGCCTGAAGATCTCGCCAAGGCCAAGATTCAATTCCAGCAAGTGCCAACGATGCTCGACGCCTACGAGCACTACCTCGGAGAGTATCCCTTCGACAAGGATGGCTACAAGCTCATCGAAGTTCCTTACGCCGGCATGGAGCACCAGTCCGCTGTCGCCTATGGCAACCACTTTGAAAACGGCTACCTGGGCCGCGACTGGACCGGCGTCGGCATCAGCCTCAAGTTCGACTTCATCATCATTCACGAGAGCGCACACGAATGGTTTGGCAACGCCATCACCGCGCAGGACCGCTCCGACATGTGGATCCACGAAGGCTGGGCCACTTACATGGAGAGCATGTACGTCGAGTACCGCTGGGGCAAGGACGACGCCATCCGCTACATCAACGGCCTCAAAGCCAAGGTACACAACGAGCGTCCCATCATCCCGCCCCACAACATCAACGCCGAACCGCCGGAAGACCAGTACTTCAAAGGCGCCTTGATGCTCAATACACTCCGCAGCGTCATCAACGACGACAAGAAATGGTGGGACGACGTCCACGACTTCTATCAGCACTTCAAGTATCAGACCATCATGACCGAGGACGTCGTCGCCTGGTGGAACCAGCGCACCGGCATGAACCTCACGCCCTTCTTCAACGAGTACCTTCGTCACGCCGCCATCCCCACACTTGAACTACGCTTCGACCCCGCGCAGCACACGATGAGCTATCGCTGGAAGGCCGAGGAAGCCGGCTTCGCCATACCCATCAACGTCGGCGACCCGCAACACTGGACGCGCATCACGCCAAACACAACCACGTGGCAGAGCATGCCCTGGACCGGAAAGTCCGACGACTTCCACGTCGACACCGATCACTTCTACGTCGAGGTCGGCCGCACCGACACCGTCCTCTCCGCAAGCAACGCTGGAACCTTCTGATGAAGTGTCTTCTTGCGCTCGCATTGCTTCTCCCGCTGGCCGGCTGCGGCTATCACCAGCTCGGCGCGGCCACTCACGTTCCCACCGGTGTGGTCACCGTCGCTGTTCCGATCTTCCAGTCGAAAGTTCAGGCTTACAACACCGAGATGGCCTTTACCCAGGCCGTCGTCCGCGAGCTCAACACGCGCACGCGCTACCGAGTGCTCACCGAAGTCAACCCTGACAAGAGCGCCACGGAGCAACCCGCAGACGCCACGCTCCGCGGCACCATCCTCACACAGGCCGTCACACCGCTCACCTACGACGCTGCGAGCGGTCAAACCTCCAGCTATCTCGTCAACATCACCGCTGCCGTGGAACTCGTCAGCCACGACGGCACCATACTCTATCGCAACAACGCCTTCGCCTGGCGCGAGCAATATCAGTCCACGCAGGATCTCAGCGGCTTCGTGCAGGAGGACTCCGCCGCCGTCCGGCGCATGGCCCGCGACTTTGCCCAGGCGCTGGTCAGTGACATGATGGAGTCCTTCCGATGAGCACGGCGACATCCTCCGCAGCACGCGGCCTCGAAGCCTTGCGAAGCTTCCAATCCGTAGCCCGCTTCCTCGCCGAAGCCAATAGTGGTGCACGCCGCCCTGCCTACGTTCTTCTGGGTGACGACGCCTTCCTTCTCCAGCATGCCCGGCGTGGCATCCTCGAAGCATTCGTTCCCGCCGACCTCCGTGACTTCTGCCTCCACGATCTCGACCTCGCCGACACCTCCATCTTCGAAGCCCTCGATCTCGCACAAACCCCATCGCTGATGGCGCCGTTCCAGGTTCTCTTCATTCGCAACCTCAAGACGCTCTACGGCCGCGGCCAGAAGAAGGAAGAGTTCGCCGCCCTCGACGACTACTTCCGCCGTCCCAATTTGCAGGCGCTTCTCATCTTCATCGCCGACCACATCCGTCTCCCGCAGGACCTCCGCACCATGGACATGAGCGACAAGGAGCGCACCGAAAAAGTCCGCGAGACCCTCGGCGACGCGTGCGGTATCGTCGAGCTCCAGCGCGTCAGCGAAGACGACGCCACCCGCTGGGCCATCAGCGAAGCCGAATCGCATCACATCCGCCTCACCGAAGATGCGGCCCGCGAGCTCGTCGACGCGCTCGGCGCCGAGATGCTCACACTCTCAAGCGAGCTCACCAAGCTCATCCTCTACGCCCAATCGCAAAATTCGCAGACCATCGAGCTCACCGACGTCGAAACCATGATCTCCGCGGCCAAGCAGCGGTCACTCTACGAGCTCACCGACGCCATCAGCCTCAAGGATGCGCCACGCGCGCTCGCGCTCCTCCACGGCCTGCTCAACTCCAGCGAGAGCGGCGACGACGCAGCCATCGGACACATCTTTACCCTCGCCAAGACGTTTCGCCAGATGCTGGTGCTCAACGAAAAACAGGTTCGCGATCAGCGCGCGATCTGGCAGGTGCTATGGCCCGGCTTCCGCGTCGCTCCCTTCGCCGCCGACGCCCTCATCGCCCAGGCACGCCGCTACCGCGACCGCTCCGACCTCACCCGCGGCCTGGAGCTCATCGCTCGCGCCGATGCCGAGCTTCGCTCCAACCCGGCCGACAAACGCCTCGTCCTCGAGCGACTCGTTCTCCGGCTCGCCAGCCGTAGCAGCGCTCCCCACGAAACCGCCAACGTCAATTAGACGCTCACTCCGGCGACGGCCTCCGCTTGCCCACCGGAATGTCCGCTCCCTCCTGCGACGGCAGATAGTGTGGATCGGATGTGAGCTTCGGGTCCGGCAGGGTCACTGACACACCGGCGAGCGTAACGAAGGCCAACCCGTCTCGCTTCACCGACACCTCGATGCTGTGATGCGCCTGCGTCAACTGCTGCGGTCGCGGAAACTCCACCACATAGCGTCCCCGCAGCAGCTTCACCCACTGCTCCAGTTGCTTCTCGAGGCCGCGTCTTCCTGTCTCTAAAATGATGCCTCCGGTGGACTCGCACAGGCTTCGGAACGGGTCCGCACGGCCCCCTCGCCACGCCTGCCACACGCGGCCCGGATCTCGCATCCCAAACAACGCCACGCCCTGGGCTCCCGCGTAGTCATGCAGCGCATCCCATGAAATCTTGCTCCCGTCGTCCTGTCCGTCGCTCACCGCCAGGATCGCTCGCCTTCCTGTCGCCTTATTCAGGTCGGTAATGATCGCTGTCAGCGCTCCCCACAGATAAACGTCCCGTCCGCAGGATCGTCCCGCGCTGTCCTTTCCCAGCTTGGGCGAGTTCAACCCGTTTTCGATAGCATTCCGCAGCGCCGCAGGATCCGGAGGCATCTCATACGCCGTTCGCAGCAGGTTGCAGCTTAATGTGTAAACGGAAACGTGGTCCTGCGGATGCAGCGCCTTTGCCGCCATCGCCGCTGCCGCTTCGGCGACGTTCAACGCCAGCCCCGCACGCTGCGTTCCGCTGGCGTCCACCAGAATCGCCAGATCCAGCGGATCGTCGCCTTCCAGGCGCACATGCGTTGGCGCAAACCTCTTGCCGCCGTCGAGGCTCACTTGAAATCGCTTTGGCTCGATCGGCGGCAACGATTGCTGATCGTGGTCGAGCACCAGCGTCGGAACCTGAACCAGATCCGTGTACACCTTGAGCGTGAAAACAGGAGTCTGATCCTTTACTCCCGCAGCCTGCGCCTGCTGCGCCCCGCAGCTCAAACCTGTGATCACCGCACCTGCCCCCACGCCGGCAAACAGTACTGCCTTCGCAATGGACATGGGCCGGTTCATCGATGGCATTATCGCAGAAGCTTTCTACGCGCAAACAGCTACAATCCCCAAGACGAAACAAGACCGAGAATCCACGGAGGATAAGAATGGCGGCAGCTTGTAGAGGCTACGCAGCAGCGTTTTTGTTTGTCACCAGCGCAGTGGGATCTGCTCTTGCGCAAACCAAACCGCCCTCGCCCACACCGGCGCCGCCGCCCTCCATGCAGGAGCAGCGCCACCAGGCAGAAGAGTTCTACCGCACGCACTACACCAAGCACGAGTACCACGTCGCCATGCGCGACGGCGTCAAGCTCTATACCGTCGTCTACTCACCCATCGCTGCCCAGTTCGCCGACCGCGGCCCCTACCCGTTCCTCATGTCGCGCACGCCCTACAGTTGCGGCAACTACAACAATGACGTCATGCAGCCGCGCGTCACCAGCGACGATCTGCTCACCCACGACGGCTACATCCTCGTCTGCCAGGACGTGCGCGGCCGCTGGGACTCGGAAGGCACGTGGCTCGAGATGACGCCCTCTCGAGACGGCAAGGGCATTGACGAGTCCACCGATATGTCCGACACCGTCGACTGGCTGCTCAAGAACATCCCCAACAACAACGGCAAGGTCGGCATCCTCGGCATCAGCTATCCCGGCTTCTACGCCGCGGCCAGCATCGTCGACTCCAACCCGGCCATCAAAGCCGCCAGCCCGCAGGCGCCCATCATGGATCTCTGGATGGGTGACGACGCCTACCACGGCGGCGCCTTCATGCTCGACGCGAATCACTCCTTCTACGCTCCGTTCTTCGCTCCGCAAAAGAACCCGCTCACCAAAGAGCCGAAGAACAGCTTCGAGTTTCCCACCCAGGACATGTACGCCTACTACCTGCACATGGGCACGCTCGCGCATCTCGACTCGTCCGCCGGCGGCACCAATCCCTACTTCCACGATCAGGTCGTCCACTCCGCCTATGGCCCCTATTGGCAGGCGCGCGACCTCACGCCGCACATGCACGGCGTAAAGGGGGCCGTGCTCGAAGTCGGCGGATGGTTCGACGCCGAAGACCTCGCCGGGCCCGTGCAACTCTTCCACTCCATCGCGAAACTCAGCCCCGAAGCGCCCGAGAACACCCTCGTCGAAGGCCCATGGGTGCACGGCGGATGGTCGCACGGTCCCGGAAACCGCCTCGGCGACATCACCTTCCCCGACTCACCGTCCGCCTACTATCGCGAAAATATCGAAGCGCCATTCTTCGCGCACTGGCTCAAGGACCGCCCCTGGACGCCGCTCCCGGTCGCTTACACCTATGAAACCGGCACCGACGTCTGGAAGAAGTACGACGCGTGGCCGCCGAAGCAGGCCGTCGCAAAGACCCTCTTTCTCGAACCCGACCACGGTCTCGGCTGGAGCGCGCCCACCGAGACCTCCAGCAGCGACTCCTACATCAGCGACCCCGCGCATCCCGTGCCGTTCGTCCCCTATGTCACGGGCCCTGATGTCCCGCAGCGTTACATGGATGAAGATCAGCGCTTCGCCACGCATCGCGGCGACGTGCTCGTCTACGAGACCGCTCCGCTCACCGAAGATGTCACCGTCGTCGGCCCCATCAAGCCGCACCTGAAGATCGCTTCCACCGGCACCGACTCCGACTTCATCGTCAAGCTCATCGACGTCTACCCCGAGGACTACAAGTCCGCCGACGAAGATCGCGAAGGCAAGCGCGTCACCGGCGCTCCGCCTGTCTTCATGCAGGGTTACGAAATGATGGTGCGCGGCGAGCCCTTCCGCGCCAAATATCGCAACTCATGGGAAGATCCCGAGCCGCTCACGCCCGGCAAAATCACAGACGTCGACTTCTCCATGCAGGACGTCAACCACACCTTCCTCAAAGGCCATCGCATCATGGTCCAGATCCAGAGTTCGTGGTTCCCGCTTGTCGATCGCAACCCACAGGTCTTCATGGATATCTCCAAAGCGCAACCCGAAGACTTCCACATCGCCACCGAAACTGTCTTCCACCAGGCCGACGCCCCCAGCAGTCTCGACCTTCTCGTCATGCCGCACTAAGTCAGTCGTTCACAAAAAAGAAAGAGCCGCCAGACGTTTCCGGCGGCTTTCTCTTTTTGGTCTCACGCCATCACGCGTTCCCGAACGGCTGCTCCAGGCTCACGCTCTGCGGCGTAAACAGCTCCGCACCGTTCCCCGTGATGTGCATGTCATCCTCCAGCCGGATGCCGAACTTCCCACGCTGATAGATTCCCGGCTCATCGGAAAACACCATCGCCGTCTCAAGCTTCTTCGTATCGCCACCCACCAGATACGGCCACTCATGCATGTCCAGCCCAATCCCATGCCCCAGCCGATGCGTGAAGTAGTCATATCCCGGCCCGAACCCCGCATCCACGATCACCTTGCGCGCTGCTGCATCCACGCTCTGCGCCTCCACACCCGGCCTTGCCGCCGCCAGTGCCGCGCTCTGCGCCCGGTGCACGATTTCGAACACCTTCTTCTGCTCATCGCTCGCCTTGCCGTATACCCAGCTCCGCGTGATGTCCGACGTGTACCCATCGCACGTGCATCCGTCGTCCACCATCACAATGTCGCCCTCACGAATCACCTGCACCTGCGAGCTCCCGTGCGGCACCGCTGAGTACGGCCCAACATTCAGCGAAGCCTCGCCGCGCACGCCGCATCGCGCATACGCCTTGTCGATCAACTCCGTCACGCGCCGGTTCGTATCGCCTGGCCCGCACGACTGATGCACCGCGCGATACACGCTCAACGTGATCTCGTTCGCCAACTGCAGCAGCGCCAGCTCCGCCGCCGATTTGATCATCCTGCACCCCGCCGTCACCGGGGTCGCAGACGCAATCGTCAGCGCCGGGCACGCCTGCGCCATCGCATACGAAAACTCAAACTGCGTATGCTCTTCAATCCCCAGCGTTCCCGTCTTCACCGCCGACTCACCCAGCGCGCGCCGCAATAGATCAAACGGGCTCTCATTCTCCTGCCAGAAGTACGTCAGTGTCGACTCGCGATCCGGAAAGTCATTCAGCAGCTCCGCCGCGCGATCGCGCTCAAACGCCGGACAGATCAGAAACGGAGACGCCGCCCGCGGCAGAACATACGCAAACAGCCGTTCCGACTGCCCCCAGCGCGCTCCTGTGTAGTACTCGAGCGACGCCCCCGTCGTGATCACGATCGCGTCTATCTTATTCGCTGTCATCAGAGCGCGTGCCCTGTCCAGCCGCGCGTTTCGCTCGCCTACCGTAATCGGTACGATCTCTTTGCGTCGGTCGGCCAGCGCCGCAATCGGTGCCGGCAACGCCTCATCGCACGCCGCAGGAGCGACAGCTTGCCCGTTCGCTCGCCCCTGTTGGGCTCGCAACGCAATCGCCGGCGCGGCCACCGCAGCGGAGGTCAAAAATCCTCGTCTTGAAAGCATGTCTGCCATTGTAGGCTCAGAGCCGCTACCCTAGTACGCGGAGTCAGCCCGCCGGAGCCAGCCACCATGATCACCACCGTCCAGCAGCACATCCGCCACCAGCAGCAAAACTTCGCCGAAGCCAGTGGCACCTTCTCCTGGCTGCTCAGCGGCCTCACCCTCGCCACCAAAATGGTCGAGGCCAAAATCCGCCTCGGCGCGCTCTCCGACGCACTCGGCGCCAAAGGCTCCGTCAACGTGCAGGGCGAGGTCCAGCAGAAGCTCGACGTCTACGCCAACGAGACGCTCCTCCACATCCTCGGTGGCCGCGACTCCGTTGCCGCGCTCGTCAGCGAAGAGAACGAAGAGCCCGTCGTCATCAACGCCGACCCCGACTCCGGACGCTACATCATCGTCTTCGATCCACTCGACGGATCCTCCAACATCGACGTCAACGTCAACGTCGGCACCATCTTCTCCATCCACAAACGCCTCCCCGGCCAGCCGCTCGAGCCCGCCATCCTTCAGCCCGGCTCCAAGCAGGTCGCCGCCGGCTACGTCGTCTACGGTCCCTCGACGATGCTCGTCTACACCGCCGGCAACGGCGTTCACGGCTTCACCCTCGACCCCGCCATCGGCGCCTTCGTGCTCACCGACGACAACATGCGCATGCCCGAGCAGGGACCCTACTACTCCACCAACGAGGCCAACGAGTCCTCCTGGCCGCTGCCCTATCAGCAGTTCGTCAATCGCCTCCGCCGCGGCCAGCTCAACGGCAAAGCGTACAGTTCGCGCTACATCGGCTCGCTCGTTGCCGACTTCCACCGCACGCTGCTCAAAGGCGGCGTCTTTCTCTATCCGCCGACCGAAAAATCTCCCAAGGGCAAGCTCCGTCTCCTCTACGAAGCCAACCCGCTCTCCTTCATCGCCGAGCAGGCCGGCGGCGCTGCCATCAACGGCACGCAGCGCATCCTCGACCTCCAGCCCGAATCCATTCACCAGCGCACCTCTCTTGTCCTCGGCAGCCGCGTCGAGGTGGAGACTTTGCACTCCATGGTGAAAAGAGAAGCCGCCGATCTAAAGAAAGAGAGCTGAACGAGCTGATCTGGAAAGCCTGATACGAATCTCATTATTTTGAAAAACGTGCTTCGCAGCGAGGGAATCTCAAAAGAACCAATAGAGCTTCAAGATGCCGAACCAAGCCACCCATACCACCGCAAAGCGCCTCTATTACGACTCGCCCATCGTCGAGTTCACCGCGCACATCACCGACATTCGCCTCGTCGAGAAAGACCCGAGTGCCGCGCCCGACACCGCACAGCTCTGGCAGGTCGCACTCGATCGCACCGCCTTCTATCCCGAAGGCGGCGGCCAGCCCTGGGACACCGGGCTCCTCATCGCCACAGCCCCCAGCGGCGCCACGCTTGAAATCCCCGTCGAGCGCGTCGATGAAGACGAGCACGGCGAGGTCTGGCATTCCATCCGCAAGCCTCTCACCTCGGACACCGAGATCACCGGCCGCGTCGATCAGGCCCGCCGCACCGACCACGAGCAGCAGCACTCCGGCCAGCACCTGCTCTCCGCCGTCTTTCTGCGCGAGCTCGGCGCACGCACCGTCAGCTTCCACCTCGGCGCCGAAAGCTCCACCATCGACATCGCGCTGTCCGAAGGAATGGATAAGCTTTCAGAAGACGACCTCCGCCGCGTCGAAGAATCCGCCAACCGCATCCTCTACGAAAACCGCCCGCTCCTTACTCACTGGGTCGAGCGCCCGCTCGCCGAAGCCATGCTCGCCCGCGGCGACCTCCGCAAACTTCCTGCCCTCGAAGGTCCCTTCCGCATCGTTCAAATGCAGGGCATCGAGTTCAACGCCTGCGGCGGTACGCACGTCCGCAGCACCGGCGAGATCGGCGCCATTCTCCTCCGCCGCGTCGAAAAGGTCCGCCAGGGCTGGCGCGTCGAGTTCGTCTGCGGCCTCCGCGCCGTCCGCTCCGCCCGCCGCGACTACACCCTCCTCGACACCGTCGCCCGCACCCTCACCGTCTCCCGCACCGACGTCCCCGAGCGCGTCACCAAAATCCTCGAAGACAAGAAAGCTCAAGCCAAAGAGATCAAGAAGCTCACCACCGAACTCACAAAGCTCACAACGACCAAATTTACGACCAACTGAACCGACAAGAACCGGGTGGCCCATCCTTTCACGGTCTCATCGTGAAAGGGTGGGTATCGCGCGCGGTAGCGCGCGAGTGTCTTTGCTGTTGTCTTTCTTGTGTCATTCCTAAAAGGAATCCGGTTTTGTTGTTGCGTCTGCGGGTCCGGCTTGAGCGGCTGAGGTCATTCTTTCCGAGGACGCGATGCCCGAAAGCCATCCGGAATCGGCTCGAACGTCACGAACTGAAACTCGCGCAACACCGCTTCAATCTTCGGCATGAGTGGCGTGCCGAGCACGTCCAACACTGAGTAGGACACTTCGGCTGACAACGGTCCATGATGGAGATCGATCATATCCATCTCGTTGATCAGCAAGTCCTCCGCGGAAGCGTTCGGCATACCGCTGAAAGAAGTCACCCTTCCAGATGACTTTGACCCCGATGCTCTGCCCAATACTTCTCGAAAGCGACGCGGTTACACGGCGTATCGAGAATCCAGATTGGCCCGGCCAACACTTGCTGGGCAAGTCGGAATCCGAACTACGGGTCGACAACGACCGAAACTTTCGAGGTGATTGCCATCCCTCAAATTTTTCACAGGTCCAGCTCGCGGACAATGGCGCACAGATATCACAGCGAGCCCACCTAAACTAACTCTGTGCCCCTCTTCGCCGACGTCGCGCTTCCGATCCCACTCGACCGCGCCTTCACCTACTCGCTCGGCGATCTCGCCGCCGAAGTCGGCGCACGCGTCCTCGTACCCTTCGCCGGTCAGCGGCTCCTCGGCGTCGTCGTCGCCCTGCACGACACCTCTCCTGGCGCCGATGTCGAAGTCAAGAATATAGACCGCCTCCTCGACGACGCCCCACTCCTCTCGCCCGAACTCCTCTCGCTCGCCGCTTGGATCGCGCAGTACTACTGTGCCCCGCTGGGCGAGGTCCTCCGCGGCATGCTTCCGCTCACCGCCGAGGTCCGCCGCCATTGGGTCTACCGCATCGCCGAGCAGGGCCGCAACGTCCTCTACGAAAGCTCCGTCAAAGGCTCGTCGCGCCGTTCGCGTCTCAGCCCCGAGGACCAGAACCGCGAGTACGCCGTCCTCAACTACCTCGAGCCGGGCGAGTCCGCCAAGCTCTCCGCCATCCGCTCCGCGACCGGCGCCAATAAGGCCATGCTCGACGCGATGGTCAAAAAGCGCTGGCTCCTCCGCGAACCACTCACCGAGCAGCGCGACGCCCGCCGCCTCGAGACCGTTGCCATCCTCGAGGAGCAGACTGCCGAGGCATCGCAACCAAACAAGCGTCTGCCCAAGCTCAACGACAACCAGCTCGCCGTCATGGCCGAGCTCGCCGGCTGCGGCGGCCGCGAGCTCTTGCGCGAACTGCGCACACGCCTCTCACGCCGCGGCGTTCCCTACTCCACCGTCAACACGCTCGTCCGCCGCGGCCTCATCCGCCTCGAAGAAGCCGCGCAGGCCTTCCACGTCACCTCACTCGCCACGCACGGCAAGCGCTTCGCGCACGAGCACACTCTCAACGAATCCCAGACCGAAGCGCTCGCCGGCATCGTGTCAGCAATGCAGCGCAACACTTTCGCCCCGCACCTGCTCTACGGCATCACCGGCTCCGGCAAAACCGCCGTCTACGTCGCCGCCATGCAGCGAGCGCTCGCCAATAACAAATCCGCTCTGCTCCTCGTCCCCGAGATCGGCCTCACACCAGCGACCGCCGCGCAGATGGTCGCTGCTTTTGGTTCCGAGGTCGCGCTCCTCCACTCGCAGCTCACACCCGACGAGCGCGCCGAGCAATGGCATCGCATACGGCGCGGCGAGGCCCGCGTCGTCGTCGGTACACGGTCCGCGGTCTTCGCACCGATGCCCGACCTCGGCCTCATCCTCATCGACGAAGAACATGACTCGAGCTACAAGCAGGAAGAGACTCCGCGCTATCACGCCCGCGACGTCGCCGTCATGCGCGCCAAACTCCTCGGCATCACCATCGTCCTCGGCTCCGCCACGCCTTCGCTCGAATCCTGGCACAACGCCGAGCGCGGCCGCTACACACGCATCGAGATGCTTGAGCGCGTCGAATCGCGCCCGCTCCCCATCGTCGAAATGATCGACATGCGCGCCGAGTTCCGCGAAACCGGACAAGACCAGCTCTTCGCCCGCCAGCTCATCGAAGAGACGCAATCCACACTCGACCGCGGCGAACAGGTCATCATCCTCCTCAACCGCCGCGGCTACTCGTTCGTCGTCATGTGCCGCGCGTGCGGCGAAAAAATTGAGTGCCAAAATTGCGCAATTTCGCTCACTTATCACAAAAAAAACGACGAATTTGATCTCTCCGGTCCGGCCCGGGTCGGCGCCCGCCTCGAGTGCCACTACTGCGGCTTCCGTCGTGGCGTCCCGTCACACTGCCCTAAGTGCAACAGCGAGCACCTCTTCTTCCTCGGTGCCGGTTCGCAGCAGGGCGAAGAGCGCCTGCAGGAGCTCTTCCCCAACGCGCGCATCGGCCGCATGGATCGCGACACCGTCCGCACCCGCGGCGATATGGAGCGCCTGCTGCAGCGCCTCCACTCCGGGGAGATCAACCTCCTCGTCGGCACGCAGATGATCGCCAAAGGCCACGACATCCACGGCGTCACGCTTGTTGGCGTCGTCGGGGCTGATTTCGCGCTCGGACTTCCAGATTTTCGTGCTGCCGAGCGCGTCTTCCAGCTGCTCACACAAGTCAGCGGCCGCGCCGGCCGCGGCGACAAACCCGGCCGCGTCCTCGTCCAGACCTACCAGCCCGACCACTACGTCAACAAGTTCGCGCAGCAACACGACTACACCGGCTTCGCCGCACGGGAGATGTACTTCCGCCGCGCCATGCGCTACCCTCCGCTCTCTGCGCTCGCCAACGTACTCATCCACTCCGAGCAGCTCGAAGAGGTCCTTGCGATTTCAACCCAAATAGCGAAGTGGCTCGTGGCCAACCGACCCGAGACCGTCCGCATTCTCGGTCCGGCACCCGCGCCGATTCCGCGCATCAAGCGCGTCTATCGCTATCACCTGTTGCTGAAATCAGAACGCCGCGATGCACTCAGCACCCTGCTCCGCGGCATGCTGGCCTCTATCGAAAGCAGCGGCATTCCCCGCCGCAACGTCACCATCGACGTCGACGCACTCCACCTGATGTAACCGTAGGCGACTGCGCCCAGGCGTGGAACAACGATGTTCCGCGTGGAACGTTTCGTAGTATGTCGCTAAGAAATGTGGGAAACGACGTTTTCTGTGGATAGCACTGTGGCGATGGACGGTGATCGCACATTCGCAGCGCCCCGCGCGCGGGGGTCTCATTCACAACGGCGATGAAGCCGTCGTCACGAGTACACCAAACTTACCCGACCAGGTGCAGCTCTTTCCCCGGCTTGAACCTGACCGCACTGCCCGGGGAGATGCTCACCTCGGCGCCGGTGCGCGGATTGCGCCCCACACCGGTCTTGCGAGGCTTCACGGTGAAGACGCCAAAGCCCCTCAGCTCGATGCGGTCCGAGCGTCCCAGGGCCTTCTTCATGCCCTCAAAGATTGCGTCAACCGCAGCCTCCGCCTTGGTACGGGGCAATCCGGTGCGCTCGACGATGCGCTGGACCAAATCCTGCTTAATCATCTCGGTCACCTTCCTTCCGTCTCTTGCTTCGGTGCAGGTTCGCAAACTACTGAAAACCGGCCCGCTATCTAGGATGCTAGGAAAGCCGTTTTCACTTGTCAAACGAACGCACAGCCATTTGATATAGCCTCAGAACGATACAACTACTCTCAAGCGAGGACCAACGTGCGCTCCCGGCACGTCCGTCCGGGGGATTGGATGTCGATAAAGAGCGATAAGTGGATTCGGCGGCAGGCGCTCGAACACCGCATGGTGGAGCCTTTCAGCGAGAAACAGGTCCGCGAAGGCGTCATTTCCTATGGTCTTTCGTCCTATGGGTACGATCTCCGCGTCTCGGACGAGTTCAAGATCTTCACCAACGTCAACAGCGCGATCATCGACCCCAAAGCTTTCGACGAGCGTTCTTTCGTGACGGTTCAGGCTCCCAGCGTTATTATTCCTCCCAACTCCTTCGCGCTGGCACGCTCGATCGAGTACTTCCGGATCCCGCGGGACGTCCTGACCATTTGCGTGGGAAAGAGCACTTACGCGCGGTGTGGCATTATCGTCAATGTCACGCCCTTTGAACCGGAGTGGGAAGGCTTTGTCACGCTGGAAATCTCCAACACCACGCCCCTTCCGGCGCGGGTGTACGCAAACGAAGGTCTCTGCCAGATACTTTTCTTCCAAAGCGACGAGGTCTGTGAGGTAAGCTATGGCGATCGCAATGGCAAGTATCAGCGCCAGCAGGGCATCGTCCTTCCCAAGCTGTAACTCTCGGGCTCCGCACGCAAATCTCAGGAGGCTGAGCTCCACATGAGCACCGAAGCACCGGCCCGAGGGCCGGCAAAGATCGGCTTGGTCGCCTCCGATCCGCTGCGCCTGGTCGGCATGGAGGCCATCCTCGCCGAGTTGCCCGGTATGGAAGCGGTTCCGCTCGATCTTGAGCAGGTCCCCGCCGTCACGGACCTCGCCGTCCTGATGATCGAGGCGCGCATCGGCGGCGATGCGCTCACCGACCTCATCGCGAAACTGCGCCGTGAAAATGCGCAGCTCCGCATCGTCGTCGTGGGCGAAGGCCTTGACCCATTCCTCATCGAAAGCGTCATCGGGGCCGGCGCCAAGGGCTATCTCGCCGAAACCGCCAGCGAGACCGAAATCCGCATGGCGCTGGAGGTCGTGCTTGATGGCTCGGTTTGGGCGCCGCGCAAGGTTCTGGCCAAGCTGCTGGAAGGCGGCAGTTCCTCCCCGTCGTCGACCACTCCCGGCGGCGACAGCATCGCCAAGCGCATGACCGCGCGTGAGCGCGAGGTGCTCGAGCTGCTCAAGGACGGCCGCTCCAACCGCGCCATCGCGGAGGCTCTCGGCATCGACGAAGCCACCGTCAAGGCCCATCTGGGCCGCATGCTCCGCAAAACCGGCGCGCACAACCGCGTCGAACTCACCCTTCGCGCCATCGAAGAGCGGTCGGCGCAATAGGGTAGCGAGCCAGGACCTCAGCGGATCGTCGCCAACTGCCCCAAAGGTCTACAACCCTCCGTACTCTTGTCCCTTCAAGCTCTTCCCCTGACACTTGTTTCAGTACAGACCTGGGAGAAGAGGGTTGCAGATTCGGCCATAGGCCAGCCTGCAACCCATTTTTTTTGGCAACCTGCACCTCCCGGCAGTCCATCTCACCAAATGGATTGCAACGGATACTCATTCTCCCAAACGAAAGATTCTGAAAGGCAAAATCGATGAAAAAGCTTTTAGGTGCACTGTGTGGGTTCGCAATGCTCGCGGGGTTGCTCCCGGCCCGGGCACAGAGTATGCATAAGATGGATGACCGGCTGAGAGACGCCGCAGCGGTGATCGGCGAGATCATGCACACGCCGGATCGGGGCATCCCAAGCTCGATTCTCTCCGGCGCCAAGTGCGTCGTGGTCGTTCCCCACTACAAGAAGGGCGCGTTCGTCATCGGCGCTCAGTACGGACAAGGTGTAGCGACCTGCCGCACGCCCCGTGGCTGGAGCGCTCCAGTTTTCGTGCGTCTTGAGGGTGGCAGCTTCGGCTGGCAGATCGGCGGACAGTCTACAGACCTCGTCCTGGTCGCGATGAACCGCGGCGGTCTCGAGTCGGCCCTGAAGAGCAAGGTCAAGCTGGGTGCGGATGCCTCTGCCGCGGCCGGTCCCGTAGGCCGCAACGCGCAGGCCGCCACGGACATCCAGATGCACGCCGAGTTCCTCACCTATTCGCGCGCGCGGGGCCTGTTTGCCGGTCTTGATCTCTCGGGCACCGTGCTGTCTGAGAACCACCCGGACATGGAAGCCGAGTACGGCAATGGCGACTTCGAAGCCATTCTCCACGGTTCTACTCCTGTACCGGCCAATGCACGAGACTTCGTTTCCACGGTGGCGCGCTACTTCGTCGTCGCCCGGAACCAGTAGACGAACTCGCAGTATCATTACGCTTCATACGCAGGGTTTACAGGGACGGCAACCGCCGTCCCTGTTTTCATTGCTGCTCGTTCGCATACCCCGCGGGTCTTCTAGAATCAAAGCAGCGTTGAAGATCCGAATCCACGTCTCCCCAAAGATCAGAAAGGCACTGCAATGAAGAAGGTTCTGGCGCTATGCGCCGCTCTCCTGCTCGCGGGCACACTTCCCGCCCGCGCCGCCGATTTATACAAGATGAACGAGCGGCTTAACAACGCCGCAGACGTCATCCAGCAAATCATGGCGACTCCCGACCGGGGCATCCCAAGCTCCATCCTCGCCGGAGCGTCCTGCGTGGTGGTTGTTCCCAGCTACAAGAAGGGTGCATTCGTCCTGGGCGCGCAGTACGGCCAGGGCGTGGCCACCTGCCGCACGCCGCGCGGCTGGAGTGCTCCGGTCTTCGTCCGTCTCACCGGCGGCAGCTTTGGATGGCAGATCGGAGGCCAGTCGACAGACCTTGTGCTCGTCGCCATGAACCAGCGTGGCCTGCAGGACATGCTGAAGAACAAGTTCAAGATCGGCGGTGACGCCGCGGCCTCTGCCGGCCCGGTCGGCCGCAATGCACAGGCCGGCACGGACTGGAAGCTCAATGCCGAGTTCCTCACCTACTCCCGCTCCAAAGGCCTCTTTGCCGGCCTCGATCTCGACGGTACGGTGCTGGAGCAGAACGAAGACGACATGGCAGCGGAGTACGGCCACCCCATTCCATTCCAGACGGTCATCCATGGCGATGTCCCGGTTCCTGCGAACGCTCAGCGGTTCGTCCGCACCGTGGCGCGCTACTTTGTGGTCGCCCGGAACCAGTAGTCACGGAAGAGACCGCAGCCTCAGCAAAAGCTACAGGGACGGCCGAAGCCGTCCCTGTTCTCTTTCACCGCACTCTCAGGCCACGCTGTGCGACCGCGTCGTTCGCGTGTCGCGTCTCCGGCTATAGGTCTTTCGCTGGCAGCTCTCGCACTCCCATGGGTACAGCCCGAACAGGACCATCACGCTATCCACCAGTCCCTTGCGCTTCACGCGCCGGAAGCTTCGGTGTCCGCAGTTCGAGCAGGGCCGCACTTTCACCTCGACACAATCATCATACCGCTCCTCCAGGAGCTGCCGATGAACTTTCGATGCACGATGGTCTACAGCCTCTACCACGACGTGGTCAGCGCCGAACTTTGCGTACACTGAGTTGCATTGACCGCTGAAGTCAAATCTGTGCGCCGGGCCTCGCTGCGCGAATGGATCGAGTACCTCGCCCTTCGCCTGATCGTCGCGATTCTCAAATGGCTTCCCCGTCCGATCGCGCGTGGCGCAGGGGCGGCCATCGGCTTCCTCGCCTGGCATCTCGTCCCGCGTCTGCGCCGCATCGGTATGCGCAATCTCGCACTGGCCTTTCCGGAGAAGCCCGTCGCCGAGCGCGAGCGCATCCTGCGAACGCTGTATCGTCTTCTTGGCTGGCAGATGGCCGAGTTCTGCCGCATGCCCCGCGCCACCCGGGCCGACGCACAAACGTTCTTTCGCTATGAAGGCCTCGAGCACTACATCGCCGCGCGCAGCCGCGGCCAGGGCGTGCTCGTCCTCACCGGCCACCTCGGCGCGTGGGAGCTGTCGAGCTTCTACCACTCACTGATGGGCTATCCCATGAGCATGGTCATACGCCGCCTCGACAATCCACTCGTCGACGCCTTCGTCAACCGCATCCGCTGCCTGCACGGAAACCGCGTCCTTCATAAAGACGACTTCGCACGCGGCCTTCTGCAGGCGATGCAGCGTGGCGACACCGTCGGCATCCTCATGGACACCAACATGACGCCGCCGCAGGGCGTCTTTGTCCCCTTCTTCGGCACCCCGGCCTGCACCGCCTCCGGCCTCGCGCGCGTGGCTGCGCACTCGCAAGCCGCCGTCTTGCCGGGCTTCATGCTCTGGGAGGAAAGCGAGCGACGCTACGTTCTGCACTTCGGCCCCGAGCTCGCGCATATCCGCACCGGCGATCTCACCGCTGACGCCCTGGCCAACACCGCCCTCTTCACGACTACTATCGAATCCTGGATTCGGCGTTACCCTGAGCAATGGCTGTGGGTCCACCGCCGCTGGAAGACCCGCCCGGAAGGCCACGAGAGCTTGTACGGATGAAAGAAGGCCCGAAGATGAAAGCGAGTCTCAACCGATGACCGCGCGAATCCTGACCGGACGCGAACTCGCAGAACTCGTCGGCGCCGCAGAGCATCCGCAGACCGAGCTCCATCGCGTCTCCGCGCTCGGCGATGCCACGCCCGACTCCGTCGTCTTCGCGCAGGACGACATCTCGCTGGAACACGCGCTGCATTCCCGCGCCGGCGCCATCCTCGCTCGTCGCGGACAATTGCAGACCTCCGACCCCCGGGTCCTTTGGGTGCGCGATCCGCGCTTCGCCATGGCGCTTGCGGGCAAAGCCTTTGCGGCTAGAATCGACGGCCCACTCATCGACCCGCGCGCCATCATCCATCCCGCCGCGACCCTCGGCGAGCGAACCCGCGTCCGCGCCGGCGCCGTCATCGAAGCCGGAGCCGTCATCGGCGACGACTGCTGCATCTCTGCCAACGTCACCATCTGCCACGGCGTCCACCTCGGCGACCGCGTCATCGTGCAGCCCGGCGCGGTTCTCGGCTCGCTCGGCTTCGGATACGCCCGCAATCCGCAGACAGGCGAGCACATCCTCTTTCCGCAGCGCGGCTCGCTCACCATCGAAGACGACGTCGAGATCGGCGCCAACACCACCATCGACCGTGGCGCACTCGGTGAAACCCGTATCGGCAAGGGCACAAAGATCGACAACCTCGTCCACATCGGCCACAACTGCATCCTCGGCAAGAACGTCATCATCGCCGCCCAGGTCGGCATCTCCGGCTCCTGCACCATCGACGACAACGTCGTCATCGCCGGCCAGGTCGGCCTCGGCGACCACGTGCACATCGGCCCCGGCGTCATCCTCGGCGGCCAATCCGGCGTCTATCCCGGCAAACACGTCGAGGGTCCCGGTCAAATCTTCGCCGGAACCCCCGCCGAACCCCGCACCAACTACCTCCGCACCCTCGCCCGCATCCGGCGTCTCAAATAGCCCCCTACAGAAGGGAACGGCATTTATATTGACCAACTTCGGGCGCGAAAACGATAATTGAAAGCAATGTTCTTCAAGAGCTAATCCGGACGAAGCCTGATGGAGGCAACGACCACGTAGTCGCGTGTTCGTATGCCTGACTATGGCCTTGAGCGACTCGTCAGCGCCGCTCATCCACCGGTTTAGCAAATGGAGAACTTATGTCCTGGTCTGAACGCTATGTTCAGGATCGCAGGGCTCAGACAGATCGCGCTATCCACCGCGCGTGTGAATGTCTTGCCTCCGATCCACATACCTTTGAGAAATTTCAAGAGCTGCTGACTTGCTCACGCAAACTTGCGCCGCGCCTGTTTGAAGCGCCAGTCGATGCCGTCGGTCGTCATGCTGGGGTCGATGCGCTGGTTAATTTAGCTCGCTTTAGAGATGCACACATTCGCTCAATCGCAACTTGGCCAGGCCCGACGGCGTCTTGGCGACCGGCGGTCGCTTCGTTAGTGCAACACCTGACGTGCAGCTACCGGATTCCAGCCTTTCTGGCGTCTGTTTGGTATGCCTGCGATGCTGAAGGCGACAAGAAGCGTGCTTGGGTGACCGCACACTCTCATGGCGCAAGTTTCCGGTCGCTTGATTTACCACTAGCTATGACGAGAAGGATGGAACACATCTTTCTGGAATCGCGAGATCATCTGGCTTTCGAAGCAGCTCTGCGGAGGGCAGAGATGCTCGCCGTCGGCATGCGAAAGGAGTTTGTGACGGCCGTTCTCTCAACACGATTAGCGACAGATTTGCGAAATGGTGCGTTCTGGCGCACTGTTTGGATATTCCTTGCCGCTCATTCCAATGATGTTGACTCTGCGCAGGTAGGACCGATGATTGACTACATACAAGCCATTCGCCACGATCGACTCCGCATAGATACTCAGGACGGCGTAGTGGAAATCGCTCCTCCTCAACCAAATTTTTCCATCAAAGGGCGCACTGCATCTTCTATGCTGCGGCTGGTCCGAGAGTGGCATCGAGGTCTTGGGGGAGATTGCAGCGCTTCGAGTCTCTCGTGGACTCAATCTTCCTTCAAACCATGGCTTATTGAAGAACCGAGACGTAAGGAGGAGGAAGCGCCAAGGCGCTGGCAAATGGTGGAACTGACCACTAGCGGTCAGCTACGCGAAGAAGGAGCGGCGCTACAGCACTGTGTTAGCAGTTACGCGCGCCTCTGCTACCGTGGCAGTTCAAGCATTTGGTCGCTACGTATGTGGCGAAATGAGAAGGTTCGACCAGTTCTCACAGTTGAAGTCGATCCGGGGAAGCGCGCAGTAATACAGGCGCGGGGCACAGCGAATCGTTCAGCATCAGGTAAGGCGCGTCGACTTCTTCTTGAATGGGCGGCGCGAGAAGGATTGGTTATGGCTATCTAGCGGCACTCATTCATTAGTTCCATATGTCGACTTAGCGACAGGAACACTTCTCCCCTATCTGCCTGCTGGCGCCCCACACCCCCAGCGGAACGGAACAGCCCATCGGCCACGACACCTGAATCCACACCGATTCAGGAATCGTGTACCCTTCCCTTCAACATGAGCTTCCGCTTCTCCGCGATGCTGCACATCCCCGGCGACGTCCGCCACGCCATTGACTTCTATGCGCAAGCATTTGGCGCAACCACCGGCTGGAGCACGCCGCCCGCGGGTGACATGGTCGCGCAGCTCTTCGCCCATGGCGCGGAGTTCTGGGTGCATCCGGCCGGCCAGGACATAGGCAATCCATCGCCGGCACAGCTCGGCGGCACGCCGGTACGTCTGATGCTCATCGTCGACGACCCGGACGCCGTCTTCGACCAGGCCGTAGCCGCCGGTGCAGTCGTGCGTTCCCCCGTGCAGGACCACGACTACGGGTGGCGCGACGGCTCAATCACTGACCCGTTCGGGCATCGTTGGGAGATCGGAAGACCTCTCTAGCCCGGCTTTCATCTCGCGAACTCGCAGCCGACAGCAGCACCGAGCCGCCCGCCACGACCATCCAATCCTTATCGGGCCACCCGCTTCTGGCTCCTAATGCCCAACTTCATGCCAACCATCGTCATCGGCGGACACACACGCAACATCGGCAAGACCAGCGTCGTCGCCGGGCTCATCGCCGCTCTGCCCCATCTGAACTGGACCGCCATCAAGATCACTCAGTTCGGCCACAACGTCTGCTCCGCCAACGGCGAGCCCTGCGACTGCCAGACCGCAGACCACACCCTCGCCATCTCCGAAGAGCGCGACCCCACCACCAGCACCGACACGTCCCGCTTCCTCGCCGCCGGCGCCCGCCGCGTCTTCTGGGTCCGCACCCGCCAGGGCGAGCTCGCCGAGGCCATGCCCCGCGTCCGCAAGCTCCTGGCCGAATCCGAAAACACCATCATCGAATCCAACAGCATCCTGCGCTTTTTTCAGCCTGACCTTTCGCTCGCCGTTCTCGATCCCGCGATCGCGGACTTCAAACCTTCCGCCCTTCGCTACCTCGATCGCACCGATGCGCTCATCGTCCCCGCCGGCACAACGCTCGAATCGCTCACGCGAGCCTGGCCAAATCTCTCTGCGCGCAGCCTCGCCGCGAAACCGTTATTCTTGACTCACGCGCCTGTCTACTGCTCGCCCCAGCTGATCCACTTCGTATCGAACCGCCTCTACGCTCAACCGCACCCCAGCCCGTCTCATGCCGGATAACTGACCTCAGGGACCCTCCAGACAATCGATGAACGAACGCATCAACCGTAGAAACTTCGCCCGGCTGCTTGGCCTGTCGGCGAGCGCCGCCATTCTGCCTACCAGCGCAACCGCCTCCTCACCCAGCGCAGCGCACCCACTTGTCCCCGCCGGCCGCAGCTTCCCGAAAGGCTTTCTTTGGGGCACAGCAACCTCGGCCTACCAGGTCGAAGGCGCGCCGCAGGCCGATGGCCGAGGTCCCTCCATCTGGGACGTCTTCTCGCACAAGCCGAAGAGCACCTATGAAGGCGACAACGGCGACATTGCCGATGACGAGTTCCACCGGTACCCCGAAGACATCGCCATCATGCGCGATCTCGGCGTGAAGACCTACCAGTTTTCCATCTCCTGGCCGCGCATCTTTCCGAACGGAACAGGAGCGCCGAATCCGCGCGGATGGGACTACTACGATCGCGTCGTCGATCTTCTGCTGCAATCCGGTATCGAACCCTTCTGCATGCTCTATCACTGGGACATGCCGCAGGCCATGATGTCCATCGGCGGCTGGCAAAGCAAGGACACGGCCAAGGCCTTCGCGGATTACGCGGGCTTCGCCGTCAAACATCTCAGCGACCGCGTAAAGAACTTCATCACCACCAGCGAGATCACCTGCTTCGTCGACGAAGGCTATCGCTACGGCTCCGACGCTCCGGGCCTGAAGCTGACCAACGCCGAGGTCGCACAGGTTACGCACAACGCACTGCTGGGCCATGGGCTTGCCGTGCAGGCTGTGCGTGCCAACGGACGCCGTGGAACTCGCGTGGGCATCGCCGACAACGCCGTCAGCACATGTCCCGTGATCGCGACGCCCGAAAACATCGCCGCCGCCCGCATCGCCTATCGCGAGGAGAACGCGCGCTCGCTCACGCCTATCATGGAGGGCCGCTACACCGATCTCTATCTGAAGAGCCAGGGCGGGGGCGTACCCAAGTTCACTGCGGAGGAGATGAAGATCATCAGCGCCCCGCTCGACTTCGTCGGCCTCAACATCTACGAACCGACCTGGATCCGTGCTAGCGCGGAGGCGCCAGGCTACGACGTCATCGACATGCCCAAAAGCTATCCACGCATGGCCGCCGGCTGGCTGCAGTTCGGTCCCGGCGGAATGTACTGGTCTCCCAAACTGCTGCATGAGCTGTGGGGCGTGAAGAACATCTTCATCACCGAAAACGGCGCGGCCAGCTGGGATGTCCCTACACCGAACGGCGAGATCCTCGACGTCGACCGCGTTCTCTTTCTGCGCAGCTATCTTTCCGAGCTGCAGCGCGCAGTCAGCGAAGGCGTGCCGGTGAGAGGCTACTTCCTTTGGAGCCTGCTCGACAACTACGAGTGGGCCGACGGCTACCCCATGCGCTTCGGCATCACCTACGTCGACTTCAAGACGCAAAAGCGCACCGTCAAACTCTCCGGCCAGTTCTACAAAGACCTGATCGCGAAGAACGCCCTGGTGTAAACAGAGCTTCACGCTGCTTCACAACTGGACCGATTCCTCCGCAGGTTAATCGCGCTGGTTCGCCGCATTTCAGCACAGCAAATCCACAGGCTGCCACGACTTCACCAGGCTCTAGACTCGCTTCACTTCGTTGCCAACTCCCCGCTGCGAGTCTGCCCATGCGCCTTTGCTCTTCTCTTTTGTTTGCCCTTTGCCTGACCATCCCGGCCCACGCTCGGCAGACCGGCTGGCAACCGCCAAATGGCCGTCCGCAAATCGCCATTTGGCCCGGCGCGATTCCTGACGCCGCGCCCGTCCTCGGTCCGGAGCGCGTGGAGATCAGCGGTCCGAATGAACTGATCGGCGGCCGCCGCTCCACCGGCGTCTATAACGTCACCCGCCCCACCATGACGATCTATTCCCCGACCGGTCACAACACCGGAGCGGCCATCGTTGTTTTTCCCGGCGGCGGCTATCAGATGCTGGCCATCGACCTTGAAGGCACCGAGGTCTGCGACTGGCTTGTCCCGCGCGGCATCACCTGCGTCGTGCTCAAATACCGCGTCCCCGGCAATCCCGCCCTCTATCCCAAGTCCGGCCCCTACCCCGAGTCACCCATGGCGCTCGAAGACGCGCAGCGCACTATGGGCCTCCTTCGGGTTCATGCCGCCGAGTACCACATCGACCCGCACAAGGTCGGCGTGCTCGGCTTCTCCGCCGGCGGTTCTCTCGTCGCTGAAATCAGCAACCACTACGACCGCCGCATCTACACACCAGTCGACGCCGCCGACAAGCAAAGCTGCCGCCCCGACTTCGCCATCGCCATCTACCCCGGCCATCTCTCCTACGGAGCCGCCGTCTACGACGCCAGCCAGAGCAAGAACAAATCCTTCGCCCTTCCGCCCAACAACACTCCGTCCGCGGTGCGCGACCTGATCCTCAACCCGTACCTTCACGTAACGCACAACACGCCGCCCACCTTTCTTCTGCAGAACGAAGACGATCATGTGGACAACGTCGACGACGCGCTCTCGTATTACGTCGCGCTAAAGAACGCAGGCGTCCCCGTCGAGATGCACCTCTACCCGCACGGCGGACACGCCTTCGGTCTCCGCCGCACCAACCTTCCCGTCACCGCATGGCCCCAGCTCGTCGACACATGGATGCAATCGATCGGCATGACGCCGTAGTAAGCTCGCCCATCGCAACAGCCAGAAATCCGCGCCAAAACAAAAGAGGCAGCCGGCTATGGCTGCCTCTCTTCCAGACTCATCAAACAACTACGCGGTCGTCGGTGCGCCTTCGTTGTAGCCCGGCTTGCGCCCAGCCTCCGGCTTCAGCACCTTCTGCGTGTCATCGCCATCGGCAGCAGCCAGCGGCGACTTCACCGGCGGCAGCTCCTTACCCTGAATCAGAAGATCGATCTCCGCCGCATCCAGCGTCTCGCGCTCCAGCAGAGCGATCGCCATCCGGTGCATCACATCGCGGTTCTCGTCCAGGATCGTGTACGCGGACTTGTATCCCTGATCGACAAACTTCTTCACCAGCCGGTCGATCTCCTTGGCCGTGTCGTCCGAGTAGTCTCTCGACTGCGCGATCTCGCGGCCCAGGAAGATCTGCTCTTCCTTCTTGCCGTAGGTCAACGGGCCAAGCTCGCTCATGCCGTACTCGCAAACCATCTTGCGAGCCAGCTCCGTCGCGCGCACGATGTCGTTGCCCGCGCCGGTCGTCATACGGTCCATGAAGATCTCCTCCGCGCAGCGCCCGCCCATCAGGATCGCAAGCTGCGTCTCGAGGTAGTCCTTGGTCACCGTGTGCTTATCTTCCTCCGGCAGGTGCATCGTCACACCCAGCGCCATGCCGCGCGGGATGATCGTCACCTTGTGCAGCGGGTCGGAATGCTTGCGCTTCGCCGCGACGAGCACGTGTCCGGCCTCGTGATACGCCGTATCGCGCTTGTCGTCCTCGCTCAGCAGCATGGACTTGCGCTCGGCGCCCATCAGGACCTTGTCCTTGGCAATCTCAAAGTCGTACATGTGTACGGCCTTGCGATTGAACCGCGCCGCCGTCAGCGCCGCCTCGTTCACCATGTTGGCGAGGTCCGCACCGGAGAAGCCCGGTGTCCCGCGCGCCAGCACCTGCAGGTTCACGTCGTCGGCCAGCGGCACCTTCTTTGAGTGCACGCGCAGCACCTCTTCGCGCCCGCGAATGTCCGGACGGTCCACAATCACGCGGCGGTCGAAGCGTCCCGGCCGCAGCAACGCCGGATCCAGCACGTCAGGCCGGTTCGTCGCGGCGATCAGGATCACGCCATCGTTCGATTCAAAGCCGTCCATCTCCACGAGCAGTTGGTTCAAGGTCTGCTCGCGCTCATCGTGTCCGCCGCCCAGGCCCGCACCCCGGTGCCGTCCGACAGCGTCAATCTCGTCGATGAAGATGATGCAGGGAGCATTTTTCTTGCCCTGCTCAAACAGGTCGCGCACGCGACTCGCGCCCACGCCGACGAACATCTCGACGAAGTCCGAACCCGAAATCGAGAAGAACGGAACGTTCGCCTCGCCGGCCACAGCGCGCGCCAGCAGCGTCTTGCCTGTGCCCGGAGGCCCAACCATCAGCACGCCCTTCGGAATTCTTCCGCCGAGCCGCTGGAACTTCTGCGCCTCGCGCAGAAATTCGATAATCTCCTTCAACTCTTCCTTGGCTTCATCAACCCCCGCGACGTCCTTGAACGTCACCTTCTTCTGCTGCATCGAGAGCAACCGCGCGCGGTTCTTGCCGAAGCTCAGCGCCTTGTTTCCGCCCGACTGCATCTGCCGCATCATGAACAGGAACAGTGCCAGGATCACCGCGATCGGAGCAATGTTGATCAGAATGCTCAGCCACAGCGTTCCGTTCTGGTCCTTCTGCGTGACGTTCACGCCATGCGCAATGAGGTTGTTGTACAGGTCGGGATAGTTCGCAGGAATCGTGGTATGGAAGGTCTCTTTGCCATCCTTGAACTTGCCCGTGACCTGCGTGCCGTCGATGGTCACGTCAGAGAGCTTGCCGGACTGGGAGTCGTTCATCAGGTCCGTCAGGCTGATCGCCTGGTCATGACCCGGATTCATCGTGGTCACGACATACCGCCAGCCCACCAGAAGACAGCCGACCGTTAGAACCCAGATCAAGAGATGTTTAATTGTTGAATTCAATCCGCTTCCTCGTTTCCTGCTTTGCCGGACCTTCGCGCTCGCTCGCTCTTCTGACGCATGCCCCTAGCCTTGCTGCAAACGCACTCATATCCTTAGACGCCAGGATCAGCCGGACGGTGCAACAACCGGACGCCGGGGATCGCGGCCGGACGCACAGACCCTTCTTCAGATTCTACTCCCGCGGCGACCTTTCTCTGCCATCATTATCTGCCGCCCGCCCTTGCCACGAAAGACGCATTCTCTACACGCAACTGAATCTCCCGCGCCGTCCGCTCGGCGCGCAGCCCGCCTCCGAGCTCCAGCCGCGTACCGGGCTTCGAACCGACCGCCGGATGCACATGCGCCGCGAAACCGGCCAACGCCAACAACTTCGCCGTTTCATCCGCGGAGATCCTGCACCCCAGGCTGCGCGCCGCCGTCCGCAACACCCTTCGCCGCAGAGCCGGCGCCAACGCACGCAGCCGCTCCACCTCCACCGCGCAGCTGCTGTTGCCGGTAACGGTACCTACCGCCCTTCCACCACCGCGCACCGGCTTGCCCGGCAGCACCACCTGCGGCGCAACCCGCTCCACTTCAGCCCGCCAGAACGCCTCCTCATCCCGCGCAATCTCCGCCAGACGAGCCAGCGCTGCATCCACACCCGGATTGAACTCCCGCAGCCGCGGCATCAGCTCATGCCGCACGCGATTCCGCGTCAACGACACATCTTCGTTCGTCGCATCTTCACGCCACGTCTGCCCACGCTCGCGCAAAAACGACTCTACCTCCGCGCGTCTTACTCCCAGCATCGGCCGCACAATCCTCCCATTCAACTTCCCGGCCGATCTCTGATCGCTGATCCCGGATCTCTCCATCTCCGGCGCAATTCCGCCGATCCCCTCGGTCCACGCGCCGCGCAGCAGCTTCATCACGACCGTCTCCGCCTGGTCGTCCAGTGTGTGCGCTGTCGCCACAACGTCTGCCTTGCCGTCTTCGATCAGCCGCCAGAAGACGCCGTATCGCAGCTCGCGTGCCGCTTCCTCCAACCCCTCGCGCTCTTCACTCTGCCGAGCCGCGACATCCACACGCTCGACCACCACCGGCACGCTCAGCCGCTCGCACAACTCGCGCACGAACGCCTCATCCGCATCCGCCTCTGCGCCGCGCAACCCGTGATGCACATGCACAGCGCTAAGCACGATGCCCAGGGACTCTTTTAGGCGATTCGAATCGTTCGCTTCCTGCAACGCCAGCAGCAACGCCACCGAGTCCGCTCCACCCGACACGGCCACGCACACACGCTCGCCGGGCCTCATCAGCGAACAATCCAGCGCCAGCGTCGATGCCTTCGCCATCGATCCAATCTAGCTCAGGCTTCTTTTACACACGAATCCCCAGCGGCGCTTTGAATCCCCAGCCGCGTTCTGATCCCGGCCTCTATGCGAGCCGCGCCCCGCGAAGGCGGCAAACTGGTCACGGTGCTAAAGACTCTTGGTTCTGCGTCTCCCCGCGGCCAACACTCCTACCAAACCCAAGCCCAGCAGTGCGACACTCGCCGGCTCCGGCACGGGTGACGGTGTGCCGGTCACATCGAACGCCGAAAAGTTGTCGCCCGCCGTCGCCGTCGTCCACGGCCCTGTGGTGCTGTCCGTCAGGTCGTAGTACCACGTGCCCGTATCGCTGAAGCTGTACAGCCATCCCGCCGTATTCGTGGGATCAGTCTCCTGCGCCACAAGCCAGTAGGTCGTTCCCGCCTGCAGCGTCGAGCAACTCGCGCTGCACGCGAAATTCACCACGCCGGTGTACGGATACACCGGAATGGTCCCGGTCTGCGTCAGCGTGTCGAGAATCGTCCCCGGAGCCCCGCCCGAGTTCGATTCGACATATAAGTTCACCGGCGTCGACGATCCCCCAACAATCGCCAGCGCCAGATCTGCGCCGGTCAGTGTGGCCGTCTCACCCGGGGTAAATGAAAACGCATCAACCTCCGGCCCATTGCCCACGTAAAGCCCGCCATCCCACCAGCTATTGCCTACATAGGTTTGGCTGGCCCCGAAGTTCGAGAACACCGTGTCCGCGCGAGCCACACTTCCCTGTGCCGCAAAGATCATCAGCAAGGCCGCCCCAGTCAACATTCCACACATCCGCACGCGCATCGCACTCTCCTGTTCCACTTTTTGAGACACGAAAGTCCCCAGCGAGATGCCCTGAAAACGCGTCCTTCACCATCTTTTCAAGAGAATCGTCCGAAGCCGGGCACCTAACCGCCCCCGTCGAGCCGCCCGTCTCTTGATGCGCATGCGGGGCTAACTTGCTGACTCCGTGACCCGCTGACTGACGGACTTGCTGACTTGCTATACTCCACTTCCCATGTCTGTCTTTGTCATACTGCCCGCAGCGGGCATCGGTACTCGCATGGCCTCCGCCACCGGCGGCTCTCCCAAACAGTTCATCGAGCTCGGAGGCGTGCCCATCCTGCTTCACTCGCTCCGCGCCTTCCTCAGCGTCCCCGGCGTCACCGGCATCTATCTCGCCGTCCGCGAACCCGAGCAGCCTCGCGTCGCCGCCCTTCTTGACGAGCAAAAGCTCTCCGGCCGCGTGCACATCGTCTCCGGCGGCGACACTCGCCAGGAATCCGTCGCAAACGCGCTCGCCGCGCTGCCGTCCGCCGGCGAAAGCGACATCGTCCTCGTCCACGACGCCGTCCGCCCGCTCATCGACCCCGACACCATCGAGCGCACCATCGCCGCCATCGAGAAGCACGGCGCCGCCATCGTCGGCACCCCCGCCATCGACACCATCAAGCAGGTGGAGCGCACCGCCGACGGCGCCCTCATCACCGCCACCATTCCGCGCGAGCTCATCGTCCACGCCCAGACCCCGCAGGGCGCGCTCGTCCCGCTCATGCGCCGTGCCTTTTCCGAAGCGCAGGCCGACGAGTTCGTCGGCACCGATGAGGCTTCGCTGCTCGAGCGCGCCAATATCCCCGTCTACGTCGTCCCCGGCAGCTCCCGCAACCTCAAGGTCACCCAGCCCGGCGACCTTGAAATCGCTGAGTTCTATCTCGCGGGCTGAACGCTCCGTAGCGGCCTGTTGGACCGTCTCGTCGCCCATGAGCTGGAGTCGCCCTTCATCTCGAAAACCCGCACCTTTTCCCGGCCGCCGGACAGCCTGTCCGCATCACACCCCTGGGAGACTCCCAGCATGCGCGTCCGTCCCCTGCTTCTCGTTACCACATTCGCCTTCACCGCCTCCGCGCAAACCCGCACGGAACACCGGCCTGCGCCGGCTGACTCCGCCGCGATCCACAACGTCTTCTGGCAGCCTAACGAACTGCACCAGGGCTCACCCATCTTCCTTACCGTCGAGCTCGAACGTCCCGCCACCCGCGTCACTGGCAGTCTCATCGACAAGACCATCACCTTCTTCCGCGATCCGAAGGACGCAAAGACCTGGCACGCGCTCGCCGGCGTCGACCTCTTCGCCGAGCCCGGACAGTACAGGCTGGACGTCACCGCAACGCTCGCCGGCGGACGCATCGCCCGCCACACCGATCAGGTCAACGTCGTTGCCGGCGACTTCAAGACCGGCGACATCACCGTTCCCCAGAACTACGTCACGCCTACCGACACCGAGCAGAAGCAGATCGCCCAGGACGAAGTTCTGAAGAAACGCGCCTACGCGCACACCGCGTCCCACCCGCTCTGGTCCGGCGACTTCATCAAGCCCGTTGACGCGCCCTCCACGCCCACCTTCGGCGAGTCGCGCATCCTCAATGAAGAGAAAACCAGCTTGCACACCGGCACCGACTTCCCCTGCCCCGAGGGCACCACCGTCCGCGTCGCCAACTCCGGCACCGTCGTCCTCGTGCGTGATCTGTTCTACGAAGGCAACACCGTGATCGTGGACCACGGTCTCGGACTCTTCACCGTCTATCTGCACATGTCTCGCATTGATGTCCACCAGGGTGACAAGCTGGACAAAGGCGCGAAGCTCGGTCTCTCGGGCGCCTCCGGCCGCGTCACCGGCCCGCATCTTCACTTCGGTGTGCGCTGGAACGGCGTATGGATCGATCCGGTGCAGGTTCTCGCG
>Ga0335074_10000453_pt1 | contig 59493 bp, 51 predicted proteins | sample Lox_Sample_23_FD_206715 | JGI IMG/M metagenome (GOLD analysis project Ga0335074, IMG submission 206715) | Soil microbial communities from Loxahatchee National Wildlife Refuge, Florida, United States - Lox_Sample_2.3 | ecosystem: Environmental > Terrestrial > Soil > Wetlands | place: USA...
GACGCTGGCAGGCGGTTCGCCGCGCAAATCTTCACGCCCAGCAGCGTCGTCTTGCCGCCGAATCCCATCGGGCCGATGCCAAGCTCGTTCGCAGTTTTCATCACGTCCTGCTCCAGCGCGTCGAGTTCGGGAACCGGATTGCGGTCGGGAATCAGCCGCAGGAATTGCGTCTTGCTCATCTCATAGCCCGTCGCGCGATCACCGCCGATGCACACACCGAGGATGCCCGGCCCGCAGCCTTTGCCCTGCGCCTGCAACACCGCGTCGAGAATCGCCTTGCGGCAGCCGTCGAGGTCGCGGTTCGCGTTGAGCTTCTCGCTCGGCAACGAGTATTGCGCGCCGACGTTTTCGCAACCGCCGCCTTTCAAAATCAAGCGCACAGAAATTTCCGGCAAACGATGCTGATGAAAATGAAATGCCGGCGCGCCCGGTCCACAATTCGTGCCGTCATTTTTGCCCGTAAGCGAATCCACAGAATTTTGCCGGAGAAAACCCTTCTTCGTCGCGAGCTTCACGGCTTCTTTCGCCGTTTCCTCAAACGCGATCTGGTCAAAGCCGACCGGACAATTCACATAAAACAAAATGCTGCCGGTGTCCTGACAAATCGGCTGCGATTTCTGTTTCGCCAGCGCGATGTTGCGGTCAATGATTTTCAGCGCGCTCTCGGCGAGTGTCCCTTTTTTCTCCTGCTCCAACGACGCGATGATGGACTGGTTCACGTCGTCGGGAATCTCCGCCGACGTGCGGCGGATGAGTTCCACCAAAGAATTTTGCAATTCACTCATAAAACAAAACTAAACGTAGAGCCTTCAAGCGCCAGCGTCAATCAAGTCAAGCCGGCGTTGATGTCTTCCACCTTCAAAAGGCGTGTCCAGCCACACCCGGACAATTTTGAGCGCGGTGTTGAGGCTTACCATCCGTTCGCCGATGGAAATGACGTTGGCATTGTTATGTTGCCGTCCCAGACGGGCGGATTTGACGTTCCAGCACAAGGCGCAACGGATGCCTTTGACGCGATTGGCAGTAATCGCTTCGCCATTGCCGGAACCGCCCAAAACTACTCCCCGTGCAAATTCACCCCGCGCGACGCCTTCCGCCACGGGCCGGATGAATTGCGGGTAATCCACCGGTTCTTCCGAGTGCGTTCTGAAATCCGTGACATCGTGACCCAGGCGTTGCAGCAGCTCCTTGATTTTTTCCTTGAACCGGAATCCAGCATGGTCCGAGCCGATAGCAATTTTCACCGCAGTTGATAGTTGAATGTTGATGGTTGATAGTCCAAAAAGCGATAGAGCATACGTTTCAACCATGAACCATCAACCACCAATTATCAACTAAAGATGCGAGCGATGATTTTGGAAAAGCCGGGCCGGCCGCTTCGCGCCGCCGAAATTTCGACGCCGAAGCCACGCGCGAGTGAAATTCTGATTCAAGTCCGCGCCTGCGCCGTTTGCCGGACGGATTTGCACGTCGTGGACGGCGAATTGCCGAAACCAAAACTGCCGCTCGTGCCCGGACATGAAATTGTCGGCATTGTCGCCGGCAAAGGAAAAAATGCGCGGCACTTCAAAATCGGCGAACGTGTCGGCGTGCCGTGGCTTGGCTGGACTTGCGGTAAGTGCGGCTTTTGCCGAAGCGGACGTGAAAATCTCTGCGACCGCGCGCAATTCACCGGCTACACATGCGACGGCGGTTATGCGGAATTTACCGTCGCTGACGAGCGGTTTTGTTTTCGGATTCCGAAAATTTATTCCAACGCCGAGGCCGCTCCCCTGCTCTGCGCCGGTTTGATTGGATTTCGTTCGCTGGTGAAAACTGGAAATGCAAAACGGCTTGGTCTTTACGGTTTCGGCGCGGCGGCGCACATCATCGCGCAAGTTGCAAAATTTCAAGGGCGCGAAATTTTTGCCTTCACCCGTCGCGGCGATCTGGAGGCGCAACGATTTGCCAAGTCGCTCGGCGCGGTCTGGGCAGGCGGTTCCGAAACCTTGCCGCCGAAAATGTTGGACGCGGCAATCATCTTCGCGCCGGTCGGCAATCTCGTTCCACTCGCGCTCAAGGCCGTGGACAAAGGCGGCGCGGTCGTTTGCGGCAGCATTCACATGAGCGACGTGCCGTCGTTTCCCTACGATTTGCTTTGGGAAGAGCGAAGCATTTGCTCCGTCGCCAATTTGACGCGGCTCGATGGCGAAGAATTTTTCAAAATCGCGCCGCGTGTTCCTGTTCGCACGGTCGTTGAAACATTTCCCCTTGCCCAAGCCAATGAAGCGCTAGCGCATTTGCGAGCCGGCAAACTTAAAGGCGCTGCTGTCCTGTTGCCGGATGGAAAATGACCTTGTGTTTTTCGCCGTGCTCCGCGGCCTTTCCCGTTTGTGAATTTGAACGCCTTTCAGCCTTCAACAATTCTGCTTCTCGACCCGGCGAAGTGGCGCGAAGATTGAAGTGCGCCAGACCTCAAGTTTTACTGTGCCGGGGTCCAGGTGTCGTCCGGGTCGTAAGTCGTCATGGCGGCGGCGATTTTCGCAGTCTTGGGTCCGAGGTTCTTCTGATAGACCTTACCCTGTTGATTAACGATGAAAGTCATCACTCCGGTGTCGTCCCATTGCGCCGGCCAAGCGACGAGGGCAAATCCAGCAATCATGTTGCCATTGATGATGTAATTATACTTGCCTCCCGGCGCGCGTTTTCCCTGGCGCGTCAAGATTTTGAAATAATAACCGTGATAAGGCGCGGCCTCCTCGTTCATCATTTTGGCAGTGCGCTGATAACCCTCCCCGCGCGCCTGCGCGATGAGCGGCCCCAGCGGGCTCAATTCCTCGCCCGGTTTCGCCGGCCAGAAAAGACCATCGTGCGTGCCGGGCGTGCTGCGCAGGTGTTGCGCGTAAGCCAGCACGCCGTCGCCCATGCGGTCCTCGCTGGCATATTCGCGCTGCGCCTCCACATATGCGTTGCAGACATCAATCACGTCCAATTCATCCCGGCCAATCCGGCGTGCGAAAATCTCCTGCTTGCCGGCGGCGGTGTCGAAAAACCATTGGCCGTCCTGTTGCACCAGCGGAATGGGAAACGGCCAGCCGTTCGTGCCGATTTCCAGCGTGACATTGGAATCTGAATTGGTGATCAATTGCGCCCTTTCCGTCAGGTGTTGCACGAACATCTTGAAGGCTTCGGTCGCCTGAACCACATCGGGCGAAATCAAGTCGTGTCCTTCCGGCCCGAAAATCGAATGCAGGGCATTGGTATCGTGATTCGTGGCCGCCGTCACCAAGGCGCTGACAGCTTCCTGTGGCGAAGCAAAAGTCTCTTCATCCGCAGCCGTCGCGCACATCGGTTGCGTCAACCCCAGAAACACCACGCCGACACCGGACACAAACAACCCAATCCGGCGCAACCACGCAAGACGTTCGGATTTCATCAGCGGCAATGTTTGTGCGGTAATCATGTCATAAAAGATTCAACGCCTTGCCGGGGAACCCGATCCGTGGCCACCGCCGCCACCGCCGCCACCACCGGAGGGTGCCGACGGTCGTGAAACCGGTGCCGATGGCTGTGGTGCGGGTGCTGAATGAGTCGCCGTTTGCATGCTCTGTCGGCCACGGTCGCTATAATCTCTGGTTTCTTGCGGACTCTGGATGCCGATGAACGCCCCGTTCGATTCCGGCTGGCGGGCGGGTTGAGCATGTTCAACGGGAGCTGGCGCCGGTCGCGTGGCGGGCGCCGCCGGTGCTTCTGGCCGGGCCGCCGGCTCCGGTGTCCGGCGCGGCATTGTAGAATCCGAGACCGACCGGCCGACCGTGGCCACCACCGGCTGGCTGTTGCCCCAACCCCGGTCGCCGCGATTCACCTCGATTGTGTCCGGACGTTGCCAGACGGTCGTGTGAACCGTTTCCCGCTGGCGCGGAGGTTCATGCCACCAATTGGCCGGACGCGGATGGTCGCGATCCCAAACAATGATATTGTGATGACCCCAGTCAAAATCGCAATTCAACCACACGCCAATCGGAAAGCCGACGCTGAAGGTGATGTAGGGCGTGCCGTCCGCAGTGTCATAATAAACCTCGTCCGGCTGATAGACCGGCACATAAATCACCTGCGTGTTGACCGGCACGATTTCAATGTAGCCGCCGTCGTTGATCACCTGTTCCTGCTGCGTGGATTGCAAATTGCCAAGATTGTAGGCCGTTGTGCGCAGCCGCTGGATGGAATCCATCACGTCCTGCTGCTGATTGAGGAAAGCCTGTCCCAACTCCGTCGTCCAGTCCAGATTCTCGTCCATCCACTGCAACACATCCGGATATCGGGCCAGCGCCTGCACACTGGGATCCCAAGGCTGCTGGTCAATTGCATTGGGGTCGCCGCCGCCGCTGATATAACGGTCGGCCAGTACGATTTCCGTGGGGAACGTGGACGCCGGCAGAATTTCGGCAATCAGCGGATCGGGATAAAGCGCAATTGGTCCCAGCAACTGGTCAAGCTGCGCGTCGGACAGCGGCTGATAAGCCGGCATCGGCGGCGGCACCGGTATTTGCGCCCGCACCGGCACGGCTGCGCCCACGAACACGCACATCAAAACAGCGATGTTAAATAATGACTTCATCCGGTAACCGATAAAACGGTATCACTACTGTCAATAGACGTGACCACGGCCTGATAGATTTCAGCCTTTCGGCTTTTTCAAACACAGCCGCCACCGCGCCCGTTCACCAATGTCGTTTTCCTGCACGATGCGGTAACACGCCTTGCCAGCGCGGACAAGTTAAGAGCTGAAACGTCGAATTATTTCGACGCGAACGAACCCAAACTTCAGCTTTCAGCACCGTTCCGGCGCCGACCAGGCGTGTTCGGATGGCAATTGGCTGTGCTCACACGGTCAGCGGACGCGTTCATATGGTCAGCGGGTGCGGTCACATGGCTGGCGGATTACGTCACTTGGCCAGCGGATTGGGTCGCACGACCAGCGGATTGCGTCACATGACCAGCGGATTAGGTTAGCCGGTAAAAATTCATGTTCTAACGCATTGAAAATAAATAATTTAACATTTTAGCATGGTTTTTGCCGCTTTTTGGGCTTTCAAAACTGCCATCTCCTGGCAGCGTTGTTGCGATTGATGGCTGATTCGCCGAATAACTGCGTCGGAAAGTGCGCGGTTTTGGACTTCGGCTGAATACGGATTGCCGACCTCTAAAACGGCTCGACAAAACCCTGAGCCAGCTTGCATAGCTCCATCTATTTTCAGACCGACTGGGTCCTTTGGCCCGCCCGAGGTGGAGGCGGCGACGGTGCCGGCCAACGCCACCAAGCTGCGGCTGCGCCTCATCGGCCATGTGCCCGGCTTACGCGACTGGCGCGATCTGGAAAATCTTTTCCTCGGCTACCACGACCGGATTGACGGCAGTGAACCGTCGGAAACGCGCGGGCCGGATATGTGGATTTGGCAACCCGGCGAAACCAAACCCCTGCGCTATGGGCACTGGGAGACTGACCTGAAATTCGGCGAGCGGCACGGTCATGAATTTGAATTTTCCCTGGAAGCCCTTTGCCCCAGCGAACGGGCGTCCCAATTCAAGACGGACTGCCATCTGAAAGAATTTTTCCAGCAACCCGTGCCGCCGGATTGGGAACTGCCCGAATGGATCAACGAAGTTGACGACGAGTTAAGCTTTGAAGGCCGCGTCGAACTCGGGGAAATCTATTGCAGCGTGCCCATCAACAGTGCGCAACCGCTCGAATGGGCCAGACAACTGGCCCGACGCGAACTGGCGATAGAGCAATTCGGGCCCTGCACCCTCAACGACATAAACTCCCCCGGCAAATATAACCCCCGAGACGGCATCAGCGAAACCGGACGCCTGGTGGTGCTTCAGATGTCTGCCGGCTGAACCATGCGGAAGCGGGACGAAACCCGGATTTAAACGCGAGAGGCAGCGTTAACATTTAACCGGAAGATGATGTCGTGCGATGGACGCGAAGAAAAAAGAAAAGCACTTTTCCCTTCGCCACCTTCGCGGTCTTCGCGCACGACCGACCTCCATCGTTTTTGGCGTGTCTTGCCCTGCGGTTTGCGGTAATAGCGGGTCATGTCCAGCGGCATCCGCGTCGCCACGCCTCCGCCAAAACCGCTCATGGTTTTTGACGGCGACTGCAATTTCTGCGCGGTCTGGATCCGGCGCTGGCGTCAAATCACCGGCAATGCCGTGGATTACCTGCCCTTTCAGGACCCGCAAATTGCCGCGCGCTTCCCAGAAATCCCGCGCGAACGATTTCAATCGTCCGTCCAGCTCATCGAGCCTGACGGCACGGTGTATTCCGGCGCAGAAGCCGTCTTCCGCGCGCTGGCGAAAAACCCGCGTTGGCGTTGGCCGCTGGGAATTTATGAATCGTCGCCGGCTCTGGCTAGGTTCACCGAACGCGCCTACCGGTTTGTGGCCGGGCATCGGACGATGTTTTCGTTCGTTACGCGGATGTTATGGGGCAGGCAGGTCGAGCGACCGAATTATTTGCTCACGCGCTGGATTTTTCTGCGTGCGCTCGGCGTGATTTATCTCGTCGCCTTCATTTCGTTCTGGACACAAACCACCGGCCTCATCGGCCATGATGGAATCCTGCCAACCGACCAGTTCATGTCCGCCGTCCAGCAGCAATGCGACGCGCAGGGCATCGGTCTGAACCGGTATCACCTGCTGCCGACGTTGTGCTGGTTTGATTCGTCCGACGGGTTTCTGGATTTCCAATGCGCCGCCGGGACGGTTTGCGCAATTCTTTTGATGCTCGGAATTGCGCCGGTTCCCAGCCTCGCCCTGCTCTGGCTGCTTTATCTTTCGCTGACCACCGCCGGGCGCGATTTCTACAGCTTTCAATGGGACAATTTACTACTCGAAGCCGGATTCCTCGCCATTTTTCTCGCGCCGCTGCAATGGCTGCCGCGCTTTTCCCGCGAAGCGCCGCCGTCGCGAATTGTTCTCTGGCTGCTGCGGCTGCTGCTGTTCAAGCTGATGTTTTCGTCCGGCTGCGTTAAATTATTGAGCGGCGACCCGAACTGGCGCAATCTCACCGCGCTCACGTTTCATTACCAGACGCAGCCGCTGCCGACGTGGATTGGCTGGTATGCGAACCAGTTGCCGCTGTGGTTCCAGAAATTTTCCTGCGCGGGGATGTTCGCCATCGAGTTGGGCGCGCCGTGGCTGATTTTCGCGCCGCGCCGGTTGCGGTTTCTCGGCGGCGCGGCCATCGCGTTCCTGCAAACCTTGATTTTGCTGACGGGCAATTACACGTTCTTCAATTTTCTGACGCTGGCGCTCTGCCTACTGCTGCTCGACGATTTCGAGCTCGGAAAATTCTTGCCGCCCAAATTTCGCGCTCGGTTCATGGTTCACGGTTCATGGTTCACGCACCGCCTCAGGCTCCGCTTCGTCACCATTCCGCTCGCGCTCGTGGTGGCTTCCGTTTCCATTTTTCAGGTGGCTTCATTGTTCGGCGCGCGTTCCAGCCTGTGGCTGCCGGCGGAGTTTCTGGACGCCGAACTCGCTCCGCTCCGCACCATCAATGGCTACGGCCTGTTCGCCGTGATGACCACCGAGCGCCGCGAAATCGTCGTCGAAGGCAGCAACGACGGAACGAGCTGGCTGCCTTACGAATTCAAATACAAACCCGGCGACGTGAACCACCGGCCGGGGTTTGTCGAGCCGTTCCAGCCACGGCTCGACTGGCAAATGTGGTTCGCCGCGCTGGGCAATTATCAGGACAATCCGTGGTTCGGAAATTTCTGCGAGCGATTGCTGCAAGGTTCGCCGGACGTTCTGGCGCTGCTGGAAAAGAATCCGTTTCCCAACAAGCCGCCGCGCTACATCCGCGCCGAGCTTTACGATTACCGTTTCACCAGTTTCGCCGAACGCCGTGCGACCGGCGCGTGGTGGAAGCGTGAATTGATTGGTGAATACTTGCCGCCGGTTTCGCTTCCTGAATAAACTGACGCCGTGAGCGAAACATCCCGCGCCTTCAATTTCTTCACGCCGTTGCGCTTCGGCATTTTGCTTGCGCTGCTGATTTTCGCGTCGTTTCCGGAGATCATCCTCGGCCTGCAATCTTTTGTCGCGCGCGACTACGGATTTTTCGCCTACCCGCTCGCGCATTTCCAGCGCGATTGTTTCTGGCGCGGCGAAATTCCGTTTTGGGATCCTTACAACAACTGCGGCGTGCCGTTTCTCGCGCAATGGAACACGATGCCGCTTTACCCGCCGGCGCTGATTTATCTGCTGCTGCCGATGCCGTGGTCGTTGAGTTTTTTCTGCCTGCTGCACTTGTGGTTCGGCGGAATGGGAATGTTCTTCCTCGCGCGGCACTGGACGAACAATAACTTTGCCGCCGCGTTCGCCGGAACAGTTTTCTCGTTCAACGGCCTCTCGCTGAGCCTGCTCACGTGGCCGAGCCACACCGCGACGTTCGCGTGGATGCCGTGGATCGTGCTCGCGGTCGAACTTGCGTGGCGCGACGGCGGACGGAAAATCATCTTTGCCGCGCTGGCCGGCGCGATGCAAATGCTTGCCGGCGGGCCGGAAATTATTTTTCTGACGTGGATTTTGCTGCTCGCGCTGTGGATTCAGCAATTTCTGGCCGGCGAATCGTCGCGCGGGAAAATGTTCTGGCGGTTTCCGCTGGTCGTCACGCTCGTCATTTTGCTTTCCGCCGCGCAGCTTTTGCCGTTCCTCGATCTGGCGGCGCATTCGCAACGGCAGACCGGCTACGCCGATTTCCGCTGGTCCATGCCCGGCTGGGGCTGGGTCAATTTTCTTGTGCCGATGGCGTTCGGCGGCATCTGGAACGCCGGGATATTTTTCCAATACGGGCAGGCTTGGACTTCGTCCTACTATCTCGGCCTCGGCGCGCTCTGGCTCGCGCTCACCGCCGCCTGGCTTCGCGACCGGCGCGCGCGGCTGCTGCTCTTGCTCGCGGTCGTTGCTTTTTTGTTCGCCCTGGGCGGAAACACGTTTGTGCTTCCGGCCCTCCGAAAAATCCTGCCGCAATTGAGCTTCATCACCTATCCGGTCAAATACATCCTGCTCGCCGTTTTCATCGCGCCATTGCTCGCCGCGTTCGCGCTCGCGCAATTACAAACTCCAAAAATTCAGAAACGGTTCGTGCCTGTCGGAATCATTCTATTCCTCCTGCTCGCGGGAATTTTATTCTGGGCGTGGCGGTTTCCGTTCCCGTTCGACGACGTTCATGCCACGTTGCTCAACGGCCTTTTGCGCGCGGTGTTTCTGGTTTTGACCGGTGCGATTCTTTTTGTGCTGGCGCGGAAATCCGAATCGAAAATTTTCCGGATCGCGCCGTTGCTTTTGATTTTCGCCGCGTGGCTTGACGTTTTCACGCATGAGCCGGTGCAAAATCCCGCCGTGACGCCGAACGTTTATCAAATCAATCTCGCGCGCGAGGACTTGCAAATGAACCCGCAGCCCGAACTCGGCGGCTCGCGCGCGATGCTCTCGCCCGCTGCCGCCATGAGATTCCTTTCCGCGTTTGGCGATCCGAAGGAGAATTTTCTCGCCAAGCGCGCCGGTTATTGCGCCAACGCCAACCTGCTCGACAACGTGCCCAAGGTGGACGGATTTTTCTCGCTCACGCCGCGTGAAAGCGACGACGTGTTGTCGCTCTTCTACACGACGACCAACGCCAGTTATCCGCGCCTCGAGAATTTCATGGGCGTCTCGCAAATCACCGCGCCGGGCGAATTGTTCAAATGGCGGCCGCGCCCGGATTTTCTGCCGCTCGTGACCGCCGGGCAAAAGCCGGTTTTTCTTGATGACGCGAAGGCGTTTACGGCGTTGACGCAAAATGATTTTGACGGTAGCAAGGTTGTCTTCCTGCCGCCGGAGGACAAATCATTCATCACGGTCTCCAATTCAACCGACGCCAAAATTCTCAAGCCAGAATTCGGCAACGACACGGTGGACGCCACCGTTGAAGCCGCCGCGCCGTCGCTCGTCGTGGTCGCGCAAACTTATTATCACGACTGGCGCGTGAAAATTGACGGGCGGTCGGCGAAATTGCTCCGCGCGAACGTCGCGTTCCAGGCCGTGCAAGTTCCGGCGGGCACGCATCAGCTTCATTTTTTCTACGAAGACCGCGCGTTCGAAACCGGCGCGGCGGCTTCCATCGCCGCGTGGCTGGGCTGCCTGCTTGGTTTGTTCCAATTGCCGGCGCGAAAAAAAAATTGAAATTTCCGAAACTTGTTCTCGACAAAAAATTTATCTGAATTCAAATAAGGCGCGACATGGCGAAAACCAAACGCATCGGCATCCTGACCGCCGGCGGCGACAGCCCCGGACTCAACGCCGCCATCCGTGGCGTCGGTAAAACCGCGCTCGGCCACTATGGCATGGAGATTACCGGCTTTCGCGACGGCTTTCGCGGCATCGTCGAAGACAAGCGGCTGAAACTCGACAAGGGCAAGCTCGCCGGCATCCTCACCGTTGGCGGCACCATCCTCGGCACGAGCCGCGACAAGCCGCACCGGATGCTGATTGACGGGCGCACGCGCGACATGACCGACGTCATCGTCGAAAATTACAAGAAGCTCGACCTCGAGGCGCTCGTCTGCCTTGGCGGCGGCGGCACGCAAAAGAACGCGCTGCACCTTGCCAAGGCCGGACTCAACATTGTCACGCTGCCCAAGACGATTGACAACGACGTGGTGATGACGGACTCGACCTTCGGTTTTGCCACGGCGCTCGACATTGCGACCGAGGCGATTGACCGGCTGCACAGCACGGCGCACAGCCATCACCGGATTGTCGTCGCCGAAATCATGGGACATCGCGCGGGCTGGCTGACGCTGGGTTCGGGCATTGCGGGCGGCGCGGACGTGATTTTGATTCCGGAAATTCCCTACGACGTGGCCAGCATTGCCGAGGCCATAAAGCGCCGCAGCCGGCGCGGGACGAATTTCAGCATTGTCGCCGTGGCCGAAGGCGCGATGAGCATTGAAGACGCGCGCGCCTTTGCCGCCGCCGAAGCCAAGCGCGAGCGCGCCCGCACGTTGCACGACAAAAAGGAAGCCAAGGTTGAACTCGCCGCGCTGGAGCAGCGTCATACCGGAAACACCATGCGGCTCGCACGGCAGCTTGAGGAACTCACGCACCTCGAATCGCGCGTGACGATTCTCGGCTACCTCCAACGCGGCGGCATACCGTCGCCGGCGGACCGCCTGCTGGCCACGCGGCTGGGCGGCGCGTGCGCGGATTTGATCCACGAAGGCATTTTCGGCGTGATGGTGGCCGCGCGCGGCGACGGGACGGAACCGGTGCCGCTGGAAAAAGTCGCCGGAAAACGCAAGACCGTTCCGCCAGATCATTCGTGGGTGGAAACGGCGCGGCGCGTGGGAACGTGTTTGGGCGATTAAATCAATTTTAGTCGGATAATTTGCGCCTCGCCGGTCATGTTAAAATTGAATTTCCCAATTTAAATTAAGCTGTAAGCTTTCGCCTGTCGGTTTGCCGGTGTGGCGAAATGGCAGACGCACAGGACTTAAAATCCTGGGACCGTAAAAAGTCGTGTGAGTTCGAGTCTCACCACCGGCACCAGCTTTATTTCCAGCGGATGCTTTTGACACACCGCAATTATTATTCACGCTCCCGGATTGAGGATTTTTGCGTTGGCGTTTTCAGCGGATAAAGTCCGGGACAGCAGCCGAACGTTTCGTGGAATGACTGGCTGAAATGGCTCAAGCTCGCGTAGCCGACTTCCAGCGCGGCTTCCGTCACGTTGAACTTTCCCGACTTCAGCAATTCTGCCGCGCGCTCCATCCGCAACTGTCGCGTGTATTGCGGAATGGTCAGGCCGGTCGCCGCTGAAAAGGTCCGGCTCAAATGGAACGGGCTGCAACCGACCACGCGCCCGATTTCCTCGAGCGTTGGCGGTTCGGCCAGTTTTTCGCGGAGCAAAACGATGACTTTTTCCACGCGCTCGGCGGAAAGACGCTGTTGCCGCTGGCAGAACAATTCCCTTTCGCCCGGTGCAACGAAGAAAAATTCCGCCGCGACTTCGAGCGCCTTGGCCTGATACCAGACCGTCTGCGCCAATGCGAGCACGGGCGCGTCGCGCAGGCTGGCGAGCAATTGTTGCTGCCGGCTTGTCAGCCGCGTCGCGGTCGCGACGGCGGATTTTTCGGTTTCGCCGACGACAACTTCGCGCACGAGCGGATGCAGCGACGTGACAAATTCGCCGAGATGACGCCGCAAAAAATCGAAGGACATTTCAACGGTGAGAAACTGGTGCCGCTGGCCGGCCTGCCGCGCTGCGCGCAACGGCTGCTCGCCACGCCGGTAAAATCCGGCGGTCAGCGGCGCGAAAGCAATTTCAGTTTTGTTCAACGCAACGGTTCCACGACCCTCGAGATTCAGGCAAACCTCGATGCTGCCCGGATGAAATGTTTTCCCCCAGTCGAATTCACCGCCGGAGGTTTTGAAATCGTGCCACTCGAAACTGGCGCCCGCGTGCGCCACGCTGCCGTGCAAATGCCGCCAGCCGTCGCCAATCGCGCGCCACGCCGGACGCTCGGTGAACGCGGGAATTGGAAGGTTTTCCGCGACGACGGTTTCAGCCTGTTTTTTTGCCGGTTTCGACACGGCGACACTTTGCCATTTTTTTAGCCGCAAGCAAATTCCTTGTAGCCGCAAAGAGGCGAAATCTATTTCCCGAACAGGCCGTCGATGCCGTTCTTGATTCTGTTGACGCCCTTGTTGCCCAACTTTTCCGCGCCTTTGCCAACATTTGTGGCGGTGCCGGCAACCACCTTGACGGTGGCGCTGGTGATGGCGCTCAGAACCGCCCGCGTCAAATCGGTGGCGGTAAGACCATCGCTGCCCTTGCCCAAATTCTTGAGTTCAATGTCCGGCAGCGGCAACGTCATCTCTTTGCCGCCCAAACCGGTGAGACTGATGTGAACTTTTGCGCCGGTGATCAGCAAATCATCCACTTCATATTTTTTGGCGGGCTTGGTATTGGCGGCCGTGTTTGTGGTTGTCGGGCCGCCGTTTTGAGACACCGTTTCTACATTGTCCAAAATTTTGCCGAGGTTGTTTCCGCCCAGTCCACCTTCAAAGGTGATTTCCGGAGCCACAACTTTTACTGAAGGCAATACGATCTTGTCCGAGAAAATTGAAAGTGGATCCACACCAATGTTGGCCGTGCCGACGCTGATGGCGTTCGGCGTTTTGTAACCTTCCGGATTGCCGATGACCAGGTCCTTGACGCTGGCCGAACCGGTGAGCAAGCTGATATGCACTGCGTCCAATTTGACGGAAACACCGGTAATTTTCGGCCCGACAGCTTCCACGCCGGTCTTTACAATGCTGTCGAGGAACAGCGCCACCACAACAACCGCAATGACAATGAGAACCACCAACCCAACTATGCCGCCCCAAAGGATCTTTTTCATAATCAACTTTACTTTATGTTATGCCCATTGATTTGGCGAGCAAATTCGCAGGTTGAAAACGGCCTCAACCCACGGCGAGCTTCTGAACCAATTCAACGAACTCGCGGACTTGATACGGCTTGGCCAGAAAGCAGTCGGGCTTGACTGATTCGCCGGCGTAAATGGTTTCATCCACCGTGCCGCTGAGAAGAATTATTTTTTGGCGCGGATTGCGGCGCTTGCATTCGCGCACCAAGTCCAGTCCGCTCATCGCGCCCATCGCATAATCCGTCACGATTATCGCGGGCGGCGGCTGGGCGGCGGCAAATTCCGTCAACGCCAATCGGGGATCGCGAAACGTCCGCACCTTGAAACCCAGCGGTTGGAGAATGGCCGCCGCCAGATCAAGCAGCATCGGCTCGTCATCCACCACGAAAACTGTGACGGGCGGATTGCCGACGGCGTTGGAACCGGGTTCACTCATGCCTGAATCAAATTAATCAAACACGATTCGCGCCCGTGCGCAAGCACGTTCGGAAAAAATTTGCGGCGGCAAAAAATCAAGACAAATCTGCCGTCGCCACTTCGGCGTTTTCGGAAGCCGTTTTTGTTTCAACGGATTTATGGAATTTCACGCTGACAATTTTGCTCACGCCGTGTTCCTGCATCGTCACGCCGTAAAGCACGTCGGCCATCGCAATCGTCCGCTTGTTGTGCGTGATGATGACAAATTGCGAGTGCCCGAGGAACCGCTGCAAAATTTTCACGAACCGCACGATGTTGGCCTCGTCCAGCGCCGCGTCCAATTCGTCCAGCACGCAGAACGGGCTGGGCTTGACCTGATAAATTGAAAACAACAGCGACATGGCCACCATCGTCTGCTCGCCGCCGGACAAAAGCGAAATGCTCTGCAATTGTTTTCCCGGCGGACGCGCAACGATGTCAATGCCGCTTTCCAAAACGTCGCCCCCTTCCGACAAAATCAAGTCCGCTTTGCCGCCGCCAAAAACCTCGACAAACATCGCGCGGAAATTCTCGCGGATTTTCTCGAACGTTTCGATGAACATCTGCCGCGTTTGCGTGTTGATGCGGTTGATGACTTCGAGCAGCTGCGTTTTGGCGTTGACCAAATCGTCATGCTGCTTCGTCAAAAATTGATGCCGCTGTTCGGTTTCCTCGTATTCCTCAATCGCCACCAAATTCACCGGGCCGATTTCGTCCAGCCGCTTTTGTAGCGCCTCGATTTGCTGACCAACGGCGTTCCAATCCGTCGCCGCGCCGCTTTTTGCCATTTCTTCCGGCGTGAGCGTTTCCACTTTTGCCGGACCTTCGTCGGCATAGGTAATCGTGATGCACTCGCTGCGAACGTCGTCCAGATTGATGTGATATTTCTGCTGGATTTTTTCGCGCAGATTTTGGACGGACATGTTTTTCTGCGCCAACTCGACTTCCATTCCGCCGCGCTGATTTTGCAACTCCGTCAACCGGCTGCGTTGCGACCGCAAATTCTCCTCACGCGACGAGACTTCCGCTTCCTGCGAATTTTTCTGCCCAAGCAATTCCGCCGCCTGCGTGTTGACCAGTTCGCGCTCGTGGGAAATTTTTTCAATCTGCGTGCGCGACTCCACCATTTCCGATTCTGCCTGTTCCTTGCGCGCGACGACCGTGGAAATTTCCCCGCGCCGCTGGCCAATGATTTGTTTCAATTCCTGAATCCGCTGCGCGAGCACCTGCTGCTGCTGGCGGAACGAAGCGAGCAATTGCTCCTCCGCCGCGAGCGCGACTTTGCTTTCGGTCAACGTGGAATTTGCCGCGTCGCGCTGCTGCCGCAGATTTTCCAAATTTGTCGTGAGCAAGGAAACTTTTTCCTGCTCGCTGCGTTCGCGCGTTTCGAGTTCGTGCAATTGCGCCGTCAACCCACCGCGCTTTTCCATGCCTTCGCGTTCCTGCGCGGCGAGGCTTTGCACTTCAAAAACCACCGTTTCGATTTTCTGGTGCAACAAACGGTTTGAATTTTGCAGCGCGTTGAATTCACCTTCGCGCGTAGCAATCGCCACTTCCTGCTCGCGCAATTCCGTCTGCGCCTGCTGCAAACCGGCCTGCAATTCCGTCTGCTCGGCCAGCAGCGCGCCGCGCCTGCGGCTCGCCTCGGCAATGCGATTTTGGATTTCGGCCAGTTCGTTTTGCAGTTCGGTAATTTGATTTTTGCGGCCGAGAATCGAGGCCGGCGCCTTCGGGTTGCCACTGCCATTCAAATAACCGCCGGTGTAAATACCGTGCCGGCTCAACAAATCACCTTTCAACGTCACAAAGTCGCAGCCCGCGTGGCCATTTTGAATTTGCGCCGTCGCCGTCGTCAAATCGGACGCGATAAACGTGCGGCCCAGCAGCGATTTCAAAAGTTTCTCCACCGACGGCTCGGATTGAATCACATTCAACGCCGGAACCATCTGGCCGGGCTCCAGGCTTTTTGGCGCGGAACCGTTTTCGCCCGGCGCCAAGTCACCTTCAAAAACGAGCTGGTTCTCGTCCCGGTGCTGAATCGCCAGCGCCGCGACGCTCGCGCGGCCGGTTTTGTTCGCGCTCAATTCAGCCAGAATTTCCTGCGCGGATTCCGGCTCCTCGGTCAAAACCAGTTGCAGGTGATGGCCGAGCGCGTTTTCCACCGCGACAACAAATTGTTCGGGAACGCGAATCCGGTCGGCAAGCGAGCCGATGACTGAACGTGACTGACGCAAAGCCGCGACCGCGCCGGCGTCAAATCCTTCGCGTGAGTGTTCAAGCTGCTCGATCACGGTGAGGCGCGAACGTTTCTCCGCTTGTTGTTGCAAAAATTGATCCTGCTCGGTTGAGGATTGCTGCAATTCCGTTTGCAATTCGCCCAGACGATTCTGGCGTTGCTCCACCGAGCCGCGCTTGGTTTGCGCGTTCAGTTTTTCAACTTCGACACTCGCGGTAAATTCCTGCAAGCGCGCTTCCAATCGCGTCCGCTCCTCTTCAAGCTGAACTTTTTCGGCGGAAAGCTTTTCGAGCCGGATGGTGTTGCCCTGCTTCTGCAAATCGAGAGCGGTGATTTCATTGCGGATGCGCGTCAAATCCTGCGCGGCTGCAAACGCGGCGGATTGCGCGGCGCGCAATTCCTCCTGCAAACGCTTCAAATCACTTTCGACCTGCGCAAGCGCGAGCTGTTTTTTCTCCAGCGCGAGTTTGTGATCGGCAAGTGTGGCTTCAGACTTGGACAAATGCTGCTGGACGTTCGCCAGTTCCTCTTCGGTCGTGCGGCAACGTTCCTCGGCCTGCGCAATGTCGGCGAGCGCCTTGGAGTTTTGCGATTCGAGTTCGCGCAGTCGTTCCTCGTCGAACTGAATCCGGCTCTCGTGCCGTTCAATTTCTGATTTCAATTCCGTCCCGCGCTGTTGTTGCGCGGAAACTTCGTGCTCCAATTCTGTGAGCCGCTCGCGCAACTGCTTGATTTCGTCCTCGCAACGCAAAACATCCGCCGAGCCGGTTTCGATTTCCGAGCGCAATTGCGCGGCGGCGGAATTTTTCTCCGTGATTTCCGCCTGCAGCACGTCGAACTGGTGCCGCGCGAGTTGAGTTTCGAGATGTTGAAGCTCCAGCGAAATTTGTTTGTAACGGCGTGCCTTGCCCGCCTGGCGTTGCAGCGAGCCGATTTGCCGTTTCACTTCGCGGATCAAATCAGCGATGCGCAAAAGATTTTGCTCGGTGTATTCCAGCTTGCGCAGCGATTCCTTTTTCTGCGACTTGAATTTCGTGATGCCGGCGGCTTCCTCGAAAATCATCCGGCGATCCTCCGGCTTGCTAGAAAGAATCTGCGTGATGTGGCCTTGCGCCAAAATGCTGTAGCTCGTGCGCCCGACGCCGGTGCCCATGAAAAGTTGCTGGATGTCTTTGAGCCGGCACGGGATTTTGTTGAGAAAATATTCGCTGTTGCCGTCGCGAAAAATCCGGCGCGTGAGCGTGACTTCGTCGTAACTGACCTCGACGCCGGCCGCGCGGAGATTTTCGCCATCCACGCCGCCAAGTGTAAGCGAGACTTCGGCCATGCCCATCGGCTTGCGGCCGTCCGTGCCGTTGAAAATCACGTCGGCCATTTCGCCACCGCGCAATGCCTTGGCCGATTGCTCGCCGAGCACCCAGCGAACGGCATCAGAGACGTTGGATTTGCCGCAGCCGTTGGGGCCGACAATGGCGGTGACGCCGGGCTGAAAATTCAGCGCGGTTTTGTCCGCGAAGGACTTGAAACCGAAAACGGTCAAATTTTTGAGATACATGACTTTGACTGCGGTTATGCAACCACAACTCCCGGCTAAAGTCCAGCAAAAACCACAACATAATGCGGCTCATACCGTCGGCGGCACAACTAATTGGTGAGGAACCGTGATTTGCTTTGTGCCGCAAACAGCCACTTTAACCGTCAAATTGTCGTTATTTATACACCTGGCGGAGAAGTCCGTCAACTGGATTTGGTAAAAATCTAGATGGAAAATTCTACAAAATATTAGTTATCCTTGAAATGAATTCTTCTGTTCCACAGAGACATTTCTCCGGTCATCCATTAAATTGAATTGTCTATGATTTTTCGCCAGCTTTGGCTTTCAGCCGTATTGCTGATTTTGGAGATTTGCACGGCGTCCGGCCAGTCGAGCGGCGTTCCGCTGGTGCGGCGGCAGTGGTTCGAGATTCGCACCGCACATTTCAACGTCTTCAGTTGCGGCACGCCGGAGGATGTCCGCAAGCTCGCCGTGAAGCTGGAACAATTTTGCGAATCCTACTCACTGCTTGCCGGAGCGCAGGCGGTGGAGTCGCCGCCGGTTGTGGTGATGGCGTTTCCGGACGAAGAATCCATGCAGCCGTTCCTGCCATTGTATCAGGGCAAACCCGCCAATCTCGCGGGATTTTTTCAGCGCGGCGAGGATGAAAATCTGATCGTGCTCGCATTGCAGGGAACCAATTCGGCGTTGACGGGAATGGAAGTCATTTTTCACGAATACACGCATTTGTTGATGCGTCGCAACGACCAAATCTGGCCGCTCTGGCTCAAGGAGGGGATGGCCGAAATCTATTCCACGTTTGAAATGAGCGGTGGTTATCACGTCCTCATCGCCCAGCCGATTGACCATCACCTGGAATTAATGGCGCATGAGCCGCTCATGCCACTGACCGAATTATTTGCCGTCAACCACAATTCGTCCCAATACAACGAACGTACGCGTCAGGGAATTTTTTACGCCGAATCTTGGCTGCTCACGGATTTTTTGATGGCGGGCGACAATCCGGCGTTCAAGGCGCGGTTCGGACAATTCACCGAACTGCTCCGCCAAGGCGAGCCGCCGGAAGAAGCCTTTACCAACGCGCTGCGAACAACTTTGCCGGAAGTGGAAGCCGAACTTCGCGCCTATTTGCAGCGCGGCCAGTTCACGCCGGTTGAACTGACGTTGCCGGAGAACATCTCCGCGCCGGCCATGACAGCTTCAAGCGCCATCACTCCCGTGTTGGTTTATTTTCGATTGGGCGACGAGCTTATGAGGATTGGCCGTTTCGATGAGGCGGAATTGTATTTTAGGCAGGCGCAAAAACTCGCTCCGGCAAGTCCCCTGCCCTACGAAGGACTTGGCCTGCTCGCCGCCGAACGTGACCAGCCCGACGAGGCGGTGAACTATTTGAAGGAGTCATTGCAACGCGGTTCAACCAGCTTTCTGACGCACTATGTTTATGCCAGCGAGAAATATCAGCTTACCGCGGATTTGCAAAATCGTTACGCACCGCTCAGGGGTGAAGCGGCTGCGGAAATCCGCGATCAACTCCAGAAATCCATCGCCTTGATGCCGAACTTCGGCCCGTCGCACGAGCTGCTTGGTTTTTTTGAAATGGTGCAAGGTGAAAATCTACCGGAAGCGGAACGGCAACTGCAACTAGCCGTCCAACTGGAACCGGAAAATCCGTCCTGCCTGTTTTCGCTGGCACAGGCACAATTCAGAAATCGCGAACCCGCCGCCGCGCGGCGCTCCCTGGAGCCGCTGCTGTTGCCGTATGTTGACGCTCCGTTGCGCCAGCACGCCGCGGAAATGATGCAGGAAATCAACCGGGCATTTCCGGCCAATTGACCTCCGGAAATTTAAGTTGCCAGCCGGGCATTTTGATTTTAAAGTCTGGTGAAACCCAAAGGTTTTGAAGGTTATGTATTTTGGCGTTGATTATTATCCCGAACAATGGGTCTTTCCTTACGGCGGCACCGCCGACAATCCCGAAGCCGCGTGGGAACAGGATGCCGAACTGATGGCGAAGGCGGGCGTCAACGTCGTCCGCATCGGCGAATTTTCCTGGGGTATCTGCGAACCCGAAGACGGCAAATACGATTTCCTCTGGCTGCGGCGCGTTATGGACATCATGGCCAACCACGACATCAAGGTCGTCCTCGGCACGCCGACCGCCGCGCCGCCCATCTGGCTGGCCAAAAAACATCCCGAAATTCTTCCGTTAGATGAACGCGGCGTGGTCAAACACGAAGGCACACGTCGCGCCGTCTGCCTCGCGAGCGAAGCCTTTTGGGATTATTCCAAACGCATCGTCACCGCGATGGCCGGGGCGCTCGGCGATCATCCGCAACTTATCGCATGGCAGATTGACAACGGCATGGGCGCCAATGATACGGAATTTTCCTTTAATGACGCGACGCGCGACGAATGGCATTCCTGGCTTCAGGCAAAATACGAAACCATCGAGCGGCTGAACGAATGTTTGGGGCTTCGTTTTTGGGGACAAACCGTTTCGTCCTGGGACCAGGTGCCCATGCCAATGCACGCACCCGGCGCGCACAACCCGGCGCTGTTGCTCGACTGGAACCGTTTCAGCAGCGACACGATGGTGCAGTTCGTCAAAATGCAGGCGGACACCTTGCGTGAACATTGCCCGGACCATCCCGTGACTGTCACCATGCGCGCCTTTCTTCGCCAGTTTGACCACTTCGACATGGCCGAAGTCGCGGATTTTGTCTCCATCGAAAGCAACGTCGTGATGAAGTCCAAAACTTCGGAACTGGCCTGCGACATTGACTTCCTGCGCTCGCTGAAAAAATCGGAAATCAAGACGCCCGACGATGATTGTGGTTTTTGGGCGATGGAACAAAAAGTCGGCCAGGTCAACTGGCAGGATGTCAACGCGCTTGTGCGGCCCGGCCTCATCCGCCTGTTCACCTACCAGCTCGTTTCGCGCGGAGCATGCGGCGTTCTTTATTTCCGCTGGCGGCAGCCGCGCATCGGCAGCGAGAAATTTTACGGCGCGGTTTTGCCGCATCACCTCGACGGCAGCGGCCGCGTGTTTCAGGAAATCAGCCAGATCGGCGAGGAATTGAAAATGCTCGCGCCCGTGCTCAAGGACACGAAGGTGGTTTCCGAAGTCTGCATTCTTTTCAGCCACGAAAATGACTGGGCGCTTCAGCAGCCGATGCAGCCGAACAAATTTTTCAGCCTGCGCGAACACATTCAGCTCATTTACAACGCGCTGCACGACCGCAACATTCCCGTGGACTTCGCACGGCCCACCGAGGATTTGTCCCAATACAAAATCGTTTTCGCGCCATCGCTGCACCTGCTTTCGTCCGCCGAAGCCGACCGACTGAAACTTTACGTCCAGAATGGCGGCCTGCTCGTCGGCACGTTCAACACCGGTCTCGTCAACGAGCATCACATCGCGCCCGACACCGGCTATCCGAACGACTTGATTGAATTGTTCGGCCTGGAAGTTCTGGAATTCGATCCGCTGCCGCCCACCCAAAGCGAAGAAAATCATCTCACCTTCAAGGGTGTTTTTCCCACCAGCCACATGCACCCGGCGCGGCTGTGGTGCGACATCATCGAACCGAAAGGCTGCCAGATTCTGGCGAATTATGTGAAGGATTTTTACGCCACGCGCCCCGCCATGACGATGAACACCTTCGGTCTCGGCAAGGCCATTTACCTCGGCACGATGAGCCACCAACATTTTTACAATGACCTCATCGTGTGGCTGCGCCAGATGTCCGGCCTGCATCCCTTGCTCAAAGTCCCGGAAAACGTCGAAGTCAGCATGAGGGAAAAAGAAGGTGTCCGCATCTATTTTCTGCTCAATCACCAAAATTCGTCCGTCCGCATCCAGTTCTACAAGCCCATGCACGATTTTCTCACCGGCAACACTTTCTCCGGCAACTACGATTTGCCGCCTTACGGTGTCCTCGTTTTGGATGAACATCCCGAACTCAAAACCGCTGGCGAAACTGCCTGATTTTTCGTTTCATCTCCGGCGGTGAATTTTCTCAATTTTATTTTCGGCGCGCTCGCCGTTTTGAGTTTTGTGCTGCTGCTCTGGCAATTTTTTGCCGCGCGGAAATTCCCGCTGCATCAGCGAATTGCCGAAACAAAATTTGCGCCGGCCATTTCCATCCTGAAACCGCTCAAAGGCTGCGACGAGACAACTGCCGCCTCGCTCGAAAGCTGGTTTCACCAAATTTATTCCGGCTCCATTCAAATTCTTTTCGGCGCCGCTGACGCGAACGACCCTGTTTGCAAAATCGTCCAAGAACTGCTTCGGAAAAATCCCGGCGTTGACGCGCAACTGGTCATCTGCGCTGAAAACCCCGGCACGAACGGAAAAGTTTCCACGCTCGCGCAACTTGAAAAACTCGCCAAACACGATTTGATTCTCGTCAGCGACGCCGATGTCCGCGTGCCGCCGGATTTTCTGGCCAGCTTTGCCGCGCCATTGCGCGACTCAAAAATTGCCCTGGTCAATTGCTTTTACCGTCTCGCCAACCCAACGACGTTCGCCATGAAATGGGAAGCGATTGCCATCAATGCCGATTTCTGGAGCCAGGTTTTGCAGTCGCAAACTTTGAAACCATTCGACTTTGCGCTGGGCGCGGCGATTTTGTTGCGTCGAAAAAACCTCGAAGCCATCGGCGGTTTCGACTCGTTCGTCAATTGCCTCGCTGACGATTACCAGCTTGGCAACCGCATTTTCAAAAGCGGCGGCGCCATCGCACTTTGCCCGGCTGTCATCGAATGTTGGGACGCACCGATGAACTGGCGCGCGGTCTGGCGGCATCAACTCCGCTGGGCGCGGACGGTTCGCGTTTGCCAGCCCCTGCCCTATTTTTTCAGCATCCTGTCGAACGCGTCGCTTTGGCCGCTTCTCTGGCTTTTTATTTCATTTCCCGCGACAAAAACATTTTGCGCGCCACTTACCGCGATTGCTTTTTTGCTTTTGCGAATTGTTCTCGCGCAAAATCTGCAACGCCGTTTTACGCCGGAACTAAAATTGGTTTCGCCATTCTGGCTTGTGCCACTAAAAGATTTATTGCAGGCGGCAATTTGGTTCGGCGCGTTTGCCGGAAATGTGGTTGAATGGCGCGGAAGCAAAATGAAACTGCGTCGCGACGGGACTTTGATCGAGCAAAAGTAAAAGCCCGCTGGACAAGGTTTGAAACGAGGCGGCGAACATTTTGCCGGATTTTCGGCGCATTTTTTTTGCTTCGAGATGATTTTTCACCTAGGCTTGCATAAATTTGATGAAGGCAATTCTCGCGCTCGAAGACGGTTCGGTTTTTCGCGGCCTTGGTTTTGGCGCGCGCGCTTCCGCGTGCGGCGAAGCCTGTTTCAACACTTCCATGACCGGCTATCAGGAAATTCTCACCGACCCGTCCTACAAAGGCCAGATCGTCACGATGACCTATCCGCTCATCGGCAATTACGGCGTCAACGCGCTGGACGTGGAATCGTGGCGGCCGCACGTCGCCGGATTTGTGGTCCGGGAGTTGTCGCCAGTCGTCAGCAACTGGCGCGCGGATTTTTCGCTCGCCGAATACCTGGAAAAAAACGGCATTCCGGGCATCCAAGGCATTGACACGCGCGCGTTGACAAAAAAGTTGCGGGTGCGCGGCGCGCTGAACGGATTTGTTTCGACGGAGGAAATTTCCGAAGCCGAGGCCGTCAAACGCGCGAAGGAATTCGTTTTCATCGGCGTGGATTACGTCCGGGAAGTCACGCACAAAAAGGCCTTTCGCTGGGACGCGCAGGATGAGCAGAGCGCGGCGTTTGATTTGGTTCGCGGCAACGAAAAAATTGACGCGCGGAAAAATCACAAGCCGCTGCCAGCCGCCGACATTCCGATTGTCGCGTTTGATTACGGAATGAAATACAACATTCTACGCCGGCTGCGACAACACGGCTTTGCCACGCAGGTTTTGCCCGCGACAGCTTCGGCGCAGGACGCACTCAAGCTCAAACCCGCCGGAATTTTCTTATCGAACGGCCCCGGCGACCCAGCGGCGCTTGATTACATCGTGCGCGAAGTGAAAACACTCGCGGATGCCAGCGTTCCGATTTTTGGGATTTGCCTCGGCCACCAGATTTTAGGGCAGGCGTTCGGCGGAAAAACCTTCAAATTAAAATTCGGCCACCGCGGCGGCAACCAGCCGGTGAAAGACTTGGCATCCGGCAAGGTGGAAATCACATCGCAAAATCACGGGTTTGCAGTTGACCCAAAAAGCCTGCCAAAGGAAATTTCCGTTGACCGGATCAATCTCAACGATCAGACCGTCGAGGGAATGCGGCACAAAAAGAAACCGATTTTCTGCGTGCAATACCATCCCGAAGCGTCGCCCGGCCCGCATGATTCGACGCCGCTGTTCGCGGAATTTCGGAAATTGATTGAAGACCACGGTTAAATTACTTGCGGATTTTAAGATTTCCGTTTGACTTGAAACCTGTCGCACTCATAATCGTTCTAATCAAATTATGGCCAAGCTTGTTATCCTGAACCAGGGCATGACCGGTCGTATGCATGAGCTGAATGTGGACCGCACCACCATTGGCCGCGTGGAGGATAACACGTTTCAAATCGCCGACCCATCCGTTTCCAGCCATCATTGTGAGGCGCAATTGCGCGGCGAGGAAGTTTTCATCCGCGATCTCAATTCGACGAACGGTTGCTTCATCAACAGCGAAAAAATCACCGAAGGTGTTTTGAAACCCGGCCAGACCTTGCGACTCGGTCAAGTTGAATTGAGATTGATCGCCGAAGGGGCAGCGGCACCACCCCCCGCCACGCCCGCTCCGGCTCCAGCCAAAAAACCGGTGGACTCCACGATGGTCATTCCGCGCGGCGTCAGTCTGGGCGAACTGGAAAAAGGCGGACGCCCGCCAAGCTTCGACTCCACCACTGCGTTTTCAAAAAAGAAAAATCGGGTGAACACTTATTTCATCATTGGCGGCATCATTATCGGCATCTTGATTCTGGTTTTGATCATCATTTCATACATGGTGCTCGCCAACAGTCACAAGTAAATCCGGTGCGGCCATGAAACCGCGTTTTTCAAACAACCGGAACCATGCTGGCCTTGCCACCAACCGCTTTGCGATTCCGTAATCTGTGTTTCATCTGTGTGCATCTGCGGCTAAATTCTCCGTGTGAAATTGTTTTACACCGGCCCCGTTGTTAACGCCGAGATGCTCGTCGTGATGCTGGAAAAGCACGGCATCGCCGCCACGCAGGAATTTGCCGACCCAAACCAGCCGGATGACGGCGATTTGAGCCGTCCGGCAAAAGTTTTCGTGCCCGAGGCCGATTACGACCGCGCGTTTCAACTATTCTACGCCGAGCGCGAGGATGAATTATGAGATGACACCGGCCATTTTACATCTTCCTTTTTCCATCCTCGTTCAGCTATCCTGCCACGATGTTCGACACGATTAAAACAGGAACCGCAACCGCCACGGAAAAACTTTCGCACCTGCGGAGGTTTCTTTGACGTTGCCGCCACGCAAAAACGGCTCGGCGAATTAAATTCGCAGATGGCCGCCGACAATTTCTGGAACAATCGCGAAAAAGCGCAGGAAGTTATTGACGAGGCAAATTCGCTCCGCAACAAAATTGAGCCGCTGCTCGCTGCCGAAAAACAATTAGACGATCTTCGCGTGATGCTCGAACTCGGCGAGGCCGAGCCGGCGGAGGCGCAATTGAAAATTGAAAAGGAACTCGACGCCGACCTGCAAAAATTTCTCAAAGAGCTCGATTCGCTCGAATTGAAAGTTTTCTTGAGCGGCCCGCACGACCGGAAAAATTGCATCTTGAGCATCAACGCCGGCGCCGGCGGCACCGAGGCGTGCGATTGGGTGAACATGTTGCTGCGGATGTATCAGCGTTGGGCCGAATCGCGCGGCTGGAAAACCGAAGTGACCGACGCGCTGCCCGGCGAAGGCGCGGGCATCAAAAGCGCAACGATGCTGATTGAAGGTGAAAATGCCTACGGCTTTTGCAAGGCCGAACGCGGCGTGCACCGGCTCGTGCGCATTTCACCATTCGACGCGAACAAGCGCCGCCACACCAGTTTTGCCAGCGTGGACACGATTGCCGAACTCGAAGAAAATAGTTCCGACATTGTCATCCCACCGAACGAATTTCAAGTGGACACATTTCGCTCCGGCGGCAAAGGCGGCCAGAACGTGAACAAGGTTGAAACCGCCGTGCGCATCACGCACCTTCCGACCGGTCTGGTTGTCGCGTCGCAAACGCAGCGTTCGCAGCATCAAAATCGCGCGACGGCCATGCGGCTTTTGCTCTCGCGCATTTTCGCACAGCGGCAGGATGCGCAAAAGGCCGAGATGGAACGTTTCTACGGTGAGAAAGGCAGCGTTTCCTGGGGCAATCAGATTCGCAGTTATGTTTTCCAGCCGTATCGCATGGTGAAGGACTTGCGAACGGGCGTCGAAACGAGCAACGTTCAAGCGGTAATGGACGGCGATTTGGACCAGTTCGTAAATGGCTGGCTACGCGCCGGCTGCCCGATGAAACGGATGCAAGGCGTGAAGGACGAAGAAGAGTGATTGTGAATATTCTCGACAAAATCGTTGCAGGAAAAAAACGCGAAATTGCAAAATTACCCGCGCGGCTCATTGCCGCCGGCGATTTGCGCGACGCCATGCTCGAACACGGCGAGCGACGCGATTTCATTGCCGCGCTGAAAAATCCGCGCCGCGGCGACATTGCACTGATCGCTGAAATCAAAAAAGCGTCGCCGTCCGCCGGAATTATTTGTGAAGATTTTGATCCGGTCCAGATTGCCAAAGAATACGAAACAGGGGGTGCAAGCTGCCTTTCCATTTTGACCGACGAGAAATTTTTTCAAGGTTCGCTGGATTATTTGCGGCGAATCCGCGACGCCGTGAAATTGCCGCTCTTGCGAAAAGATTTCATCATTGATGAACGTCAAATTCTCGAAGCCATTGAGTGGGGCGCGGACGCCATTTTGCTCATCGTGGCCATCTTGGACGACAGCCAATTGAAAAACTTCCACTCATTGACGACTGAAGCCGGACTTACCGCGCTCGTGGAAGTTCATGATGAAACAGAATTGGAGCGCGCGCTCAAAATCGGCACGGATTTGGTCGGCGTGAACAACCGCGATTTGAAAACTTTCCAAGTGGATTTGGCGACAACCGAAAAACTGGCAAAGAAAATTTCTACAGGAAAAATCCTCGTCGCCGAAAGCGGAATTAACACACGCGCAGACGTGGAGCGTTTGAAGAAATGCGGCGCGAAGGCAATTTTGGTCGGCGAATCGCTGCTGCGCGGCGGCAAGATTCAAATGAATGCCCGCGAATTGATTGGCGGCTAAAGAACGTTGCGCGAAATTATTTTCGGTTTCGGGCAAGTTGCTTCGCCAGCCGGATTGCCGCAATCATGGACGACGGATTGGCGATTCCTTTTCCGGCGATGTCGTAAGCCGTGCCGTGATCAGGCGAGGTGCGGATGAACGGCAGACCGAGCGTCCAGTTCACGCCGGTGTCGAAGGCGACGGCTTTCAGCGGCGCGAGTCCCTGGTCGTGGAACATGGCGACCACCGCGTCAAAATCCCCTTGCAGCGCATAATGAAAAACCGTGTCGCCGCTTAATGGACCAACGACATCAAATCCTTTTTTTCGCAGAACTGAAACAACCGGCGAAATGATTTTGATTTCCTCATCGCCGAATTCGCCACCTTCGCCGGCGTGCGGGTTCAATCCGCAGACAGCAACTCGCGCCCGCGGCAATTGTAGGTCGCGACAGGCTTGCGCGGCAAGTTCAATCGCCAGCGAGATTTTTTTCGACGTCAATTTTCGGGCAACGGACTTGATGGAAATATGAATGGTGGCGAGCGCTACGCGGAGCCAGCGGTTTTTGTCGTCGTGGCCGAGCAGCATCATGGCCGTTCGTTTTGCGCCGGCGAGTTCGGAAAGGAATTCCGTTTGCCCGACGAAATTTTTATGTCCAGCGCGAACAATCGCCTCCTTGTTAACAGGCGCGGTGACGAGCGCGTCCAATTCACCGCGCAGGCAGCGTTCCGCACCGTCCCGCAGGCAAGCAATGGCGGCGTTCGCGGCGATTGATGAGCCGACCGGCAACTTTGAAGGCAAGTCTTCAGAAAACGAAGTTGTGATAAAAAATTTTCCGGTGTCGTGGTAATCGAAAAAATTTTTCAGCGGGAGTTTGAGCGAAAGTTTTTGGTTCAGCCGCTCCAGAATTGTTTTGTCACCAATAAAAAGATATTTGGTGTTGTCGGTTTTGGCTTCGGCGGCAACGGCCCTAAGCGCGACTTCCGGGCTAACGCCGGTGACATCGCCGAGCGAAATGCCAATCCAGCCAGTCATTTCAGTTGAGAGTTTTTGGTTGAGAACCGGACGATTGATTTCCAACTTGCAGCGGAATTTTTCAAAAATAACGGATGAAAGTTTTTTCCTTCAGCGATGCAATCCACTGTTTTTCAAGCTGCGCCTGCTCCTGCGTGCGAAGGGTTGTTTCAATTTCGGCGCGAACTTCGTTGAGCGGCTGGACATGCGCCGAGCGAGTCTGCTCGACGAGCATGAGGTAATCGGCATCCGGCGTATCAATCACGTCGCTCATCTGGCCGGGCTTGAGGCTGAAGGCGACGTCGGAAAGCTCCTTGCGAAGCACGGAGCGTCCGATCCAGCCCCATTCGCCGCGTTGCTGCTGCTGCGAACCTTGCGAATAAACAGAAGCCATTTGTGCAAAGTCCGCGCCTTCCTTGATCTTGGTCCGGATTTCACGCGCCAGATTCAACGTATTCGTGTCGTCGTCAGAACTTTTGTTCAGCACAATCATGCGCAGTTTGACCTGGTCCTCAACCTTGAAATCGTCCTGATGCGCGAGGTAATAACTTTTAATTTTGTAGGGCGAGATGACGATTTCCTGTGAAATGTTTTTGTTCCGCAACGCTGAAATGATGTATTGGTCGCGGATGTCGTCCTGGAATTTCTCGAACGTTTCGTTTTGCGACTGAAGTGTTTTCATGAGCGTGATACGATCACCGTATTGTTCACGAATACGGTCTTGAACAAGTTGATTTACGAAACTGTCCGGCAATGGCTTGTAACCCTCAACATCGAAGTCGTGAAGAATCAACTGGCGCTCAACCAATTGTTCCAGACTGTCGTTGAGCGTTTCGGTAAGCTTCTGCTGAAATTCATCCGGCTGACCGGCATATTCCTGGCGCAACGCGTCAATCGCCGGTTCGGCAAACTGCTGGACTTGCGCATATGTGATGATCGTGTTGTTCACGATGGCCTGAATGCCGTCCACCAGCTCCGCGCGCGACAGGGGCGCAAAGCAAAACACTGCCGCCATAACTGGAATCAATCGCACAAAATTCATCGGTCTGCGCCATATTAACAACAAGCACCGCCCGGTCAAGCGCTGCTCAAGGCCGGGTACGGTCAAGCCAAAACATCGCCGCTGCCAGAATCGCCGACACAATCAACGCCACGACAACCGACCAGGTGAGAATTAAATTCTGCTTGCGGCGATGCGCTACCCCGCCTTGCCCGGGCAACAGATAAAATCGTTTGTCCCCTTTATTGCGCTTGGAACGAAACATACACTTAACATCACATAAAAAAGCACGGCCACCGGCATTTTGCAACGCCGATGGCCATGAAATTTCCCAGCGTGGATTATTGGTCGGTGGATTCCTCGTCATCGGGCGCGCCGGAGCGCCAATGTCCCTTCTGCCAGACATAGACGCCGCCCTGTTGCACCCATTTGGCGCGAATCCAAATGTCGCCCGGATGCGGACGTGGACGCCAGTGGCCGGGAACCCAAACCCATTGTCCGCGCCAGTCCCAATAGCCGGGAATAAACCACCACAACGTCCTCGGGCCGGGAGGCACGGGAATAATATCTTTTTGATCCGGCGGCGGTGCCTGCGTCGGCTGGCCGACGTAGGTGTTGTCGGCCGTTTGAACCTGTGGCGCGACATTGGTGGGAGGCTGCGGCGCGCAACCCGCGAGCAACGGCAGCGCGGCGGCGGCGAGCAGGCTCTTGATTGGATATGGATTTTTCATGGTTATTTTGATTTGGGACTTACCGGCGTTACTGGCGAATCTGCTCCTTTTTAGAAGACCGTGCAACAGATTTAATGCAAAGCGGCCACAGGCATTTTTTCATGCCAATGGCCGCAAAATTCTCCAGCTTAAATAATTTTTGCGCCGGACGAATTATGAATCAACGCCAGTGGCCTGCCACCCATACCCGGCTATGACCATGCCAAACCCAGCCACCGCCAACCCACACTGCGCCCGGATGTGGACGCCTCGCCCAACGGCCCGGAACCCAGGCCCAGTGGCCGCGTCGCCATTCGTATGCGCCCGGCACCCAAAGCCAAACCGCCACCGGACCCGGGGCGGGAGGCGGCGCGATTACAGTCGGCGGCGGCGGTTGCGCAACCACAACGGCAGGCTGACGCTCATAAACCACACAACCCGCCAGCAACGGCAGGCTCGCGGCAATCAAAACACTTTTGAACAAAATTGAATTTTTCATATTCAGTGATTTAGACGACAAAATGGAGAAATTGTTTCATCACCCCGGCGGAAACTTCTAATGCGCCGCAACGGCGCCGCTGTCGGATCCCGCCTTTGGGGCATAGCGCACGCGCTTGAACAATAAGATCAACGGAATGCCGCAAAACGCGAGCAGACTGAAAATCCGAAAATTATCCACGAACGCCCACAGATGCGCCTGCGCGTTGAGCAAGTTGTAAAAAACGGCGTCGGCCTGATGCATGGCCATCACTGGATCGGCGTGCCGCGCCAGTGCATGCCGGGCGGCAGCCAGTTGCGCCGCAAACACCGGGTCGGTCAGCGCCAGATGATCCACCATGAGCGCCTGATGCACCTGCGACCGGCGCGCAATCATCGTGGTGACAAAGGCAATGCCAGTGCTCCCGCCAAGATTGAGCATGAGATTGTAAAGACCGGCGGCGTTGCCAATTTGCCGCTGGCTCAACTGGCTCATCGCCGCCGTTGTCAACGGCACGAAAATAAAACTCGTCGCCACGCCGTTCAAAATGCCGGGCAGCACCACGCTGCTCATGCTGACTTGCAGATTGATATCGCTCAACATCAGCGAGGACAGGCTCAAAAGGCTGAAGCCGACGCACAACAGCCAGCGCAGCCGGATTTTCCCAACCAGGCGTCCGACAAAAAATGTTGCGACAAACGCGCCCAATCCGCGCGGACTCATCGCGTAGCCGCTTTGCAACGCCGGATAACCCATCAACGTTTGCAAAAACAGCGGCAGTTCCGCCGTGGTGCCGTAAAGAATTGCGCCCATGATGGTGATGAGCAAAACGCCGACGGCAAAATTACGGTTTTTGAAAACGCGCAAATCCGCCAGTGGATGCTCTACCGTCAATTGCCGCCAGATGAAGGCAATCATTGAAATAACCGAAATGATCGCGAACCAGCGAATCCACAACGCGCCAAACCAATCGGCTTCCTGGCCTTTGTCCAGCATGATTTGCAGCGTGGACAGCCAGAGCGCGAGAAATCCGAAGCCGAGAAAATCCGCCGCCGCCTTCAAATTGCGTTTGATGTAGGGCGGGTCTTGCACAAGCCACTGCGCCAGAAACACCGCGAGAATTCCGACCGGCAAATTGATGTAAAAAACCCAGCGCCAGGAAAAGTTGTCCGTAATCCAGCCGCCGAGCGTTGGTCCGATAATCGGCGCGACGATGACACCTTGCGCAAACGTCGCCATGGCGATGCCGCGTTTTTCATGCGGAAAACTTTCCAGCATGATAGACTGCGCCATCGGCACCATCGCACCGCCGCCCGCGCCCTGCAAAATGCGGGACAAAATCAGCATCGGCAAATTCAACGCCATGCCGCAAAGCACCGAGGCGATGGTGAAAATTACAATGCACGAAATGAAAACCCGCTTGCGCCCGAACCGATTTGCCAGCCAGCCGGTCATCGGCAGGATGATGGCGTTGGCCACCATGTAGCTCGTCAGCACCCACGTTGCTTCGTCCGTACTGGACGACAAACTGCCGGCGATGTGCGGCAGCGCGACCGTGGCGATGCTCGTGTCGAGCACCTGCATGAACGTCGCCAGCATGACGCCCAGCGCAATAAGCCATGGGCTGTGGCGCGGATGCCATTCTTCGTGATGCGCAGCATCAGCCATGGGAAAATTATGTTTGTGCGGAAGCGCCTTCAGATTTGCGTTTCACAATCAATTGAAACGCAAAGGCCGCCGCCGCCGCCAAAATGGCGGCGACAATTGCCGTTACAAAATCCGGCACGCTGAACGAACTGATTTGCACGGTCGGTTCAACGGAAAGGCCGGGGCCAATTGTTTTGCCGGCCGGCAACGGCTCGTCGAAAAGAATTTTCACCGGCACACGCTGGACAACTTTCACAAAATTCCCCGTGGCATTTTCCGGCGGCAACAGGCTGAACACCTCGCCGCTGCCAGCTTGCACACTGTCCACATGCGCGCGAAATTTCCGGCCGCCCAGCACGTCAATTTCCACCGTCGCTTGCTGGCCGGGCCGCATGGCCTTCAGTTGAGTTTCTTTGAAATTGGCGACCACCCAGACATCCGTCGGCACGAGGGAAAGAAGCGTCTGGCCGGTTTCCACGTAATCGCCCGGCTCGACGGCCTTGTCCGTCACGCGGCCGTCGCACGGCGCAAACATTTTCGTGTAGGACAAGTCCAGTTTCGCCGACGCGACGTTGGTCTGCGCCTCCTGCCATTGGGAAGTGGCCAGGCCAACCTCGGCTTCCGCCGCGGACAGCTGCGTTTTGGCCTCGTCCACCTTTGAGTTTTCGGACGCCACGTTCGCCTGCGCTGCTTTCCAATCAGCGTCCGCCTGCGTGTCGGCGGCCTGCGCGTCGTCAAATTCCTGCTGGGAAATCGTGTTTTGCTTCCGCAATTCCTTCAGACGCTGGAAATCCGCCTCGGCGCGTTTGGCGGCTGCGGCCGCGGCGGTGGCATCGGCCTGCGCCTTGCGTGAATCGGCCGCGGCGGTGGCAACTTTCTGGCGCATCAATTCATCCACCGCCAGCACGGTCTTGACATTGGCGTCCTGGGAAGCCGCCGCCGCCTGCTTTTGCGCGACGGTGATGGCGTAAGTTGACGGGTCAATCTCCGCGAGCGGATCGTTTGAATGAACCATTTGATTGTCCAAGACGTAGACGGCGGATACCTGGCCGGAAACGCGCGGCGCCACCGAAACAATGTGCGCGGCGATGAACGCGTCATCCGTGCTTTCGGTGGTGAACGCGTCAATCAAATAACTCAAACCAAAATAAAGCAATCCTGCCAGCACGAGCCCGGCCAGCCAGATGAACCGCGGCGAATTTAATTTTTGCAAACGTGCGCCGTTGGTTTTGGATGCGGGCGCGGATTTTTCTTCGTTCATAACTTCCTCAAATCAAGGTTGCGGCGAATGTTCAAGCCAGCCGCCGCCGAGCGATTGGTAAAGGCCGATCAAGTTGGACAGCCGCGCAAATTGCATCGCAATCAAATTTTGCTGCGCGCTGTAAAGATCTTGCTGCGCCGTCAACACGGTCAGATAGCTGTCCACGCCGTCGCGATAACGCGCGTCGGCCAGGTCGTAGCGGCTTTGTTCGGCTTTGACCAGCGCGGATTGGTCGGCAAGCTGCTCGTCCAGAAATTTCTTCGCGGCCAAATCGTCGGCCACTTCGCGGAACGCGGTTTGAATGGCTTTTTCGTAATTCGCCACTTGAATGAGTTTGCCCGCCTTGGTGTATTGCAATTCGGCAACTGCCGTGCCCGTGGCAAAAATCGGCCAGTTGATTTGCGGCGAAAAATTCCAGATTTGCGAGCCGGGCGCAAACAAGCCTTCGAGCGCCGTGCTGGCGGTGCCGCCACCGCCGGTGAGCGTGATGGTCGGGAAAAAGGCGGCGCGGGCGGCGCCAATGTCGGCATTGGCAGCTTTCAATTCATCCTCGGCGGCAAGAATGTCCGGACGGCGTTGCAACAAATCGGACGGCAATCCCGGCGGCAAATCGGTCAACAGATTTTGTTCGTTCAGCCGACGCGGCGGCGGCAGGTCGGCGGGCAACGGTTCGCCGACGAGCAGAACCAGCGCGTCTTCGGCTTGGGTGTATTGCTGTTCGTCGGCGGCGAGAGCGGCTTTGGTGGCGTCCACTTGCGATTCAGCGGAACGCAAATCCAATTCGGAGCCGACGCCGGCATCGTAGCTGGCTTTGGTCAAGTCGTAGGATTTCTGAACGGCCGCCAGCGTTTTGCGCGTCATGGCGAGTTGTTCGTCCAATTCGCGTTCGATAAGATATTGGTTGGCGACTTCGGCAACGAGCGCGATTTGCGCGCTCTTGCGGGTTTCCTCGCTCGCGAAATAATCTTCCAGCGCGGCGGTTTTGAGACTGCGAACTTGGCCAAACAGATCAAGTTCATACGAGGAGACGTTGAGTTGGACATTGTATTGGCTGAAGGTCGTGCCGCTGCCACTGCCATTGTAACCGAACGCCGTCCGCTGGCGCTCCCCGTTGGCGTTGACGTTGACCGTGGGAATCAGCGCTGCGAGCTGAATGCGATATTCCGCGCGGGTTTGTTCCACGTTGAGCACGGCCACGCGCAGATCGCGATTGTTGGTCAACGTCAGGCCGATGAGTGCTTGCAACCGCGGGTCGCGGAAAAATTCGCGCCAGCCGATGTCGGCCACGGCGTTGGTCTGGTTCGCCTGGTTTTGGGGCACGAAATTTTTAGGCCAGGTTTGCGCAACCGGCGCGGCGGGACGCTGATATTTTGGAATCATCGTGCAACCGGCCAGAGTCACGGCGGCCAACGCGAGTGATAAAAGAAATTTGTTCATGCGTTTAATGGTTGGCGTCAGGATTTTTGCCGGCCTCGGCTTGCACCGCCAACTCGTGCCGGCTCGGCTTGGCTTTGAAAATTCGGCGGACGACGACGAAAAATATCGGCACAAAGAAAATGCCCAGCAGCACCGCCGCCACCATGCCGCCGGTGACGCCGGTGCCGATGGCGTTTTGGCTGGCTGAACCCGCGCCGTTGCTAAGGGTCAGCGGCATCACCCCTAAAATAAACGCAAACGATGTCATCAAAATCGGGCGCAACCGGATATGCACGGCTTCCAGCGTGGCTTCAATCAATCCCTTGCCTTCGGCCAGCAAATTTTGCGCAAATTGAACAATCAAAATTGCATTTTTGGTCGCCAAACCAATTGTCGTAATCAAGCCCACTTTGAAAAAGACGTCGTTCGGCAAACCGCGCAAGTGGGCGGCCAGCAGCGCGCCGAGCACGCCGAGCGGCACGGCGAGAATCACGGAAAACGGAATCGCCCAGCTTTCATAAAGCGCAGCGAGGCACAAAAACACCACGAGCAATGAAATGGAATACAACGCCGGTGCCTGTGCTCCAGCCAATCGTTCTTCATAAGATTGCCCCGTCCATTCGTAACCGATGCCAGCGGGCAGTTTCGCGGCCATCTGTTCCATCGCCTGCATCGCCGTGCCGGAACTTTTGCCGGGAGCGGCGGAACCTTGAATTTCCATGGACGGAAATCCGTTGTATCGCTCCAGCCGCGGCGAACCGTAAGTCCATTTCAACGTGGTGAACGATGAGAGCGGAACCATTGTGCCGCTGCTGTTGCGCACGAAAATGTTCCCGATGTCCGAAGGCTGCATTCGGAACGGCGCGTCCAATTGCACGATGACCTGCTGGACGCGATTGCCGTCCACGAAATTATTGACATAAGCGGAACCCAAATCCGCCGAAAGTGCCGTGTCAATGTCGGCGGGCGCGACGCCGAGCGCGGTGGCCTTGTCCCAATCCACGTCAATTTTCAACTCCGCCGTGTCCTCCATGCCGTTTGCACGCACTTGCGCCACATCGGAATTGGTCGCCGCCATGGCGAGCAATTCATTTCGCGCCGCCGTCAATTTGTCATGGCCGAGTCCGCCTTGATCTTCGAGTTCAAGGTCAAAACCGGCAGAGACACCAAGTTCGGGAATCGGCGGCGGATTAAGCGGAAAAATAATCGCGTCCTTGATTTGCGACAAAGCCATAAACGCGCGTCCGATGATGGCCTGCACATGATGCGCCGCGCCATGACGCTGGTTCCAATTCTTGAGGTGAACGAACGCGAGACCGGCATTCTGTCCCTGACCGGTGAAACTGAAGCCTGCAATGTCAATCACGTCCTGGACTTCCGGCTGCGCCATGTAGTATTTTTCAATCTGCTTGAGCACTTCCACGGTGCGCTGTTGCGTCGCGCCGACCGGCAGTTGAACCATTGTAATGAAATAGCCCTGATCTTCCTGCGGCAAAAATGACGAAGGCAACCGCACATACAGCCAGGCCATCGCCAGAATAATTGCCAGATAAATAATCAAGTAGCGCGGCGCTTTGCCGAGCATCCGTTCCACCACGCTTTGATATTTTCCGGAACTGGCAGCGTAACCACGATTGAACCAGCCGAACAATCCCTTTTTCTCGTAGTGATGCCCTTTTTCCACCGGCTTGAGCAGCGTCGCGCACAGCGCCGGCGTGAAGGACATCGCCAGAAATATGGAGAACAACATCGAGGCCACCATCGCCAGCGAAAATTGCCGGTAAATCGCGCCGACCGACCCGCCGAAAAATGCCATCGGTATGAATACCGCCGTCAGCACAAGTGCAATGCCGATGAGCGCACCGGTGATCTGACCCATGGATTTGCGCGTCGCCTCGCGCGGCGACAAGCCTTCCTCGCTCATGATGCGCTCGACGTTTTCGACGACGACAATCGCGTCGTCCACAAGCAGGCCGATGGCCAGCACCATGCCGAACATCGTCAGCACGTTGATGGAAAAGCCTGTCAGCCGCATGACTGTAAACGTGCCCATCAACGCCACCGGCACGACGATGGTCGGAATAAACGTCGCGCGCAAATTTTGCAAAAAGAGATAAATCACCAAAAACACGAGGAAGATGGCGATGAGCAAAGTGAAAACCACTTCTTCGATGGAAATGCGGACGAACTCCGAGCTGTCATAAGGAAAATTGACGATGACGCCGGGCGGGAAAAATTTGGAAAGCTCCTTGACCTTGGCGCGCACCGCGTCCGCCGTTGCCAGAGCGTTGGCGGTGGGTGTGAGCTTGATGCCGACCGCCGCCGCCGGCTCGCCGTTCACACGCGCTTGCACGGAATAATTTTGGCCGCCAAACGCAATTCGCGCCACGTCGCGCAGCAGCACGCGCGAACCGTCGGGATTGACGCGCAGCAAAATCTGGCCAAATTGTTCCGGCGTATTCAACGTGGTCGGCCCTTCCAGCGTGACGTTCAATTCCTGCCCGTCCACCGCCGGACGGGCGCCCAATTGTCCGGCCGGGACCTGAACATTTTGCGCTTGAATCGCCTGAATGACGTCGCCCACCGTCAGACCAAAACTGTCCAGCTTGGCCGGGTCAAGCCAAATACGCATCGCATATTCGGCGCCGAACAAATCCGCCTCGCCAACGCCGTTCACCCGGCGAATCGGGTCGAGCACTTTGGACGCGATAAAATTTCCCAGCGCGATTTCATTGATGTCGCCGGCCTTGGCCGACAGCGTGAAAAACATCAGGTAGTTGCGCGTCGCTTTGGCGACCGTCACACCCTGCTGCTGCACCGCCGCGGGCAAATTGGGCATCGCCAGTTGCAATTTATTTTGCACCTGCACTTGCGCGATGTCAGGGTCCGTGCCCGGCACAAAATAAAGCGTGATGATCGCCTGGCCGGAAGATTGGCTGACCGACGACATGTAAAGCAGCCCGTCAATGCCGTTCAACTGCTGCTCGATGACAGCGGTCACGGTGTTTTGCAGCGTCTCGGCGGAAGCACCCGGATAGTTCGCCGTGATGGCCACCGACGGTGGCGCGATGCTCGGATATTCCGCGACCGGCAGCTTCGTCAGCGACAATGCCCCGGCCAACAAAATCAAAATGGAAATGACCCAGGCAAAAATCGGGCGGTCAATGAAAAATTTTGGCATGGCAATTTTCCTTAATTGGCATCTCCATCCGCCGGATCGGCGGCGGCATTGTACGGCACGGGTTGGACAACCATTCCCGGCTGGACCTTCTGCAATCCTTCCAAAATCACGCGCTCGCCGGCTTTCAATCCGCTGGTGACAATCCATTTATTGTCAATCGCTGAACTGACCATCACCGAACGGATTTCCACCTTGTTGTCCGGCGTCACCACCATCACGGTCGGTTTGCCGTTCGCGCCGAACACCACGCCGCGCTGCGGCACGGTGATGGCGTTGTTGTCCACCGCCTGTTCCAGCTGGGCGCGCGCGAACATTCCCGGCAGCAGCAAATCATCGGGATTCGGAAATTCCGCGCGCAACGTAACCATGCCCGTCGTCGGATCCACGGTAACATCGGAGAACAACAATCTGCCTTCGTGCGGATAAACCGTGCCGTCTTCGAGCAGCAAGGTGATTTTCGCCTCATCCGGTGCAACTCTTTTAAGCTGGCCGCTGTCAAATTCCTGGCGCAGTTTCAACAGTTCCGTGCTCGATTCCGTGAAATCAAAATAAATCGGGTTCATTTGCTGGATGACCGCCATTTCCGTCGCTTCACCCTGGCCGACCAGCGCGCCCTCCGTCACCAGCGCCTGGCCGATGCGACCGGAAATCGGCGCAGTGACCGTTGCGTAGCCGAGATTCAGCGACGCAGTTTCCAGCGCGGCTTTCGCGACCAAAACATTTGCATTATCCTGCGCGGCGGTCGCAACGGCAGTGTCGTAATCCTGTTGGCTGACCGCGTTGATTTTCACGAGTTTGGCGTAACGGTCAGCCTGTGCCTGCGCTTGTTTTACGTTGGCTTCGGCGCTGGCCAGCGAGGCCTTCGCGCTATCGTAAGCGGCTTGCAATGGCGCAGGATCAATTTGAAAGAGCACGTCGCCTTCTTTCACGTCCGAGCCTTCAGTAAAATCCCGCTTGAGCAAAATGCCGGCGACGCGCGCACGCACTTGCGCCGTGCGCACCGGATCAATGCGGCCGGGCAATTCCGTCGTGATCGGCAGCGGCACGGATTGAACCGTGATGACGCCGACCTGCGGCGGCGGCATCGTGAAGTTTTGCTGTTTTTTCCCGCAACCGGCCAGCGCCAGCAACCCGATGGTTATGGCGACACCCGTAATCGCAGCTGCTGACGATTGCCGCTCGCCGTTTTCTTGTTTGAGCAAATGAGCATTCATTTTTCAGTGATTTTATTCGCCACAAAATTTCATTTTTTTGGCTTATGACTCGAATTTTTTGCCGCCGCGCCGACCAGAAATAATTCGACAATCCGTTTGGAGGCTTTGGGGTCTGGCCGGTAATTCCGCTCCGCCAGATGCGAGACAAAATAAAAATTCGTAAGGCCGTAAATGCCGAACGCCATTTCGCGGCTGTCGAAATGCCGGTTCAACTCGCCTTTTTTCTGCGCGGCCTTGATGAGCGAATGGACAAATTCAAAATTGCGCTCGCATTTGTCGGCGTAACAAAGATTTTCCGGCACTTCGCCTGGCGCGGCGAAATTGGTCGCAAAGGAAATGCGCATCAATTCGCGATTTTTGGCGACGTAATCGAATAGCGTAATGAGAATGTTCTCCAATTGCTCGCGGATATTTCTGCCGCGCCCGGCGGCTTCGCGCAGCAGGCGGAACTTTTCGTCGTGCGCCTCATGCACCAGCGCCTTGAAAAGTTCCGCCTTGTCGCGAAAATGATAATACAGCGCCGGCTTGGAAACTTTGGCGTCGCCGACGATTTGCTGGACGGAGGTGGCGGCATAGCCGGCGTTGGCAAAATGCTTGAGCGCCGCGCGCAGGATTTGCGCACGTGTGTTTGCACCGGCTTTGGGGCTGTGTTCCGCCTTGGCCATAAACCTACCGAACGGTAGGTAAATTCCAATAACAAGTCAAATTATTTTTGCGGGAAAAATCGAATTATTTCGGCAGAGCTTGAGCAACGCGCTGCTGGACTTTGGAATGGCGGCGGCCGTAACCAAAATAAATCACGAAGCCGATAATCATCCAGACGACAAGCCGCAGCCAGGTGTCGGCGGGAAGACCAACCACCATGAGAAAAATGCAGGAGCAGACACCAAGCGGCGCGACGAGCCAAAACATCGGCGTGCGGAAAGGCCTCTCGATTTGCGGGTCGCTGAACCGCAGAACAAAAACGCCGGCGCAAACAATCGCAAACGCCAGCAGCGTGCCGATGGAAACAAGTTCGCCGAGCAGGCCGATGGGAAAAAGCCCGGCAATAAGCATGGCAACCGCGCCGGTGAGAATCTGCGCGATCCATGGCGTTCGGAATTTTGGATGCACGGCGCTGAAAATCGGCGGCAGCAAGCCGTCCTTGGACATGGTGTAGAAAATCCGCGGCTGCCCAAGCATCATCACAAGAATCACAGACGACAGCCCGGCAATCGCGCCGATTTTTATGAAATACTCTAGCCACGAGAGCGACGGGCCGAGCGAATTGATGGCCAGCGCGATGGGCGCGGGCACGTTCAACTGCGTGTAACTGACCACCCCGGTCAACACGAGCGAAACCGCGATGTAAAGCACGGTACAAATGGCGAGCGAGCCGAGCAGCCCAATCGGCATGTCACGCTGCGGATTCTTGGATTCCTGCGCGGCGGTGGAAACAGCGTCAAATCCGATATAGGCGAAAAAAATGACGGCGGCTCCATGCACAACCCCGCGCCAGCCAAAATTACCGGACGCATCAACCGGCGGCACGAACGGATGCCAGTTGTTTTTGTTGATGTAAAGGGCGCCAACTCCAATGAAGGTGAGAATAACCAGAAGCTTTAGCGCAACGATGACGTTGTTGAATGTGGCTGACTCCTTGATACCGATGACAAGCAACACGGTGACAACAAAAACAATAAGAATCGCCGGCACATTCAAAATAGCCGTGACGTGCGCAAGCGTGGAAGGATCAGTGCCAGCGGCCTGAATACTTTTCAGCAAATCCTGATTTATCGCCGTCCAGCCGGCACCTTTATTTAGAACAGTTGCGAGCGTGGCGGGTATTTCAATTAAATGCGTGCCGCAGGCTGCCGAAAATTCTGGCGGAATGTGAATGCCAAAATCGTTGAGAAATGACACTACGTAACCTGACCAGCCGACGGCGACGGTCGAGGCGGCAAAAAGATATTCGAGGATTAAATCCCAGCCAATTATCCACGCTACAAATTCACCTAGCGTCGCGTAACTGTAAGTGTAAGCCGAGCCGGAAAGCGGAATCATCGAGGCAAATTCCGCGTAGCAAAGCCCAGCGAATGCGCAGGCAAGTCCGGCAAGGATAAATGAAAGAACAATCGCCGGCCCGGCATATTGCGCGGCGGCATGGCCCGTCAAAACAAAAATTCCTGCGCCGATAATCGCTCCAATGCCGAGCGAAGTGAGATTGATTGGGCCGAGCGCGCGTTTGAGGCGCTGGTCGGTCAGCGCCTCAGCCTGCAAGTCGGCTACGCGCCTCCGCGCGAATAAATTCATGCGGTAGTTTTCGAATTGCCGTGACCGGAGTCAAGAAAATGTCCAGTTCAAATTGACAGACGGCGCAACTCGCGCAATCTTGAGGTGTTGAATCAAGCTGGAAAGGCTTTTATGAAAACTCGAAATTTTATGTTGGCCGTCGCCGTCGGCGCCGGTTTTCTTGCCATGAATCTCGCGGCGCAGGATGCCGCCACAACCACAGCCGCACCGACGTTGTCGCCCGCCGCAGCGCAGGTGCTCCAACTCGCTCAGGCGAAAGTCGGCGATGACACCATCATCGCCTACATCCAGAATTCCGACACCATCTACGGTTTGAACGCGAGTCAAATCGTATATTTGAAACAGCAAGGGGTTTCCAGCGCCGTCATCAACACCATGCTCAACCAGCGCACGCGGTTGGCCGCGACCGGCGCGCAGCCGGATAATTCCACCGCCACCGCCCAGACTTCAACCGCCGTCGCTGAACCCACGGTCACCTATGTTCAAACGGTGCCGTCCTCGAGCGTCTATGTGATTCCCGACACCCAGACCTACGATTACGACACCTATTATTATCAGCCATATTACTATCCATATTACGCCTGGCCGTATCCAGCGGTATCACTGTCGTTTGGATTCGGCGGACATTGGGGTGGCGGTTATTATCATGGCGGTGGCTTTCATGGTGGCGGCTTTCACGGAATCGGGCGGCGCTGATAAATCTTTTCAGGTGTAATAAGCCAACAAGATGCCGGGGGAAAAGCCCGTCGGCGGATTTGCACGGTTTGTTCCTTCAGAATTCAGCCGAAATGACGTGTTGACTTTGTTTGCGCATCTGATAAATTCCGCCTTCCTTTTTTCGGAAAAATGAAAACGCATTTGCCAAAAGTGAATTTGAATGAGCGCAAGTGGCATCTGATTGATGCCGATGGCGCGGTGCTCGGTCGTCTCGCCGCGCAAGTTGCCGACGTTTTGCGCGGCAAAAACAAGCCGGTTTATACGCCGCACCTCGATGCCGGCGATTTTGTCGTCGTCATCAACGCGGAAAAGATCCGCGTGACCGGTAAAAAAGAAACCGCCAAGGAATACATGACGTATTCCGGCTGGAAGGGCGGGGAAAAATACGCCACGGTTGAACAAATCCGCGCGAAGCATCCTGAAAAATTGATTGAACACGCCGTCAAAGGCATGATTCCCAAAAATCGCCTCGGTCGGGTCTTGTTGACGAAATTGAAAGTGTTCAAGGGTCCGAAGCATCCGCATGCGGCGCAAAAACCCGAACCGCTCAAAGCGGCAGCCTGATTTGATTTATGGCGACAGAAACCAAAAATGAATTTCTCGGCACCGGCCGGCGCAAAACCTCCATTGCGCGCGTCCGTCTTGCCTCCGGCAGCGGTAAAATCACCGTCAACGGAAGGCAATTTGAAAATTATTTTCCCGTGGACACGCTCCGCGCCACCGCGTCGCAGCCGCTGACCGTCACTGGCACGGCGGAAAAACTGGACGTGAGCGTAAATGTGACCGGCGGCGGACCAAATGGCCAGGCTGGCGCCGTGCGTCACGGCATTGCCCGCGCACTGCTGCAATTCGACGCGAATCTGCGTCCGCAACTCAAGGCCGAGGGGCTGCTGACCCGCGACCCGCGCATGAAGGAGCGCAAGAAATACGGCCAGCCGGGCGCGCGCAAACGTTTTCAATATTCAAAACGTTAATCGCACTGGAAATTTCCAAGCCCCGTTGGCCAGCGCCGGCGGGGCTTTTTGTTTGGCAACCAAGAAACCAGGAAACGAAGGCCGGAAAAAACTTTGTTCCTTTGTTCCTTTGTTGTTCAATTTTTGAATTGAAAATGAAAACAAGAAAAATTGCCGTTATCGGCGCGGCGGGTTACTCCGGCGAAGTTTTGGTGCAATTATTGTTGAACCATCCGTATGCGGAACTGGTTGCCGTCACCTCGCGCCAGAATGCCGGGCAGACTTTGGCGCAGGTTTTTCCAAAATTTGCCAGCCATCCGAAATCCAAGTCGCTTCGCTTCTCCGAACCAAACGCGGAATTTCTGGCAAAGCAAGCCGACGTGGTTTTTCTCGCGTTGCCGCATGGTGTCGCCGCCGAATACGCCGTGCCGCTCCTGAACGCCGGCGTCCTCGTGATTGATTTGAGCGCGGATTTCCGGCTCAAGAGCGCGGAGATTTACAAGGAATTTTACGCGCACGATCATCCCGCGCCGGATTTGTTGAAAAAATCCGTCTATGGGTTGCCGGAAATTTACCGCGACGAAATCAAAAAATCCTTGCTCGTTGCCTCGCCCGGCTGCTATCCGACGAGCATTTTGCTGCCGGCGATTCCGCTGCTCAAAGCCGGCTTGATCAAAGCGGCCGGAATCATCGCCGATTCCTTGAGCGGCGTCAGCGGCGCGGGGCGCAAAGCAGAAATGGATTATCTTTTTTGCGAATGCAACGAAAGCGTCCGGCCATACGGCGTGCCGAAACACCGGCACTTGTCGGAAATCGAGGAACAGCTTTCGCTCGCCGCAGGAACAAAAGTCGTGATCCAGTTCACGCCGCATTTGATTCCAATCAATCGCGGGATTTTGACAACGCTGTATCTCGAACCGGCGGAAAAATTATCGGACGGAAACATTTCCGCCTGCTACAAAACATTTTACGGCGATGAACCGTTTGTGCGATTGCTCGAAGGAAAAACTCTGCCCGACACGAAAAATGTCGAGGGCACGAACGTCATCGAAATCGCGTGGCGGCTTGACCCGCGCACCGGCCGGCTCATTGTGATGAGCGCCGAGGACAACTTGGTCAAGGGCGCGGGCGGCCAGGCCGTCCAGAGTATGAACATTTTGTGCGGCTGGCCGGAAACGGCAGGATTGATTTGAACATGCCTGCAACTGCCATCCAACCTGCGAAATGGAATGCGGCCGAATACGCCGCCAATTCCGTCGTGCAGCAAACGTGGGCGCGCGAGATGATTTCCAGCCTCAATCTGCGCGGCGACGAACACATTTTGGATGTCGGCTGTGGCGACGGCAAGGTGACGGCGGAAATCGCCCGCGCCCTGCCGCGCGGCTCGGTCACCGGCGTTGACGCTTCGCCGCAAATGATCAAGTTTGCAAAAAAAACTTTTCCGAACCTGAAATTTCACGTCATGGACGCGCGCGAAGTAAAATTCGTGCGCAAATTCGACTTCATTTTTTCCAACGCCGCATTGCACTGGGTTGACGACCATCAAGCGTTCCTGCGCGGCGCGGCCTCGGTTTTGAAATCTGGCGGTCGGCTTGTCGTTTCCTGCGGCGGACGGCGCAACGCGCACGATGTTTTTGTGGCGATGTGCCCCGCGATGAGAAACCGGCTCTGGCGCGAATTTTTCCGCAAGATGCCGATGCCTTATTTTTTTTACGCCCCGGAGGATTACGAAAAGTGGCTGCCGAAATCCGGATTCAAGCCGCTCCGCGTCGAGCTTGTCCCAAAAGATGCCATCTATGACGGCGCGGAAGGATTTGCGACTTGGCTGCGAACGACGTGGATTCCTTTTGTCCAACGCGTGCCGGAAAATCTGCGCGAGGAATTCATAGCCGCCGTCACCGAACGTTACGTCGCCAAACATCCACTGGATGCGGACGGAAAAGTTCACGTCAAAATGGTGCGGCTGGAAATTGATGCCGTTAAGGTTTGAAATCTTGCCCGCGCATCCACAAATTCTTTTCGCAATGAGCAAAAAATCGTTCAAGGAAATTTCCGGTTCCATCGTGGCGCCGCAAGGCTTTCTGGCCAGCGGGGTTTTTTGCGACATCAAAAAGCTTGGCACTGGCAAAGGCTCAAACAAGGGACAAAAGCGCGACCTCGCATTGATCGTTTCGGAAACTCCGGCGACCGTTGCCGGCATGTTTACCACCAACCAAATTTGCGCCGCACCGGTGAAAGTGTGCGTCGCGCGCGTCAAAAAGGGCATCGCGCAGGCCATCGTTGTCAACTCTGGCAACGCCAATGCCTGCACCGGCAAACAAGGCTTAAAAGATGCGAGAGAAATGACTGCGCTGCTCGCAAAACATTTGCACACGCCGGCAGAACACGTCTTGGTCGGCTCGACCGGACGCATCGGCGTCACAATGCCGATGGTCAATGTCCGCGCCGGAATTTCCGAAGCCGTGACGTTGCTCGGCAATTCAGCGGATAATGCCGCGCACGCCTGTGAGTCCATCATGACCAGCGATACACGACCCAAGCAAATCTCGGTCGAATTCAAGCTCGGCGGCAAAACCGTGCGCATCGGCGGCATTTGCAAAGGCGCGGGCATGATTCAACCGGGAATGTCCGCCACCGGCGCACGTCCGGCAGCGTTGCCGTTGCACGCCACAATGCTGTGCTTCATCACGACGGATGTGGCAATTGACGCAAAGGTTTTGCAGGCGGCATTGCGGGAAGCCGTCGCGAACAGCTTCAATCGCATCACCGTGGATGGCGACATGAGCACGAACGACACGGTGCTTCTTCTTGCGAACGGACAGGCGGGCAACAAGAAATTCGGAATTCGGAATTCGGAATTCGGAATTTTCCAAACAACACTCAATCACGTCTGCCTCGAATTGGCCAAAATGATTGTGCGTGATGGCGAGGGCGTTCATCGCATCGTGACCGTGCGCGTAAATGGCGCGGAGACGATTCAAGATGCCGATGCCGCCGCGCGTGCGGTGGCGAACAGCCCGCTGGTAAAAACAAGCTGGCACGGCGGCGATCCAAATTGGGGCCGCATCATTGATGCGCTCGGCCATTCACAGGCAAAAGTCGTCGAGGAAAAAGTGGACATTGGCTACAGCGCGCCGGGCAGTCTGAAAATTCTTTGGAGCCTGAAACGCGGCCAGCCGACGCAGGCGACGTTCAAGGAATTGTGCGTCGCAGTCGCGCCAAAGGAATTTAATCTGCACATCAATCTGAACCTCGGCAAGGCAGGCGCGGTAATGTATGCCTGCGACTTGACCGAGGAATATGTTGATTTCAACAAGGGCGACGTGGGCGATCCAACTTCGCTGGGCGGATGATTTTGGCCACAGATGAAACGCAGATTGAACACAAATAAATCAAAAGCCACCGGATTTCTCCAGCGGCTTTATTGTTTCAAATCAGAAATCGTAAATCCGAATCGTAAATCAATACGCGGCTTGCGCGCCTTTGATTTGTCGTTTCTTCATCCACGGCATCAGACCGCGCAACCGCTCGCCAACTTTCTCAATGGGATGGTTCGCCCCCTTCTTGAGCAGCGCGTTGTATTTTTTATAGCCGCCCTTGTATTCGGCGACCCAGCCTTTGGCAAATTTGCCGGACTGAATATCCTTGAGCGCGGCTTTCATCCGCTTCTTGACGCTGGCGTCAATGATTTTTGGACCGACGCTCACGTCGCCCCACTTGGCGGTTTCGGAAATTGAAAATCGCATTCCGCTGATGCCCGCTTCGTTCATCAAATCAGCGATGAGTTTTAATTCATGCAGGCACTCGAAGTAAGCCATCTCCGGCGAGTAACCGGCTTCGACGAGCGTCTCAAATCCGGCCTGCACCAGCGCGCTCGCGCCGCCGCAAAGAACGGTCTGTTCGCCAAATAAATCCGTCTCCGTTTCTTCTTTGAAGGACGTTTCCAGCACGCCGGCGCGCATTGCGCCAATTCCCTTGGCCCACGCCAGCGCGATTTTTTTCGCGTCCTTGCCGGGATTTTGATAGACGGCAATCAAGCTCGGCACGCCCTTGCCCTCGGTGTATTGGCGGCGGACGATGTGGCCGGGACCCTTCGGCGCGACCATGATGATATTCACGTTCTTCGGCGGTACAATGGTTTTGAAATGAATCGCAAATCCGTGCGAGAACAACAGCGTTTTGCCTGCGCTCAGATTCGGCGCGATGTCCTTTTCGTAGGCCGCCGGCTGCTTTGTGTCCGGCAGCGCGACCATGATGACGTCCGCGCGCCGGACCGCCTCGGCGGTGCTGACGACTTCAAATCCTTTTTCCTTCGCGACAGGAATGGATTTGCTGCCGTCGTAAAGGCCGATGATGACATTGCAACCACTGTCCTTGAGGTTGAGCGCGTGCGCGTGGCCTTGCGAGCCGAAGCCGAGCACAGCGAGGGTTTTATTATGTAACACGCCCAAATCGGCGTCCTTGTCGGTATAAACTTTTGCCATAAATTGTTTCTTGCTAAAATTTACTTCCTCGGCAGCGCCGCCTTGCCCGTGCGCGTCAATTCCGTCACGCCGAACGAATCCATCAACTCCAAAAATTTTTCCACCTTGCCTTCGTTGCCGGTGACTTCAATCGTCAACGACTTGGGCTGCACATCCACGATTTTCGCGCGGAAAATATCTGTGATCTGCATCACCTCGGCGCGCGACTTGGAATCCACGGCGACTTTGACCAGCACCAACTCGCGGTCCACGTATTCGCCGTCGCGGAAATCTTGCACCTTGATGGCATTCGGCAGTTTTTTGAGTTGCTTGACGATTTGCTCCAACGTCGCCTCGTCGCCATGCGTAACGATGGTCATGCGCGAAAGATTGGGATCGTGCGTCGGGCCGACGTTGAGCGTGTCAATATTGTAGCCGCGCCCGCTGAACAGCCCAGCGACGCGCGTGAGCACGCCGAATTTGTTCTCGACCAAAATTGAAATGGTGTGTCTAGGCATAAATCCGCTATTGAAGCGGGGAAAAAGGCTAGCAACTGTAGCGGCGCAGGTCAATTTGCAAATTTACGGAAAAGCTTGGCACGCGGCGCGTTTTAGGTTTGATTGCGACTGCAAGTTCGCGGAAATGCCATGAATCCTTATCGCCAATTCGTTTCTGCTTTTGCCCGGCTCATCGCGGCGGGCAAATCCCTGCCGCTTGGCGGCATCACGCCGCCCCGCAAAACCAAACCGGCGGCGGACGCGCCAGTCGCGCTGATTTTTTCGCCGCACCCGGACGACGAATGCATCACTGGCGGACTCGCGTTGCGCCTGATGCGCGAAACCGAAATGCGCATCGTCAACACCGCCGTCACGCTCGGCAGCGACAAAAAACGGCGGCCAGCCCGCCGACGAGAATTGAAAAATGCCTGCGACTGGCTCGGGTTTGAACTGGAACTGACCAAACCGGGCGGGCTGGAAAAAATCAATCCGCAAACCCGCGCGGACAATCTAAAGCATTGGAGCGCCGCGGTAAAAATCATCGCTGCGTCGCTCACCAAACACCGGCCGCGCATCATTTTCTTTCCTCACGAACTGGACCAGCACCGCGCGCACATCGGTACACATTTTCTGGTGATGGATGCGTTGAAAAGTCAGCCGCGAACTTTTCAGACAATGCTGGTTGAAACCGAATTCTGGGGACAGATGCCGTCGCCGAATTTGTTGGTGGAATCCAGCGTGGAGGATGTTGCAGATTTGCTGGCGGCGCTGTCATTTCATGCCGGCGAAATGCGGCGCAATCCGTATCACCTGCGGTTGCCAGCGTGGTTGCAGGATAACGTGCGGCGTGGCGTGGAACTGGTCGGCGGCCCCGGCAGCGCGGCTCCTAATTTCACGTTCGCCACGCTTTTCCGGCTGCGTCGGTGGAAAAATGGCCGGGTTAAAAATGTTTGCGCCAACGGCAAAATAATCAGCGCGGCTGAAAATCCCGGCAACATTTTCAGCCCGGCATGTTGATGGCAATCGTCTCAAACTTGACGCGCGCGCGGAAAAAAACTAGCTTGTGAGCCGGTTGGTGGCCGTAGCTCAATGGTAGAGTCCAAGCTTGTGGAGCTTGTTGTTGCGGGTTCGAGTCCCGTCGACCACCCCACTTTCCAATTACTGATTGGCGGTTGGCAATGCTGACATTCAACCGCCGGCGATTAAATTTCGAAGTTGGGTTTGTCCTTCGGTTCCTGAATACGACCCAATGGAATTTTGTTCCAAACGCGTTCGTGGACGTAATAAAGAAAAACTTTCGTGAACAATTCCACGCCGCTGATGGTGAATGCCCATTTCAACTGTCTGGTGATTAAAAAAGAAATGACCAGCGTGTCCACGCTGCCGGTGAGCCGCCAGGAAACCGCCTTGATGATGCTGCGATAATGCTTTTCCGCCATGACGTAGAATAAAAAAATGCCGGTGGAAGTTAAATCGAATAATCCTCGGAAAAGATTTTCACATTCTTCAGTTCCACAAAAACCTGCTCGCCAGCCTTCAACTGCAGCTGCACGAATTCTTCCTTGCTCAATTGCGCCGTGAACTGCCCGTGTCCGTCAACCCGCTCCAATTCCAGATTTGCCAGCGGCCCGGCAGCGTTACAACGGACGATGCGCGCGACGAAAGTTTTTTGCCCGGACGGTTCGCGCGTGATGCGGATGTCGTGCGGACGAACGAATGCGACGGTGTCGGTGTCGGTTTCACCGGCGGTTTCCTCAACCGCAAATTCCGTCTCGCCAATTACGACCGAGCCTTCGCGGATGCGGCCGCTGAACAAATTCACATTGCCAAGAAAATCGTAGACAAACGGCGAGGCCGGCTTGTCGTAAATATCCTCCGGCGTGCCGATTTGCTCGATTTTTCCCTCGCGCAAAATAGCCACGCGGTCGGCCACTTCCAGCGCCTCCTCCTGGTCATGTGTCACAAACAGCGTCGTGATGTGGATTTCGTCGTGCAATTTCCGCAGCCAGCGGCGCAATTCCTTGCGGACTTTTGCATCAAGCGCGCCAAATGGCTCGTCGAGCAAAAGAACTTTCGGCTCGACGGCGAGAGCGCGCGCGAGCGCGACACGCTGGCGTTGTCCGCCGGAAAGTTGCGACGGAAATCTTTTAGCCAGCGGTTCAAGCTGAATCAACTTCAACAACTCCCCCACCCGCTCGCAGATTTTTGCCTCGGTGGGGCGCGTTGTTCTGGGGCGAACCCGCAGACCAAATGCGATGTTTTCAAAAACAGTCAAATGCCGGAACAACGCGTAATGCTGGAATGCGAAACCGGCCTTGCGCTCGCTGGCGGGAATTTTTGTCACGTCCTCGCCGTAGAACAGAACCTGCGAATCGCCGGGGTCGGGAAATTCCAGGCCGGCAACAATCCGCAACAAGGTCGTCTTGCCAGAACCGGACGGACCGAGCAGCGCAATGAGTTCACCGGACTCGACTTTCAGGTTCACGTTGTCGAGCGCGGTGAAATTGCCGAATTTTTTTGTGATGTTTTTGACTTCGACACTCATGCAATTTTTCCCATTTTTCCAAGCGGCACTGGCGTAAAGGCCGTCCCGCGCAATTCACGGTTCCGAAATTCCGCCAATGTTTTTAAAACTAAAGTAACCAATGCCAGAAATGTCAACAACGACGCCACCGCAAACGCGCCGGTGAAATTGTAATCGTCGTATAGCGCTTCAACGTGCAATGGAAGCGTGTTCGTCAATCCACGAATTTTTCCGCTCACGACCGAGACCGCGCCGAATTCGCCCATCGCGCGTGCGTTGCACAAAATCACGCCGTAAAGCAGCCCCCATTTGATGTTCGGCAGCGTGACGCGCCAGAACGTCTGCCAGCCGCTCGCGCCGAGCACACGCGCGGCTTCCTCCTCGCCACGGCCTTGTGCCTGCATGAGTGGAATCAATTCGCGCGCAACAAATGGGAGCGTGACAAAAATCGTCGCCAGCACGATTCCCGGCACGGCGAAAATGATCCGGATGTGGTGCGCAATCAGCCACGGACCGAACCAGCCTTGCGCGCCAAACACCAAAACGTAAATCAAACCGGCAATCACCGGCGAAATCGAAAACGGCAAATCCATCAGCGTCAGCAAAATGCTTTTCCCGCGGAAATCGAATTTTGCAATCGCCCACGCCGCGCAGACGCCGAAAACGCAATTGAGCGGAACGGAAATTCCGGCGGCAATCGATGTCAACTTGATTGCACTCAACGTCAACGGGTCGCGCAACGATTGAAAATAAAACCCGAGACCCAGTTGCAAACCCTCCGCAAAAACCGAAATAAGCGGCAGGACCAGAAACAACGCGATGAACGCCAGTGCGACGACATTGAGCAGCCGGCGAACGAACGGCGATTCGCTCAAACGATGCGGTGCGTTGACTTTTTCTTCGCTGGTCATGCGAATTCTGTGGCGTTGTGGCGGTTGCTCCACCATTGCAGCAGGTTGATGGCAAATAACAGCAGAAAGGCAATGACAAGCATGACGACCGCCAATGCCGTCGCCTTCGCATATTGAAACGAATCCACTTCGTTCATGATGAGCAGCGGAACGATTTGCGTCTTCATCGGGATATTGCTGGAAATAAAAACGACCGAGCCGTATTCACCGAGCGCGCGCGCGAATGCCAGCGCAAAACCTGTGAGCGCGGCTGGCGAAAGCATCGGGAGAATCACGCGATAGAAAGTCTGCCAGCGATTTGCGCCAAGGCTGGCGGCGGCTTCCTCGATTTCCGGGTCCAAATCGGCGAGCACCGGCTGGACGGTGCGCACGACGAACGGCAAGCCGATGAACGTGAGCGCGACGAACACGCCGAGTTGCGTGTAGGAAACCTTTATGCCGAGCGGCAAAAGCAATTCCCCAATCCAGCCGTTCGGCGCATAGAGCGTCGCCAGCGTAATGCCCGCAACAGCCGTGGGAAGCGCAAACGGCAAATCCACCAGCGCATCCACGATTTTTTTTCCAAAAAAATTATAACGCACCAGAACCCATGCGACAATCAACCCGAAAACCAGATTCACGAGCGCGGCGAAAAACGATGCACCGAAACTCAAGCGATACGCCGCCAGCGCCTGCGGGGAAAAAACCGTTTGCGAAAATTCCGCCCACGAAAGCTCGCTGCTTTTGACGAACGTCGCCGCCAGCGGGATGATGACGATGAGGCTCAAATAAAGGAGCGTGTAGCCAAGCGTCAGTCTGAAGCCCGGCAACACTCTCAATTTTTTCGCGCGTTGTTTTCCGGACATGGGCTTATGGTTGATAAATCTGGTCAAAAATCCCGCCGTCACTGAAAAATTTCTTCTGCGCCTTCTGCCAGCCGCCAAATTCCTGGTCCACCGTGACCAGTTTCAGTTGCGGAAAGTTGGCAGCGTATTTGGCAGCGATGGTCGGATTGCGCGGGCGGTAGAAATTCTTCGCGGCAATTTCCTGTCCTTCATCTGAATAAAGATATTCGAGGTAGGCTTGCGCGACTGCCAGCGTGCCGTGGTGTTTGGCATTTTGTTCAACCACCGCGACCGGCGGTTCGGCCAGAATGCTGAACGGTGGCGTCACGATCTCGAAATTGTTCGTGCCAAATTCCTTCAGCGCCAGGTGCGCCTCGTTTTCCCACGACAGCAAGACGTCGCCGATGCCGCGTTGCGCGAAGGTGATGGTCGAACCGCGCGCGCCGCTGTCCAGCACCGGAACATTTTTGTAAAGCTGGGTGATGAATTCTTTCGCCCCGGCCTCGTTGTGATTGTTTGTTTCCAGTGCGTAAGCCCAGGCGGCCAGAAATGCCCAGCGCGCGCCACCGGAAGTTTTCGGATTTGGCGTCACGACACTTACGCCCGGCTTCACCAAATCGTCCCAATTTTCGATGTGCTTTGGATTTCCCTTGCGGACGAGAAAAACAATCGTCGAAGTGTAAGGCGTGCTGTTGTCCGGCAGATTGGTCTGCCAGTTCGCCGGCAACAAACCAGCCTGTTGCGAAATCGCGTCAATATCATAGGACAACGCGAGCGTCACCACGTCCGCTTCGAGTCCGGCGATGACTGATTGCGCCTGCTTGCCGGAGCCGCCGTGCGACTGGTTGATGGTCACGTCATCGCCGGTTTTCACCTTCCAATATTTGGTGAAAGCCGCGTTGTATTCCTGATAAAACTCACGTGTTGGGTCGTAAGAAACGTTGAGCAAGGTGATTTCCTTTGCCTGGGCCGCCACGTTCAAGGCACAGCCCACTCCCAACAGCAATTTGAAAAGTGAATTCATATCTTCGTATGGCGATTGTTTGAATGATTTGGGTTCATTTAGAATGCCAGTTGCACGCGCGTAAAGAAGACGTTTTCCGGCTGTTTCGTCACAGCGTTGGCCGTGCCTACAATATCGCCGAACTGCGTGTGTGAGTAACTCGCGTTCACGCGAATGTTCTTGTTCAAATACCAGTTGACGCCCGCCGACCATCCGCGCGCTCGCAAAGCCGAGCCTGCGGCCGCGAACGTTGTTGAATCCGCCTGATGGTCCACATCCAATTCCGCGAATCGCCCAACCACCTGCCACGCGCCCCACTGCCCCTTGAGCGGGTCAAATGGATGCTTCGGGGTCACGCCGTTGTAAGAATCGCTTTCGCCCGTAAGCACCCAGCCGCCGGAAATTTCCCAACCCGCATTGCGCAAGTCAGCGGAACTTGCGCCAGAGGTCACTTGCTGGTCAGAAATCACATATTCACCAAGCAAACCAAGCGGTCCGTAGTAATAGTAACCTTGCGGAGAAATTCTCCAGTGGTCGCCATTGGCATAGGCCGTCGCCGAATAGGTAAAAAATTTCTGCTGGCCGTCGGTAACATATCCTGCCGTCAGACCGCCGTAATTGGCAGTGGTGCTGCCGCTGTCAATTTCATAACTGCCGCCGACACCGACGCCCAATCCTTGCAGCGGATCAATGCCCGATGTCTTAAAAGGCTGAAAGAAAAGGCGTCCGGCAAAGGCCAGATTGTTATCATAGTCCGCGTTAACGATGCCACTGCCGGGGTTGGAATAATCCGGCGCGCCATCAAATAGTCCAGCGGCATAACTGGCAACACCGCCAAACAAATCACCGTGCAATTCCGCCCCCAAATCGCGGTTGGGCACGAGATTGTTCGCGAGCGTCCGTTCGTTGAAGAACGTCCAAGAGTCGGATTGCAACAATTCCAGACCGACCGGCGATTTGAACTTGCCCACTTCCACCTGTAGTGCCGGATTGTAGTGATAATTGATATACGCGTCATAAATCGCCGGCGCACTGCCGCCGAAATCCGGCGTGAAATTAAAATCAAAATTATGGAACACCGTGCCGGTTAAAATCGGACGCGCCTTGCGAAGAAGAAATCCATCGCTGCCCGCCTTGAAGCCCGGCGGCGTTTCAAAGAAAGACCGGTCATCAAATTGAATCAAACCATGCAGGCCGATGACAAAATTGGTATCGGGCGAACTGAACGTAAATCCGCTCGAATCCAACTTCACCAGCGGCTGCTGCTTGGCTGCCACCGTCGCGTCGTCCTTGTCATTTTCGCGCAGGCGTTCCAGCACGCGGACCTTCTGGTCAAGATCTTGAATTTCCTGTTTCAAGGTTTCAATGTCTGTTTCATTGTTCGTGGCCGATTCATCCGCCACGGCCGAATTGACGGCCAGCGGCAACCCCGCGATGATTGTGATTAACAACCGATTTCGTTTCATGTTTTTTTATTTTCATTTCGTGAAACTTCCGGTTGTCCGGTCAGTGATTCGTTTTTAATTTTTATTTGGCCTCCGGTTTTTCCAGTCGGCGTTAAATTTGATATTCCGGCGGCCGATCCAGCCGCACCCGTTCAGTCTTCTCAATCTGCGTCACGCGCGAATCGTGGACGACGATCTCCACGACGCCGTAGCGTAACGAGCCAACCTGCCGCCGAACCAGCTCCAGCCAGTCCAGCTTTTCATCGGTTTTTTCATCCGGCCTGTTTTGTGTCGCGCTCATCTCAAAATCTTTAATAGACGACTTATTTAGTCGTTATTTTCCACAATATGGCTTTCCTGTCAACATCATTTTTTGATTATTTTAAATGCCCTCCCCGCCGACAAAGCCGACGGAAACCTCGCGTTTGGAAACCGGCACACCTTTGGCAACTTCGGCCAGCGTCGCCTTGTCCATTAAACTGGCGGCGTAATTTCGCGCATCCAGAAAAACCCGGCGAAATTTACACACCGGCTCCTGCGAGCAGCGCTGGTAGCCAGTGACGGAAACACAATCAATTGGCGCCAGAATTCCATCGAAATGACGGACGATTTCACCCATCGTGATCTTTTCCGGTTTTTTCGCCAGCAAATAGCCGCCGCGGATTCCCGCTTCGCTTTTGACCCAGCCTTGGGCCTTCAAATCGAGCATGATTTGCTCAAGAAAACGCTTGGGCGCGTCGTTGCGCCGTGCCAGTTCGCGAATCGGAATTGGCTCGCCGCCAAAGTGATCCACCAACGTGAACAAAGCGCGTAAAGCGTAATCGGTTCTTTTAGAAACCCGCATTAAAATACGATAGCTTGAGTAGTTATTTAGTCAACAAATATTTGCACAGCCAATCGCTGATAACTGGGAGCGTCAACTGATGATTCGCCGGCCTTCGTCGAGAAAGATGCCTTTGAAATTCATTTCCAGCGCCTGCGCGTTGCTGGCTTTCGACATGGCTTCCTTTTGCGTCACGCGGCCGGCCTTGACCAGATTGAACAGCGACTGATTAAACGACAGCATTCCGTCATCCGAACCGGTCTCAATCGCCGCCGGCAATTTATCGAGCCGGTTTTCTTCGATAAGCTTTCTCACCAGCGGCGTGTTGAGCATGATTTCCAAAGCCGGAGTCACCTTGCCGTCCACTGCGCCAACCATGCGCTGGCAAATCACACCGCGCAATGTGCCGGCGAGTTGCCGTCGGATTTGTTCACGTTCATCCGCCTGGAAAAAATCCAGAATGCGCGAGACCGACAGGGCCGCGGTCGTTGTGTGCAAGGTGGACAAAACCAGATGCCCCGTGTCCGCCGCGCTCATGGCCGCCGCGAAACTGATGTTGTCGCGCATTTCGCCAATCATGATGATGTCTGGATCCTGCCGCAAAATGTATTTGAGCGCGTGGTGGTAGGAAAGCGTGTCGAGGCCGATTTCGCGCTGCTCGACGACGGATTGGTTGTCCTCGAACGCGAACTCCACCGGGTCCTCAAGCGTGATGATGTGCTTCTTGAAATTGCTGTTGATGTGCTCGATCATCGCTGCGAGCGTGGTGGACTTGCCGCAGCCGGTCGCGCCGGCCACAAGCACGATGCCGCGCGGCGATTCCGCGACGGCCTTAATTTGCGGCAACAGGCCGAGTTCATCAAAGCCCGGCACGCTCGTCTTGACGTAGCGCATCGCCAGACACCATTGGCTACGCTGTTGAAACAGGTTGGTGCGGAAACGCCCGACTTCCGAGATAAAATAGGAAAAATCAATTTCGCGCTCCTCGTCCAATCGCTTTTTTAAATGCACCGGCGTGATGGCCTCGACAATTTTGTTCATCCACTCGAGCGTCGGATAGGGGCAGTCTATGGCAACGAGCTCGCGGTTGATACGAAAAATAACCGGCGTGCCGATTTTCAAGTGGACGTCTGACGCGCCGCCTTCGACGGCAGTTTTTAGAATTTTTTGAAAGAGTTCCATGTCCGCAAATTAACAAATTGTGCCGCCAATACCAGTGAAGAAAAATTTGGAATTTTTTCGTGTTTATTCGTGTCCATTCATGGTTAAGTTTTGCCATGTCGAAACATTGCATCGGAATCATCGGTGGCAGCGGGCTTTACAACATCGAAGGTTTTACGAACCAGAAATGGCTGAAGGTGAAAACGCCATTCGGCTCGCCGTCGGACGAATTCCTCACGGGAAAACTCGCCGGCCGCGACGTGGTTTTTCTCCCGCGCCACGCACGCGGCCACCGGATTTTGCCGAGCGAGTTGAACCACCGCGCCAATATTTGGGCGATGAAGAAACTCGGTGTCGCGTGGATCATCAGCGTCAGCGCCGTCGGATCGCTTCAGGAAAAATTCAAGCCGTGCGACATCGTTTTGCCCGACCAATTTCTCGACCGCACCAAACGCGACTTTGAACACACTTTTTTCGGGCGCGGCATCGTAGCACATATCGCCTTTGCCGAACCGATTTGCGGGGAGTTGCGAAAAATTGTTTTGCGGACGGCGCGCGAATTTAAGGCAACCGTCCACGACGGCGGCACTTATGTCAACATGGAAGGTCCGGCGTTCAGCACACGCGCCGAATCGCTTACGAACCACAAGCTCGGCTACGACGTCATTGGCATGACAAACCTCGGCGAGGCCAAATGCGCGCGTGAAGCCGAAATCGCCTACACGACGATGGCGATGATCACCGATTACGATTGCTGGAAAACGGACGAGGCGCATGTTACCGTCGAGATGGTCATCGCCAACCTGATAAAAAACGCCGCGACCGCCAAAGCCATCGTCGCCAGGGCGATTCCGCAAATTCCCGCCGAACCGGACTGGCCGTGCCATTCCGCGTTGCAGAACGCGATTATGACCGAAAAAAAATTATGGCCGAAGAAAACGGTAAACGAATTGAAACCAATTTTGGCGAAATATCTTTAATTCGCCATAATAGACTTTATTTTTTATCGCTGACAAAACTTTATGGGAACAAAACAAATTATCAAACCCGCGAAATCACCCGCCACCATCGGTCCGTATAATCACGCCGTGCGCATCGGCGACCTGCTTTTTTGCGCGGGACAAATTCCGATTGACCCGGCAACGGGAAATTTAATCTCCGGTGACATCAAAGTTCAAACCGAGCGCGTGCTGGAAAATGTCCGGGCGATTTTGGACGACCAGAAATTGACCTTTGCCAACGTCGTGAAATCCACGGTGTTTCTGACGAACCTCGGCGACTTCGCCGGCATGAACGAAATTTACGCGAAGTATTTCACGGACAATTTTCCGGCGCGCTCCACCATCCAGGTTGCCGCGCTGCCCAAAGACGCGAGCGTGGAAATTGAAGTTGTCGCACATTTCTAAATGAATTTACCTGTCGGAATTCAATGGCTGATTGCCGCGCTGGTTGGCGGCGCGATTGGATTTTTCATCGGCTGGCTCAAATGGAGCGGTAAGCGTTCCGATTTACGACTGGAGGCTGACCTGCAAAAGCGTCTCGAACAGGCCAAAGAAGATGAAAAGTCCTTGCAGACACAATTGCAGACTCTCAATAAACACAATGGTGAATTGGAAGCAGAATTGAAATTACTTGGCGAACGTCTAGCCACAGAACGGCAGCAGCTTGAAACCATTCAGGAAAAATTCCGCAAGGAGTTCGAAGCGATTTCCAACAAGCTCATCGTGGAAAACACGAGCCGGTTTAACCAGCAGTCTTCCGAAAGCCTCGGTAAACTGCTCTCGCCGTTAAAAGAAACGCTCGGTGAATTCAAAGCAAGCCTCGAAACAACGAGCAAGGAAACCGCGACGCACAGCGAACTACTCAAGGAACAAATCAGCCGCATTGGCACAGAGGCGGCGAATCTTTCCAAGGCGCTCAAGGGCGACGTGAAGATGCTGGGCAATTGGGGCGAGAATATGCTCGACCAGATTTTGGAAAAGTCGGGCTTGCAGCGCGACATTCATTATAGCCGGCAGCAAGGCGCGAAGGACGTTGAAGGTGACCAGCGATTTCTCGATGTGATTGTGGAATTGCCGGAGAAGCGCAATCTAGTGATTGACTCAAAAGTTTCATTGCGCGCCTATGAGGAATCCATGAACGCGCCTGACGAAACGATACGGCAGGCGCGGCTCGGTCAACACATCGAATCCATGCGGAAACATTTCAAGGAACTCGGCGCGAAGCGGTATCAGGACATTCACGGCATCAATTCACCAGATTTTGTGCTAATGTATGTGCCGGTGGAGGCGGCGTTTTTCGCGGCGATAGCGCGTGAGCCCGGATTGTTCGCCGAGGCGTTGGATTACAATGTCGTGCTCATCACAAACTCGACATTGCTCGCCACGTTGCGCACGGTTGCGCACGTCTGGCGACTGGCAGACCAACAAAAGCACGTCCTCGAAATCGCTGAGAACGGCGGGAAACTTTACGACAAGTTTGTCAGCTTCGTGGAAGATTTACAGTCGATCGGCAAATCACTCGACGCCGCGCGCGCGTCGTGGGAAAATGCGTCGAACAAACTTCAGACTGGACGCGGCAATCTGATCCGTCAGGCGCAACAATTGAAGACACTCGGCGCGAGAGCAGCCAAATCGCTTCCTAGTTCGCTGCTCGAGAAATCAGACGAGCAAGTCTGATTCGACTCCGCGTTTGCCGCCAGGTTAAATTCTGGGTAAAAATAATAAAAGCCGGAGAAATTCTCTCCGGCTTTCTTTAAAAGACTGGCGGCTACCTACTCTCGCGGAAGCTATACAACCACTACCATCGGCCATGCAGTGTTTGACGGCCGTGTTCGGAATGGGAACGGGTCGGACCACTGCGGTATTGCCACCAAATTGTTGCGCACGATTTTGA
>Ga0335074_10000454_pt1 | contig 59409 bp, 58 predicted proteins | sample Lox_Sample_23_FD_206715 | JGI IMG/M metagenome (GOLD analysis project Ga0335074, IMG submission 206715) | Soil microbial communities from Loxahatchee National Wildlife Refuge, Florida, United States - Lox_Sample_2.3 | ecosystem: Environmental > Terrestrial > Soil > Wetlands | place: USA...
GTTCGAGTACGAGGTTCTCGCCAAGCGACTGCGCGAGCTGTCCTTCCTGAACTCCGGCGTGCGCATCGAGCTCAAGGACGAGCGCGAGAACCGGTCCGATGTCTTCCAGCACGACGGCGGGCTGCAGGCGTTCGTCAAGCATCTGAACCGCACGCGGACCCCGATCCAGGAATCGGTCCTGTGGTTCCGCACGCAGGAGGGGCCGGTGAGTGTCGAGGTCGCCATGCAATGGAACGACTCGTACCTCGAGAGCATGTACTGCTACACCAACAACATCCCGCAAAAGGATGGTGGCACCCACCTCGCCGGCTTCCGCAGCGCCCTCACGCGCACGCTGAACGAGTACATCGAGCGGGAGATGTCGGCGAAGAAGGAGAAGGTGCCAACGACCGGAGATGACGCGCGGGAGGGTCTCACGGCCATTCTCTCGGTCAAGTTACCGGACCCGAAATTCTCCTCGCAGACGAAGGACAAGCTCGTCTCCTCGGAGGTGAAGGGAATCGTCGAGTCCGTCGTCTCGGCCAAGCTCGGCGAGTTTCTGCTCGAGCACCCCCAGGAGGCGCGCAGCATCGTTGCGAAGATCATCGAGGCGGCGCGCGCGCGCGAGGCCGCGCGCAAGGCCCGGGAGATGACCCGGCGCAAGGGCGCGCTCGATGTGGCAGGGCTCCCGGGAAAGCTCGCCGACTGTCAGGAGAAGGATCCGGCGCTCTCCGAGATCTTCATCGTCGAGGGCGACTCAGCCGGCGGGTCGGCGAAGCAGGGGCGCGACCGGCGAACCCAGGCGATCCTGCCGCTCAAGGGCAAGATTCTCAATGTCGAGAAGGCGCGCTTCGACAAGATGCTGTCCTCGGCAGAGGTCGGCACGCTCATCACGGCGCTCGGGTGCGGCATCGGCAGGGACGACTTCGACATCAATCGGCTGCGGTATCACCGCGTGATCCTGCTGTGCGATGCCGACATCGACGGTAGCCACATCCGCACGCTGCTGCTCACGTTCTTCTACCGTCAGATGCCCGATCTCATCGAGCGCGGCCACATCTACATCGCGCAGCCTCCGCTTTACAAGGTCAAGCGAGGCCGCCAGGAGTCCTACGTCAAGGACGACGCCGAGCTCGACTCGGTGCTGCTTGCGACGGCAATCGAAGGCGCCTCGCTGCACGTGAACTCGCAGGCGCCGGCCCTTTCGGGGGCAGGCCTCGAGATGCTCGCGCGCAAGTACGTGGAGGTTCAGTCGATCATCAAGCGCTGGTCGCGCCGCTACGATGACCGGCTCCTCGAGCAGCTGATCTACATGCCGGAGGTTGCGCCTGCCGATTTCGATCGGCTCGAGTGGCTGCGCGGCTGGGTGTCGGACCTGAACGCGCGCTTGAACGGACTCGCCGATGGGACACGGACCTATCGGGTGAGCCTGCGCGAGGCGGGCCAGGGCCAGGCGGCGCGCATCATGGTGGACAAGACCGAGCATGGCACGCCGAGCCAGAAGTTTCTGCCACGCGAGTTCTTTGAGTCGGCGGAGTACCAGCGCATCGCCGATCTCGCACGCACGCTCGCGGGGCTCATCGGCGAGGGCGCTTACGTCACTCGCGGTCCGGAGCGGCAGGAGATCGGCTCCTTCAAGGAGGCGATGAAATGGCTCTTCGACCAGGCGCGCCGGGGGCAGACGATCCAGCGCTACAAGGGGCTCGGCGAGATGAACCCCGAGCAGCTGTGGGACACGACGATCAACCCGGAGAGCCGCCGCCTCATGCAGGTGCGCATCGAGGATGCCGTCGCGGCCGATGACATCTTCACGACGCTCATGGGCGATCAGGTCGAGCCCCGTCGCGAGTTCATCGAGAAGAACGCGCTATCGGTCGCGAACCTCGATATCTGACGATTGGTGCAGCACGAAGACAATCTCCCCGAAGATCGCCTTTATTGATCTTTTTTTGAAACAGACTGCTGTCCACTCGGCGCGAGCCGCAGCATCTCTGCCTCGATCCAGCGCTGCGTTTCCTCGTTGATCGCGCGCGGATCGCGACCGGCGGACTCGATCGCCGGCCCGAGGACCACGCGGATCAATCCCGGCTTTTTCCGCAGCCCGCGTCGCGGCCAGAAGTACCCCGCGGTGTGCGCAACGGGAACCACGAGCCTTCCGGTTTGTGCGGCGAGCAGGGCACCGCTCACGCCGTACTTGCGCGTCTCACCCGGCGCCATGCGAGTGCCCTCGGGAAAGATCATGACCCAGTCGCCCTCGGCAAGCCGCTGCTTGCCCTGCTCGACGACCTGGCCCACCGCAACGTGCCCGAGGCGGCGATCGATCGCGATCGCATGCAGCAGGTGGATTCCCCAGCCGACGATCGGGATCCATTCGAGCTCACGTTTGAGGACCCACACCTGCCGTGGAAAGACCACGCTCATCGCAAGCGTCTCCCACGAGGATGAGTGCTTCCAGAGCGCGATGTGGTTGCCCGGGGGCAGGCGCTCCACACCCTCGACGACGTGGCGCAGCCCGCACGTCCATCGCAGCACCTTCAGCAGGACGACGGCCCAGAAGCGCGCGAGCACGAAGCGGCGCGGAAACGGCAGGAAGACCGCGACCGCGACGAAGAAGATCGCGTACAGGAAGGTCCACACGAAAAGGAACGCCGTGAAGGCGAGCGAACCGGCGAGCTGCATCTCTCGAGCATCGGCCGCCGAGACGACGAGCACCCGGCAGAGGGCCGGAATCATACACGTCGCCTCGGCAACAGGTTATGCACGAGAATCGTGCGCAGAAAATTCGCTATGCCCTAAGATGGTGCACACTGCCGTCAGCTTTGACGCAACCCATTGATTTTGGGGAGCCCCAAATTGGCACACGGGCTGCAACAGCCGAGCGCTCGATCGCACATCGAGCGAACCCAGCCCGGTCAACAGCGAAGGCCTTTTGCCGGGCGGGCAGAAAGCACCGCCTGCGCGTCTTTCTGCAATCGAACAATCCGGAGGCGATATGACACCGACCGACGTTTTCAAGCTCATCAAGGATAAGGAGGTCAAGTTCGCGGACCTCCGGTTCACCGACACCCGCGGCAAGGAACAACACGTCACCATCCCCGCGCGCCTCGTCGACGACAGCTTCTTCCGCGACGGCAAGATGTTCGACGGCTCCTCGATCGCCGGTTGGAAGGGGATTCAAGAGTCCGACATGATCCTCATGCCGGAGGCGGGCACGGCGGTCATCGATCCGTTCTTCGAGGAGACGACGGTCGACATCCGTTGCGATGTGATCGAGCCGCTCACGATGCAGGGCTACGAGCGTTGCCCCCGCTCGCTCGCCAAGCGCGCCGAGGCCTATCTCAAATCCACCGGCATCGCGGATCAGGCGCTCTTCGGTCCAGAGAACGAATTCTTCATCTTCGACAGCGTGCGCTCCGGCGCGAGCGTCAATGGTTGCTTCTACGAGATCGAGTCCGCGCAGGGGCAGTGGAATCTCGGCAAGGACTACCCGGAAGGCAACAAGGGTCACCGCCCCGGTTTGAAGGGCGGGTATTTCCCCGTGCCGCCGGTGGATGCCTTTCAGGACATCCGCTCGGCGATGTGTCTCGCGCTCGAGGAGATGGGGCTCAAGGTCGAGGTGCACCACCATGAGGTGGCGACCGGCGGGCAGGCGGAGATCGGCGTCGGCGCGGGAGGCCTCGTGCAGAAGGCCGATGCCGTGCAAGTGCTCAAATACTGCGTGCTGAACGTCGCGCAGAGCTACGGGAAGACCGCAACCTTCATGCCGAAGCCGCTCGTCGGCGACAACGGCAACGGGATGCACGTGCACCAGTCGCTGCAGAAGGAAGGCAAGGCGCTCTTCGCGGGCGACAAGTACGGCGGCCTGTCCGATCTCGCGCTCTACTACATCGGCGGCATCATCAAGCACGCGAAGGCGCTCAACGCCATCACCAACCCCGGCACGAACAGCTACAAGCGTCTCGTCCCGGGATTCGAGGCGCCCGTGATGCTCGCGTACTCCGCGCGCAACCGCTCGGCCTCGATCCGGGTTCCGTGGGTGTCGAGCCCGAAGGCGCGCCGCATCGAGGTCCGCTTCCCGGACTCGGTCTCGAACCCCTACTTCGCGTTCACCGCGATGATGATGGCTGGTCTCGATGGGATTCAAAGCAAGATCCACCCGGGCGAGCCCGCGGACAAGGATTTGTACGACCTCGAGCCGGAGGAAGCCAAGCACATCCCGACGGTCTGCCACTCTCTCGACATGGCGCTCGAGCACCTCGACCGGGACCGGGAGTTCCTCACCCGCGGCGGCGTGTTCACGAACGACGTGATCGATGCGTACATGGGGCTCAAGATGCAGGAGATCACGCGCCTTCGGATGTCCACGCACCCGATCGAGATGGAGATGTACTACAGCTGCTGACATGCGTGAGATCGCCGCCGATGCAACGCACACTCGCCTCGGCAGCGCGCTCTTCCCCTGCGGAAGGGCGTGCTGCCGGCGGCGCAGACGAGGATCGCGACCCATAGCTTGGTCCTGCGCGGGCGGCGGGGCTATGCTCGGTGAGTATGCGTACCCTCGCGTTTTCCATAATCCTCGCGACGTGCACGGTCGCCTCCGCGGGCACGACTGTCTACACCTGGGTGGACGAGCAGGGGGTCACGCACTACAGCGACCAGCCGCACACCGGGGCGACGAAGTTGAAGGTCGAGGATGCCCCGACCTATGCCGCTCCACCCGCGACGGAGGTGGGAGAGCCGCCTGCCGGGGAGCGCGAGCGTGCTCCGGATTGCGCGATCGAGAGCCCTGCGGATCAGCAGATGCTCATGAACGCCTGGAGCGTGAGCGGGCATGTCCGCATTCCGAACGCGGTGCCTGGCGAGCGTGTCGTGCTGATGCTCGATGGTGCGGTGCTGCCGGGCGCCGCCGAGCCGACCGGGAATTTCACGATTCCGCAGGTCGAGCGCGGGGCGCATACGCTGGCCGCTCAGGTCTTGGGTCCGGGTGGGCAGGTGATCTGCGAGGCCCCGAGCATCACCTTCTACGTGCATCAGCCGAACCTCAACACGCCCACGAGCCAGCCGCCGCAGGCGCCCCCTGGGCCCCGCCCGCGGTCCTGAGCATCGAGACAGCGTCCCGCGGCCGTGCGTTCGGCGGCGCGGAGGCCCGGCGTGGCGGCTGAGCACGCTCTGCCCTCGGCGCTCTCGCACTTCGACTCCGAGCACCTGCTCGATGCGCTCTCGACCGGCATCATCCTGCTCGATCGGCACCTCTGCCCGATCTACGCGAACTTCGCGGCGCAGGATCTGCTCGCCTTCAGTCTCAATCAGACCCGCGGGCGCCCGTTCGGCGACTGCCTCGGCGAATCGAACGGCCTCACGGCGATCCTGCGCCGGGCGCTCGAGACCGGCGAGGGCTTCGCCGATCGCGAGCTCACCGTCAACCCGAAGAATGCGCCGCGGGATCCGCGCATCGTCGATGTCACGATCACACCGCTCGAGGGCGAGGTGACCGGCATGCACCTGCTGCTCGAGGTCGCCGATGCGCGCCAGCGCCAGCGCCTGTCGCGCGAATCGGAGCTCATGGCGCGATTCGACTCGAGCCGCATGATGCTGCGGCAGCTCGCGCACGAGATCAAAAACCCGCTCGGGGGGCTGCGCGGCGCGGCACAGCTGCTCGAGCGAGAGCTGCCCGATGCCGCCCTCAGGGAGTACACGCGCGTCATCATCAGCGAGGCGGACCGGCTGACGGGACTGCTCGACTCCCTCAATGGACCGCGCCGCCCGCAGCAGCGCGCCGCCGTCAACGTGCACGAGCTGTGCGAGCACGTGCGCCAGCTGCTCGCGGCCGAGGCGCCTGCCGGGGTCGTGATCGATCGCGATTACGATCCGAGCCTGCCGAACGGCATGCTCGACCGCAATCAGCTCATCCAGGCGCTGCTCAACGTCGCGCGCAACGCGCTGCAGGCCGTCGGCGCGCGGGGACGCATCACGCTGCGCACGCGCGCGCTCTCGAACGTCAGCATCGCGGGCCGCAGGGTCAGGCTCGCCGCGAGCATCCAGGTGCAGGACGACGGGCCCGGCGTGCCGCCGGAGCTGCGCACGAGCGTCTTCTATCCGCTCGTCACGGGCCGCCCGGAAGGCACCGGGCTCGGGCTGGCCGTCGCCCAGGAGATCGTGATGCGGCACGGAGGCCTCATCGAGTTCGAGAGCGAGCCCGGCAGCACGGTGTTCACGCTGCTGCTGCCGCTCGAGAGCGACACGCGCAGCGCCGAGCGCCCGGACACCTGACGATGCAGAGCAACGGAGGGGAACCCGCATGAGCACGCCGAGCCTTCGCGTCTGGCTGGTCGATGACGACGCCTCGATCCGCTGGGTCCTCGAGCGCGCGCTGCGCAACGGGGGCATGCTGCCGCGAACCTTCGACGCAGCCGAGCCGGCGCTCACCGCGCTGCGCAGCGATTCGCCGGATGTGCTGATCACGGACATCCGCATGCAGGGGCAATCGGGGCTCGAGCTGCTGAAGAGGATCCGCGACTCCCGCCCGGCGCTGCCGGTCATCGTGATGACGGCGTACGCCGATCTCGGCAATGCCGTCTCGGCCTACGAAAGCGGCGCGTTCGAGTACCTGCCGAAGCCTTTCGACATCGATCAGGCCGTCGATCTCGTGCGGCGCGCCGCCCGCAGCGCCTCCGGCGCGAGCGGCGAGCTCGCGGCAACGCCACGCATCCCGGAGCTGCTCGGACGGGCAAGCGCCATGCAGCAGGTGTTCCGCGCGATCGGCCGGCTGTCACGCTCGAGCGTGACCGTGCTCATCACCGGGGAGTCCGGCACCGGCAAGGAGCTCGTCGCGCGCGCCCTGCACGACCACAGTCCCCGCGCGGCGAAGCCCTTCATTGCGCTCAACACCTCGGCCATTCCGAGCGAGTTGCTCGAATCGGAGCTGTTCGGGCACGAGAAGGGCGCCTTCACCGGCGCCGACAGCCTGCGCCGCGGGCGCTTCGAGCAGGCCGACGGTGGCACGCTCTTTCTCGATGAGATCGGCGACATGTCGATGCCCCTGCAGACGCGCCTGCTGCGCGTGCTCGCCGAGGGCGAGTTCTATCGTGTCGGCGGCCAGACGCCGATCCGCGTGGACGTGCGCGTGATTGCAGCCACGCACCAGAATCTGCAGGAGCGCGCGCAGCGCGCGCTGTTCCGTGAAGACCTCTATCACCGGCTCAACGTGATTCGCATCGAGCTGCCGCCGCTGCGCGCCCGCGCCGAGGACATCCCGGAGCTGCTCGATCATTACCTGCGCGTCGCGGCGCTCGAGCTCGGAGTCGAGCCGAAGGTGTTCACGGCGGAAGCGAAGGAGAAGCTCGCGAGCTACGCGTGGCCCGGCAACGTGCGCGAGCTCGTGAATCTGTGCCGCCGGTTGAGCGTGCTCGCACCGGGCACCGAGATCCGCGGCGAGGATCTGCCCGCGGAGATCACGAGCGATGGCGAGCCGGCCCCCGAGGTGGACTGGTCGAAGGCGCTCGCGAGCTGGGCGGAGCGCCATGCGGCGCTCGGCAAGCGACCTTTGCTCGAGGAGGCCCAGCCGGAGTTCGAGCGCGTGCTCATCCGCACGGCGCTGCGGCGCACGCAGGGCCACCGCCAGGATGCGGCGAAGCTCCTCGGGTGGGGACGCAACACGCTCACCCGCAAGCTCAAGGAACTCGGGATGCCGGGTGAGGAGACGAAGGCCGCCGAATAGCGCCGCCGCGCTCGCGGGCGAGTCTCTTCCCCTCGCGCTTCGCCGGACAGTAGGCTTCGACCCTCAGCTTGCGGGGGAAACTCATGCCGACGTGGCGCTCGATCTGGGAAGCCGATCTGCTCTGGAACACCGTGGGCGACTGGACGCTCGCGCTCGCCGCCTTTCTCGTCACCTTCACTGCCCTGCCGCTCGTGCGCGGCTGGATCGCCTCGCGGCGGCGGCGCTGGCTCGCGGCGCAGCGCTCGCTTCCCCTCGCGATCGAGCTCGCGACGCTGCTCGTCGAGCGGACGAGCCGGATCTTCCTGTGGGCCGTCGCGCTTTATTTCGCCCTCACGCAGCTCACGCTGCCCGCGCGCCTCGAGCGCACGATCGAGGTGGTGACGGTGTTCGTCTTCTGGTTCCAGATCGGCCGCTGGGCGATGGCAGCGGTGCGCTTCGCGATCGATCGAAGACGCCAGCGCATGAGCGCCCCGGACCCGGCGCTCGTGGGATCGATCGAGATCATCGTGTTCGTCGCCGGGCTCATCATCTGGACGCTCGCCTTCCTGCTCGCGCTCGACAACCTCGGCATCGAGGTGCGTCCGCTGCTCGCCGGACTCGGCATCGGCGGCATCGCCGTCGCCCTCGCGATGCAGGCGGTGCTCGGCGACCTGCTCGCATCCATGTCCATCGCGCTCGACAAGCCCTTCACGGTCGGTGATGCGCTCGCGATCGACGGCTTCAACGGCACCGTCGAGTACATCGGGGTGAAGAGCACGCGCCTGCGCAGCATCTCGGGCGAGCAGATCATCATGTCGAACTCCGAGGTGCTCAAGTGCCGCTTGCGCAACTACGGACGGCTGCGCGAGCGGCGCAGCGCCTTCGAGCTCACGCTCGTGTACGACACCGAGCCTGCGGTGCTGCGCGCGATTCCCGCGGCGATCCGCGCGATCATCGAGGCCCAGCCTCACACGCGCTTCGACCGCTGCCACCTGATGAGCTGCGGGGCGACCGGGGTCACGTACGAGATCGTGTACTACGTGGTCGTTGCGGATTTCCAGACCTACGCCGATCTGCAGCAGGCGATCAACATCGCGATCCTGGAGCGCTTCCGCGAGCTCAAAGTGCAGTTCGCGACGCCGCTCCTTGCGCCGAGCCCGACGTATTCCGAGCCCTTGCGAAATCAACCGGAGCGGCAGGGGCGGCGCGAGGATGCTACGCTCTCGCACCCCGGCGGCGGCGCCGGGACTCGATCCACGTCGGGGGCATGAACCGTGACTAGCGATCCGCGCACAACCCTGGCCCGCTCGCCGATGAGCGCGCTGCAGATCTGGGCCGTCATCGTCACGATCGGGCTCAACGCACTCGATGGCTTCGACGTGCTCTCGATCGCGTTCGCCTCGCCCGGCATCGCCGCCGAGTGGCACCCGAGCAAGACGGCGCTCGGGTGGCTGCAGTCGATGGAGCTCGCCGGGATGGCGCTCGGCTCGATCCTGCTCGGAGGGATCGCCGACCGGATTGGCCGGCGGACGACCATCCTCGGCTGCCTGGTGGTCATGAGCGCCGGCATGCTGCTTGCCACCACGGCGGACGGGATCACGACGCTTTCCGTATACCGCGTCATCACGGGGCTCGGGATCGGCGGCACCCTCGCGGCGATCAACGCCGTGGCGGCGGAATTCTCCAATGCGCGCACGCGCAATCTATCGGTCTCGATCATGTCGATCGGCTATCCGATCGGGGCGGTGGTCGGTGGCATCATCGTGACCCAGCTCCTCAAGGGTCACGACTGGCGCGCGGTCTTCTACTTCGGCTGCGGGTTCACCGTGCTCTTCATCCCGCTCGTGCTGTGGCTCGTGCCGGAGTCGATCTCGTGGCTCGTCCGCAAGCAGCCTGCCGGGGCGCTCGAGAAGATCAACCGTACCTTGCGGCGTATGGGTCGCAGCGCCATCGAGGCGATTCCGGCGGTTGCGCCCGAGGTGCGCCGGCGCTCGAGCGCGGACATCTTCGGGCCTGCACTCATCGCGACGACCGTCATCGTCACGGCGGCCTACTTCTTCCACGTCATGAGCTTCTACTACGTCGCGAAGTGGACCCCGAAGATCGTCGTGGACATGGGCTTCACGCAATCGCAGGGCTCGGCCGTCCTCACCTGGGCCAACGTCGGGGGCATGGCGGGCGGTGCCCTGCTCGGGTTGCTGACGCTGCGCTTCGATGTGAAGCGACTGACGATCGGCGTGATGCTCCTCGGGGCGGTCGCCGTCGCCCTGTTCGGCCGGAGCGCGCACGAGCTTGGGCAGCTCTCGATCCTCGCCGCCTTCGCCCTGTTCTGCACGAACGCGGGCATCGTCGGGATGTACGCGATCTTCGCCCACGTCTTTCCCACGCACGTGCGCTCCTCCGGCACGGGCTTTGCGATCGGTGTCGGTCGCGGCGGCTCCGTGATCGGGCCACCGCTCGCGGGCTGGCTCTTCGATCAGCACTACGGGCTGCCGACGGTCTCGATGGTGCTCGCGCTCGGCACGTTGGTCGCGGCGGGAATTCTCACGCTGCTCAAGCTCAAGCCCGCGACCGAGGACATGCAGGACGAGGCCGCCGCGATCCCGAGTGTCGCGGGGGCTCGAACTTCGCCCTAGCGCCGGCTCACTCCGCCTCGGCTCTGATCGGCCGGGTCATGAGCGCCCGCACGACCTCGTTCGCCGAGCGTCGCTCGTAGAGCACCTGGTAGACGCCCTCGCAGAGGGGCATCTCGACGCGCTCGCGCTGCGCGACCCCATGCACCGCCCGGGCGGCTGCGAATCCCTCGACGGCCTGCCCGATCGCCGCGCGAGCCTCCGCGACGCTGCGCCCCGCCGCGAGCAGCAATCCGAAGCGTCGGTTGCGTGACTGGTCGTCCGTGCACGAGAGGACGAGGTCCCCGAGTCCCGCGAGTCCCATGAACGTCTCGCGTCGGGCGCCGAGTGCGGCGCCGAGCCGCGTCATCTCGACGAGCCCCCGCGTGATGAGCGCGACCCGTGTGTTCGCGCCAAATCCCAGCCCGTCCGAAAGACCGGCGCCGACGGCGAGCACGTTCTTCACCGCACCGCCCACCTCCACGCCGACGATGTCCGTCGAGGTGTAGGCGCGAAAGCGTGCCGAGGACAGATCGTGTGCGAGCGCCCTCGCAAAGGCGGCATCCGGCGATGCAACCGTCATCGCGGTCGGCAGTCCGGCGCCGACCTCTCGGGCGAAGGTTGGGCCGGAGAGCACCGCGATCGAGCGCTCGCGGCCGAGCACCTCCCGCGCAACCTGGTGCGGCAGCTTGCCGGTTTCGGCCTCGAACCCCTTCGTCGCCCACGCGAGCCGCATCTGCGGGGTGAGGAGCGGAGCAATTGCCTCGAGAAGCCGGCGAAACCCCGCGCTCGGAACGGCGAGCAGCACGTCGAGGGCGCCGCGCAGCGCCGCCTCGAGATCGGACCCGACGGACAGGGCAGCGGGGAACGCCCCTCCCGGGAGGTAGCGCTCGTTGCTGCGGTCCGCGTGGAGCGAGGCGATGTGTGCCGGATCGCGGCCCCAGAGCCGCGTCGGCTTGCCGCTCCGCGCGAAGTGGATGGCGAGCGCAGTCCCCCACGAGCCTGCGCCGAGCACCGCGATGGGGGCCGCCTCACCCTTCTCCGTCACGTTCGGTCCCCAGACCGCCGCGTCGCGGCCGGCTCAGTTCTTCGCGGCGGTCGGCTGCTGCTGCTCGGCGAGCGAGCGCGCGTACAGAGCGTCGAAGTTGACCGGAGGCAGCAGGAATTGCGGAAAGCCGCCCTGGGCGACGAGCTGTGAGACCGCCGCCCGCGCGTACGGAAAGAGCACGTTCGGGCAAACCGTCCCGATCGCGCGGCGCGCATCCTCCTCGGACAGGTTGCGCATCACGAACGCACCGGCCTGCTTCACCTCGACGAGGAAGATCGTCGCCTCGTTCTGCTTGGCGGAGACGGTGACCGTGAGCACGATCTCCCGCAGCTCGGCCGTGAGCGGATTGACCCCGGTGTGCAGGTCGAGGCTGATCTGGGGATTCCAGTTGCCATCCACCCTCGGCCCATTGGGGGCCTCGTAGGAGCAGTCCTTGAGATAGACGGCCTGCAATGAGAGCTGGGGACCGCCAGGATCACCGCTCCCCAGAGGGATGGAGCCGCTCACGCCGTCGTTGGTCGTACTCATGGTCTCAACTCCTCCTCTGCGGCCGGATTCCGAGTAACCCGTCGAGGTCTCCGGCGGCCTCGAGCGCAAGCAAGTCGTCGCATCCTCCGACGTGTCTGTCACCGATGAAGATCTGCGGCACCGTCCCGCGGCCACCGCTGCGGCGCATCATCTCCGCACGCGCCTCCGGCCGGGCCTCCACATCGATCTCGCTGATGGGCACGCCCTTGTCCTCGAGGAGGCGGCGCGCACGCCCGCAATAAGGACACCAGCCGGTCGTGTACATCACTACTTTCGCATCGGCCATGTGCTCGTCCATCCGTGTCCGGGTCCTCACGCCCGGGCAAGCGGCAGGTGCTCGGCGCGCCAGGCGGAGATGCCGCCGCGCAGGGCGAAGACCTTCGTGAATCCTTGCGAGGCGAGCTGCCGCACCGCAGCCGGTGCGCGTCCTCCGCTGTCACAGTACACCACGACCGGCTTCTGCTTGTGTCTCTTCAGCGTATCGCCGGCCCGGGGGATCTGCTCGGAAGGCATCGGCCTCGCGCCATTGATGTGTCCCGCGGCATACTGGTCGGCGGGACGAAGGTCGAGCACGAGCGCTCCCTGGTTCATCAGGCGGATGAGCTCCTGGGGAGAGACCGCAGCGCTCTCCCGCATGCGCAGCCACGCTTCGTATGCGATGACCAACACTGCGGCGAGCGCCGCGGCCGATACGAGCAGGGGATGGTGGCCAGCGAACTCGAGGAGCCGATCCATAGAAGGGTGCGCCGGGAGGGCCCGGGAAATGGGGGCGCGTAGTATAGCGGGCGTGCACTCGACCCGCCGCTTGGCGGCGCTCGCCGCCGCAGCGCTCTGCGCCCTGCCTTGCGCGGCGCCCACCGCAGCCCCGAGCGGCAAGCGCGGGCAGACCGAGGCGCAGCTCAAAGCCATCCAAGCCGAGATCGCGCGCATCCACGCAAAGGCGAGCCGTGATCAGGTCCAGGCCGACAAGCTCACACGGAAGCTGCGAAGCGCGGAGCTGTCGGTTGGCGCGTCCCGTCAGGCCCTCGATGCCCTGCGCAACGAGCGCACCGATCGCGCGCGCCATCGCGCACAGCTCGCCGCGGAGAAGCACGCGCGCGAGGCGCAGATTGCAACCGAACGCTCGATGCTCGCGGGCGAGCTGCGCGCCGCGTACCTGATCGGCCGCGCCGAGCCCCTGAAGCTCCTTCTCAACCAGCAGGATCCTGCGCGGGCGGGGCGGATGCTCGCGTACTACGGGTACTTCGGACGCGCCCGCGCCGAGGAGCTCGGCCGCATCGAGGCGGATGTGCAGCGGCTCGACGAGCTCGATGGCGCGCTTGCGGCCGAAGAGCAGCACCTCGCCGAGCTCGAGAGGGATCGGCAGACCGAACTCGAGCGGCTCGAGACGGCGCGCTCTGCGCGCCGCGCGGCGCTCGCAAGTCTCGCGTCGCAGTCCCGCACGCGCGCGGAGCGCCTGGCGCGTCTGGAGCGTGAGCAATCCGGTCTCGAGAGCCTGCTCAGGGACCTGCGTCGGGCGCTCGATCGGACCACGATCATCGACAGCCGCGATGCCTTCGCTCGACTGCGCGGCAGGCTCGCCTGGCCGGTGAGCGGCCATCTCGCGGCAAGCTTCGGCGAGTCGCGCGCCGGCGCTGTCAAGTGGGACGGCGTGCTGATCGACACGCAGCTCGGTGCTCCCGTACATGCCATCTGCGCAGGGCGCGTGGTTTTTGCCGACTGGCTCCCGGGGCTCGGGCTGCTCATGATCCTCGACCATGGCGATGGGTACCTGAGCCTCTACGGTCATAACGAGCGGCTCTTCAAGCCGGTCGGGGCTCGCGTCGCCGCGGGCGATGCGATCGCGGCTGCGGGCGATACCGGGGGCAGCGCGACCCCCGCGCTGTACTTCGAGATCCGCAAGGGCGATCGGCCCGTGGACCCGCGGCCCTGGTTCGCAAGCGCAAGGCCCGCGCGCTAGACATAGTCCATCGCGGTGCGCAGCCGGCCGCCGCCCCCGTACGGCCGAGCCTGTGACGGCGTTCATGTTTCTCTCAAATCGCCAACTCGCGCAACGATTCGGCGCGCGATTCCTGGGAATTTGTAAGTCCGACGAACACCTGAAAGAGCGCGCCCCACCCAATGAAGCCCGCCAGGCCGAACGAAGAGCAAACGAACCCCTGGGACTCGCTGGACCCCTACGCACAGCTCATCCGCTCCCTGCTGCCGCGCGCGACGAACGTCGCCGTGTTCGATTGCGACGGGAAGCTGCGCTGGTCGCTCGATGCGGTCGCCGGCCCCGATCTGATCGACCTCGTCGACGACACGCTTTACTCCGCGAGCGGTGACCAGAAATCCGACGGCCAGCTGCGCATGCTCGGCGGGGACGTACCGGTGTACGTGTGCTGGCTGCGCGACGATGCGAACCGGCTGCTCGCGATCGTTGCCATCCCCTATCGCCGCGCGAGCGGCGCGGCGCGCTCGGAGCTCGGTGCCTTCTCGTTCGTGCACTCGCTGATTCGCCCGGCACTCGAGTGCCTGAGGCGCGATCTGCTCGCGCGCGCCTCCATCGCCTATCTGCACGACACCCTGACGGAGCTCGATCGGGATCTCGAGCTGCTGCTCGCGGACGCCGCACACATCGGCGGCCCGGAGGGCGGCTCGGATGAGCTCGCTGCCATCGTCCAGGGCACCGCTGAGCACCTGAAGTGCTCGATGGCCGCGCTCATCGTCCCCGACAAGGGCATCGCGGTGCTGCGCGCGCGCCGCGGCGCTGAGCCCAATGGTCACCTGCTCACGCGCACGCACCGCCAGCTGCTCTCGATGGCGCAGATGCGCTCGGAGCCGATGATCATCAATCGCGTCGTGCCGAGCGCCGCCGTCGGGATCGTGCCGTACCGCATCCTCTGCTGCCCCGTGCGCCAGACGAGCGGGCGCACGATCGGCGCGCTCGCGCTGTTTCGCGAGCAGGAAGCCGACGAGCTCACCGAGCGCGATGCGCGCTTGACGGAGGTCATTGCGCGGCGCGCCGCGGCCATCATCGAGAGTCAGTACGATGCGTTGAGCGGGCTCGGAACGCGCGCCGCGCTCGAGCGGCGCGCGACCGCGATCCTCGCGGGGAGCCAAGGCGCGAGCGCCGGCGGCTGGAGCGCGCTCTACGCGGATGTGGATCAGCTCCACGTCGTGAACGAGCGCTTCGGAATGCACATCGGCGACACCGTCATTGCGCGCTTGGGGGAGCTGATTCGCAAGCGCCTTCCCACCGGGGCACTCGCCGCGCGCATCTCCGGCGACCGCTTCGCGGCGCTCCTGCCGAGCGGCGTCGACGAGGTCGCCCAGTTCGCAGATGCCCTGCGAGCGAGCGCCGAGCTGCTCGGCGTCGCGGATGCCGAAGCCCGCGTGCCCGTCTCGATCAGCATCGGGGTCGCACGGCTCGAGCGCGGCGCGCGCGATCTCGCGCATGCGCTCGCGGCGGCCGAGACGGCCTGCAAGGCCGCCAAGGATCGCGGCCGCAATCGCATCGCCGTCTACGAGGCGGCCGACACGGGCATCGTGCGCCGCTTCGCGGACGTGAACGTTGCGCAGCGGCTGCGTGAGGCGATCGCCGGCGAGCGTCTGCGGCTCGATGCGCAGCTCGTGCTCCCCTTTGCGGCAGGGGAGGGCAAGCCGCCGCAATTCGAGCTGCTGCTGCGCATGATCGGGGAGGACGGCGCGACGATCGGGCCCGACAGCTTCCTCTCCGCCGCCAACCGCTGCCAGCTCATGCCGGCGATCGATCGGTGGGTGGTCGAGCGCGCGATCGCGCTGCTCAAGCCGCATGCGGCGCTGCTTCAGGACCGTCCGGCCGTCTTCGCGCTCAACATCTCGGGGCAGACGCTGAGCGATGAGAACTTCCCCGACTTCCTGCTCGGTGCGATCGAGGCGAGCGGCATCAATCCGAGCGTATTCTGCTTCGAGCTCACCGAGAGCGCGACGATCCTGAACATCGCGCGCGCCGATGTGCTGATGCGCCGCCTGCGCAGGCTCGGGTGCGGCGTGGCGCTCGATGACTTCGGCGTCGGGCTCTCCTCGCTCGCCTATCTGCGCCAGCTCCCCGTGACGGTGCTCAAGATCGACGGCAGCTTCGTGCGCGACGTTCTCAAGGACTCGCGCTCCGAGTTCATGGTGCGGGCGATCGCGCAGCTCGCGGGCAGCATGCAGCTTGCGACCGTCGCCGAGTACGTCGAGACGGAGGAGATTCGCGCGCGCGTCGCGACCCTCGGGGTCGATTACGGCCAGGGATTCGCGATCGGCCGGCCCGAGCCCTTCGCCGATGCGCTCGCGCAGGTCACGCTGTGGGCCACTGCGGCTCCCGCGTATCAGCTGCCGGGCGAGTCGCGAGCCCCTGCGGCTCAATTGCAATGAGCGGGTGCGCGCGCACCAAGTGAGTGCACGCGCGCGAGTTTGGGGCGGAGCGCACGAATTCGTTGACCGCCGCCCTTCGATCGTAGTATCGAAGCTTGGCGGCGAAGTGTTGGGTCTCCAATAATCTGGTGGGGTCTTGAAGAGCATGTCTACGCGATCGCACACCTGGGTCGCTCTCGTTGCGGGAGCGGTGATCGGCTTCTCCGGAGCTCTGGCGACGAACGTGTTTGCCGAGCGCCAGATCGACGGCGCCCCGGCGCAGGGTAATGCCCTGCCGTGGCAGGAGGCGCACCTCTTCGCCGAGGTGTTCGAGCGCATCAAGCGCGATTACGTGGACCCGGTCGATGACCGCAAGCTGGTCGAGAATGCCATTCGTGGCATGGTGAGCGGCCTCGACTCGCACTCGGCGTTCCTCGATAACGAGGAGTTCGACGAGATTCGCCTGAGCACGATGGGCTCCTATCCCGGCGTCGGCATCGAAGTGGCTGCGGATGGCTCCGCGGTGAAGATCGTGCACCCGATCAAGGGCTCGCCGGCCGATCGCGCGGGCATCAAGGCGGGCGATCTCATCTCCTCCATCGACGGCGTGGACGTGGGTGCGGATGCGGCCGGTGCCATCGCCCGGATGCGCGGTGATGCGGGCACCATGGTCCGGCTCACGGTGCGGCGGCCGAGCACCGGCGAGGTGCGCGAGTACGAGCTGCGCCGGGCCGAGGTGGCCGTGCACAGCGTCGAGGAGCAGCCGCTCGGGGGAGGCTTCGGCTACGCGCGGATCACGGAGTTCAGCGAGACCACTCCGCAGGATCTCGATGCGGCCATTGCGCGGCTCAAGCAGTCCATCCCGGGCGCACTGCAGGGACTCGTGCTCGATCTGCGCAACAATCCCGGCGGAGTGCTCGAGGCGGGGGTCGCCGTTGCGGACGCATTCCTCGATCGCGGCGTCATCGTGACCGCGGACGGGCGCACGCCCGATGCGCGCTTCCGGATGGATGCCACTGCGGGCGATGTGCTCGGCGGAGCGCCGCTCGTCGTTCTGGTGAACGGGGGGACGGCCTCGGCTGCGGAGATCGTCGCGGGCGCGCTGAAGGATCATGGGCGCGCCGAGATCATCGGCCATCGCACGTACGGCAAGGGTACGGTGCAGACCGTGATGCCGCTCTCGCGCGGGGCGCTCAAGCTCACGACCTCGCGGTACTTCACGCCTTCCGGCGCATCGATCCACGAGAAGGGCATCCTGCCCGATCTCGTGATCGAGGGGCGCGAAGTGAACCCGGCGGACCTGAGCGACGGCGCCTCGCTCGCGGCGCGCGACGCCGAAGTGCGCATCGCGCTCGATGCGCTCAAGAGCGGGATGCATCTCTCGCGCCCGAGCGGCTCGATGCTCGCGCAGGCGCCCGTGCCGTAATGCATCGGCGCCCGTCGATGCCCGGCGCGCTCGCTCCCGGTACGCTCAAGCGCTCGCGTCAGGCACGCTGATGCAGCGGATTCTCGATGTGCTCCTGCACATCGACCGGCACCTCGCGCACCTCACGGCCGAGTACCACGCGTTCATCTACGCGATCCTGTTCTGCGTCATCTTCGCGGAGACCGGCTTCGTCGTGACGCCGTTCCTGCCGGGCGACTCGCTCTTGTTTGCAACCGGCGCGCTCGCGGCGGTCGATACGAGTCACACGCTCACGGCGCCTTTCGCGTGGGGGCTGCTCGCGCTTGCGGCCGTCCTCGGGAACAGCATCAACTACGGCGTGGGCCGCCTCATCGGGCCGCGTGCCTTCACCGGCCGGTACCGGCTGCTCAGCATCGAGCATTTGCGCCGCACGGAGGAGTTCTTCCGGCGCTACGGTGCGATGACCGTGATCCTCTCTCGCTTCATGCCGATCGTGCGCACCTTCGCGCCGTTCGTCGCGGGAATCGGCCGGATGCCCTACGCGCGCTTCCAGAGCTGCAACATCGCCGGCGGTCTCGCCTGGACGGCGCTCTTCATCTGGGGCGGGTACCTGTTCGGCAACATACGCGAGGTGCAGGCGCACTTCGGGCTCGTCACGCTCGCGATCATCGCGGTCTCGCTCGCGCCGATGGCATTCGCCGCGCTGCGGAGCCGCACGCAGCCGTGAGAGGAAGTCGCGCACTTCTCGCGCGGGAGGTTTGCGCACGACTTCTCCCCGTGGGGAGCTTTAAGGCAAGCACCACGATCCGGTCGAAGGGCGAGGCAGCGTATCCAGGCTCCGTCAACCCGCTGTGCCGGTGTCCGGCGGGTCCGCGATCGTGACGCGATTGCGGCCCTCGTGCTTGCTGCGATAGAGCGCGGAGTCCACGCGGCGCAACAGCGCCTCGGCCGCGGTGCCGACCGGAACAGATCCTGCATCGAGCGCCGCCACCCCGAAGCTCGCGGTGACAACCAAGCGGCCGGCAGTCGTCTCAAACGGCGCCGTGGCGCAGCAGCCGCGGATCTTCTCGGCCGTGGCGGCGGCTCCCGCAAGGTCGGTCTCGGGCAGCACGACGACGAACTCCTCGCCGCCGTAGCGAGCCACCCAGTCGCTCGAGCGGATCGAGGCCTTTGCGAGCTCGACGAACCCGCGCAGCACGTCGTCCCCGGCCTGGTGGCCGTGCTGGTCGTTCACGTTCTTGAAGAAATCGAGATCGGCCATCACCGCGGCGAGCGAGTGCCCATACCGGCGCGCCCGCTCCACCTCCTGCACCAGATGATCGTTCAAATAGCGCCGGTTGTACGTGCCGACGAGCGGATCGGTGATGGAGAGCTGATGAATCTTGTCCCGTGCTTCCCGCAGTGACTGCTCGAGCTGCAGAACGCGCTGCCCCGCCTTGAGCCGCGCGAGCAGCTCCGGCGTCTTGGGCGGCTTGCTGATGTAGTCGTCCGCGCCGGCCTCGAGCCCGGTCACCACATTCTCGGTCGAGCTGTGGCTCGTGAGCAGCAGAATGTAGAGATAGCCTGGCAGCTGCGACTGCGCTTCGCGGATGCGGCGGCAGAGCGTGACACCGTCCATCCCGGGCATGTCCCAATCCGTCACCAGCATCTGGAACTGACCGTTCGAGATCTTCTCGAGGGCCTCCTCGCCGTCGCCCGCGGTCTCGACGGCATAACCGGCCTGCCCGAGCACCCGCTGCATGACGAGGAGCTGCGTCGGCTCGTCCTCGACCAGGAGCAGCTTGATGGGGGCCGAGCTCATGCCACTTGCGCCTCGATGAACCCAGCGCACTCCTTGAGTGCCGCGCTGATCTGCTCCACGGCCTCGGCGAGCTCCGTCGCGGGCCGCCCCGGGGCGGTGCGCTCGAGCACCGCGGCAAGATCCCCCACGCGCTGCGCGCAGACGCTGCCGCTGCCGCCCCGCAGCTTGTGTGCGAGGGTTACGAGCAGGGCGCGATCGTCATCGGCGAGCGCGCGCTTGAGCTCCTCGACGATGCGGCCGCTGCTCGCGAGGAACGTCCGGCAGAGCTCCTGGACGAACTCGGTGTCGTCACCGACCAGGGTGCGCAGCCGCGCAAGATCGATCGCCGGGGCAACGGGCCGCATCGCCGGCAGCGATGCCATGGCGGGGCCGCTCTCGCCGCCAAGACCGTGGCGCGCGAGGATCTCGCCGAGCCTCAGCGGCTCGAGCGGCTTGGTGAGCAGCCCGTCCATGCCGGCCGCGAGGCAGCGCTCGAGCTCGTCGGTCATGGCGCTCGCGGTAAGGGCGATGATCGGCACGCGCCGTCCGGCGTGTTCCTGAAGGCGAATCTCACGCGTCGCGGCCAGCCCGTCCATGATCGGCATCTGCACGTCCATGAGCACGAGGTCGTAGTGCTCGCGGGCACAGAACTCGACGGCGCGCTGGCCGTTTTCGGCGATGTCCACCGCGCACCCCAGGCGCTCGAGAAAACGTCGCGTGACCTGCTGGTTCACGAGATTGTCCTCGACGACCAGCACGCGCCCCCGATAGCGCGGCGCGCCTCGGTCGAAGGCGAGCGAGCCGCGCGTCACCACGCGCCGCCCGGGCTCCTTGGTCTGCGCCCCGGCATCGAGCTCGAGCACCCGCTCGATGCAGGCCCGCAGCTCGCGTCCGCGCACGGGTTTCGTGAGGTACCCGGCGAACCCGAGCTCGTGCAGCCGCTGCAGGTTGCCGTGACGGTCGAGGGAGGTGAGCATGATGAGGTGCGTCGCGCCGAGCTCGGGGATCGATCGCAGGCGCGCCGCGAGCTCCCGGCCGTCACAATCGGGCATCTGATCGTCGGCGATCACGACATCGAAGCGGCTGCCCGCGCGCGCGGATTGCACGAGCTCCGTGAGCGCCTGGCTCGCGCTGCCCGCGGTCTCGACCGTATAGCCCGCGGGCCGCAGCTGTCCGCACAGCACGCGCTGGTTGGTTTCGTTGTCGTCCACGACGAGCACGCGCCGCTCCCGCGGCGAGACCGATTCGGTCGTGGCCGAGGAGAGCGCGCCCTCGACGAGCGGGCACGGCAGGGTGAACGTGAATGTCGAGCCCTCTCCCGATGCGCTGGCGACCCCGCAGCGCCCACCCATCAGCTCGACCAGCCGCTTGACGATCGAGAGTCCGAGGCCGGTGCCACCGTAGTGGCGCGTGGTCGAGGCATCGGCCTGCACGAACGGCTGGAACAGCCGGCTCATGACCTCCGCCGACATGCCCGCGCCCGAGTCGCGCACCTCGAAGTGCAGCAGCACGCGCCCTGCCTGCACACCGACCACGAGCGCCTCGAGCACGATCTCGCCCTGGTGGGTGAACTTGACCGCGTTGCCGACGAGATTGGTGAGGATCTGCCGCAGGCGGTGCGGATCCCCGAGCACGAGGTCGGGGATGGAGGGGTCCACGTTCACGATGAGCTCGAGGTTCTTGGCAGCCGCCTGCACCGCCATCATGGTGCCCACATCCTCGACGCATTCGCGAATGTCCATCTCGACCTGCTCGATCTCGAGCTTGCCCGCCTCGATCTTCGACAGGTCGAGAATGTCGTTGAGAATGCCGAGGAGGGAGGTGGCGCTCGTGCGAATGGTCTCGGCGAATTCGCGTTGCACGGGCTCGAGGGAGGTGTCGAGCAGCAGCTCGGTCATCCCGAGCACTCCGTTCATGGGCGTGCGGATCTCGTGGCTCATGTTGGCGAGGAACTCGCTCTTCGCGCGATTCGCGGCCGCTGCGGCCTCCGTCGCCGCGACGAGCGCCGATTCGGCGTCGCGCTGGGTCGTAATGTCCTGGACCGAGCCCGAGAAGCGCGTCGGATTACCCGCGGCGTCACGCTCGCAGCGCCCGCGAGCGCGGAACCACCCGACCCCGCCCTGGCGCCTCCTCAGGCGGTAGACCACATCGTAGGGAGCCTCGCCCTCGAAGTGCCGCCGCACGGCATCGTCCACACGCTCGCGGTCTTCCGGAGTCATGAGCTCGACGAGTCGCGGGAGGGGCTCCTCGGGCCCGTAGCCGAGCATCTCGCCCATGCGCGGCGAATACCACATGCGAGCCTCGGCGACCGAGTACTCGAAGAATCCGTCGGAGCTGCCGCGTATCGCGCGCTCGAGGCGCTGCTCGGCCTCGATGCGCGCGGCTTCCGCGCGTCGCAGCTCGTCCTGCGCGAGCCGCTCCTCGTGGACGTCGATGAGCGAGCCGGCGAAGCTCGTGAGCCGTCCGAGCTCGTCACGCTCGACGGCGCCGCGCGTGCGGAACCAGCGCCACGCGCCGCTTGCCGTGCACATCCTCACCTCAAGGTCGTAGGGGGAGCCGGCCGCGATGTGTTCCTCGAATGCTGCGGAGAGCCGCGGCTGATCCTCCGGGTGCATGCGCGCGCGGAACTCCGCGGCGGGGATGCGTGAGTCGCGCGACGGCAACCCGAGGAGCTCCTCGTGCGTTGCGGAGCACCACACCGTCTCGGTCCCGAAGTCGTAGTCCCAGTGGCCCTCCGAGCTCGAGCGCGAGGCTCGCGCCAGGCGCATCTGGATGTCGTGCTGGTCCGTCACGTCCTGAAAGGCGCCCGAGAGCCGCGTCGTGACACCATTCAGGCGCTCCGCGACCCCGATCACGCGCACCCAGCGCCGCTGGCCGCGTGCCGTGATGAACGGAACGGTATGGTCGAACGACACCCCGTGCTCGAGCGCCTCCTTGAGCGCCCTCTCGATGAGGGCGCGGGCCTCCGGTGCGTAGAACTCCAGCGCATTGGCGAGATCGAGGCGCACGGAAGGCTCGAGCTCGTGAATGCGATAGACCTCCTGCGACCAGATGGGCGTCATGGTCGCGAGATCGATCTCCCAGCCCCCGATGCGCGCCATGGTGGCGACGGTGTCGAGCAGGCGCTGGCCGCGCCGCAGCTGCGCCTCCGCGGCCTCCGTACGCGCCAGGGCCGCCTTGAGCGCCGCGTTGCTCTTGAGCGCCTGGGCCGCCTCGGCCTCCGCGCGGCTCTGCGCGAGCGTCGTACGCTTCTGCCATGCACCGAGGATCGCTACGGTCCAAATGGCGAAAAGCGCAAAGCCGCGATCGGAGAGGACGGACCAGAGCGCCACGCTGTGCGGTGCGGCAATTCTGGCCAGCGCGAGGGCCGTGCACAGGGCCGCCGTGATCCAGGTGTACTGCGCCCGTGGAGCCGAGAGACTCGCGAGGACCGCGGCGATGTAGGCGACCCCGGCCCCGGTGCCGAGGGGAATGAAGAGGTCGGCGAGAAAGATCGCAAGCGAGAGGCCGACGAGCCACAGCGGGCGCACGCGCGCCCCAGCAGGGGAATCGGGCGCTGGCGGCGACGCAGTGTTCGTGGAATTCTGCATGGAACGGCGCTTCGCTCCGTGAGGACTGGCGCGCCCGACGCCCGCGCGGTCATAGTGCGGAAGACAGCGGTATGCCGTCCGAGTGATGCGTCACAGTGGTCGCGTGGCAAAATGCCGCCCATGACCGAGCGCACACGAGGGTATGCCTATCGCGTTGACGTGGTTGCGCCCGTGCCGCTCGTGTGGACGGCGCTCACCACTTCCGTGGCCCTCGGCCTGTGGTGCGCGCCGGGCGCGCAGATCGACGCGCGGCCCGCAGGCTCGTTTCGCGCGAGTGTGGACCGCGTCACGGAATTCGAGGCGCACATCGATGTCTACGTTCCGGAGCGTCGCATGCGCCTGCTTTATCTGCCCTCGCCGGCACTGCCACCCGAAAGCGCGATGGTCGATGATTTCGTGCTCGACGCCGGCCCGGAGCGGACGATCGTGCGCCTGCTCGGCTCGGGCATCCCGGCGGGAGCGGAATGGGACGAGATGTACTTGCGGCTGCGCACCTCGTGGGAGAGGGCGATGAGCCGGCTCAAGGTGTACGCCGAGCGCATGGCGGCCAGCAGATGACCGGGTTCGTGCTTCGCGCGGTGCTTGCCGCCCTCGGCCTGTGGCTCGCCACGTACTGGGTGCGCGGGGTGCGGATCGACACTCCCGCAACCTTGGTGCTCGCCGGCTTGCTCCTCGGCGTCATCAACGCGATCGTGCGGCCGATCGTGGTGGTCCTCACGCTACCGCTGACGCTCCTCTCGCTCGGTCTGTTCCTCCTCGTCGTGAATGCGCTGATGCTCGGGCTCACCGCGTGGCTCTTGCCGGGCTTTCACCTGAGCGGCTTCTCCGCCGCATTCTTCGCCGCGATCATCGTGAGCGTCACGGGCTGGGTCGGCTCCTGGCTCATCGGACCGCGCGGCCGGGTGGAGCTCATCAGGCGTCGGGGGCGTGACGCCTAGCTGGCGCGCAGCGCAGTCGCGACGGGACGCCGTGCGGCGCGCAGCGCGGGGAGCGAGCCACCGGCGAGGCCGATCGCAAGCGCCCACCAGATGCCGACCGCGAGCAGGTGGGGCGTCACGCTCAGCTTGAAGATGAGACTGCCGGTGTTGACGGCGTTGCCGTTGAACAGGATCCACGCGAGGAGCGCGCCGAGGAGTGCCCCCGGGAGCGCGAGCAAGATGCTCTCGATCAGCACCGAGACGATGATCGGCACGGAATTGAAGCCCACCGCACGCAGCGTTGCGAGCTCGCGCTGCCGCGACTCGACCGAGGCATAGAGGCTGTTGAGTGCGCCGAAGATGGCCCCGCTCGCCATGACTGCACCGATGAAATAGGAAATGAAGGTGAGCAGGCGCTTCAGTCCCCCGAAGCTCTTCTCGTACTGCTGCGCGACGGTCAGTACGTCGACCGAGACGGCCGGATTGTGGGCGAGTGAGTCGGCAAAGAGCTTGAATGCCGCGGGCGACTGCAGCTGCACGTTGACTTGGCCGAAGGTGTTGCGGCCGAACGCCGACATGACGGTAGCGGCATCGGCCCGCAGGAGGCTGTCGGCGAGCGAATCGCTGGTGGCGAACACGCCGACCACGGTCCACTCCGTCCCGCGAAGGATGATGTGGTCGCCCACGTCGAAGCCGCGATACATCTTGCGGATGGGCTCGGACACGATGAGCTCGCGCAGTGCGGGCCGGTAGAGCCGCCCGGCGATGATCTTCACGTCGCCATCGACCCGCTGCCAGCCTTGGGTGTAGCCAACGAGATTGACGGCCCCGCGCCTGCCGTCCTTGCGCAGCGCATCGACGGACACGACGGCGAACGCGTACGCGTTCGGATGGCCATCCGCGCCCTGCTTGACGCCGGGGGTATCGGCAATCGCCGCAAACTCCGCACGGCTGATCGAGCTCTGAAAGCCGTTGGGTGCGCCACGCGAGAGGACGGTCGCCTCGTCCGCGCGGGCCGCTTGCGGCTGGAAGATGCTCGTGCCCTCGCGGATCGCGAGCAGCGACACGAGCACGCCCACGACCGTGGTGATGGAGATGACGGTGACCAGGGCGGCTCCACGGCGCTGCGCGAGCCCGCGCAGGCCCGTGAGGGTGAGGAGCGCTGTCTGCCTGAACAGGCGCCCCATGGCGCTACCGCCCCGCCAGCGCATCGACGACCTGCAGCCGTGAGCCGCGCAACGCAGGCACGGCACCGGCCACGAGCGCGAGCAGCACCGCGAATCCGAGCCCGGCGGCGACGACGATGAGGGGCATGTGTGCAAAGCCGACCAGCGCGCGGGCCATCGGCAGGAGCGCGGCCCCGAGGGCGAGTCCGAGCGCTCCGGCGAGCAAGCACAGCGCGATCGACTCGGCCAGCATGAGCAGGAGAATGCGGCGATCGGAGAATCCGACGGTCTTGAGCACGGCAAGCTCCGGCGTGCGCTCGCGCAGCGATTGCATCATGAGCGCGCCGGTCGCGAGGAGCAACGCGAAGAACACCGCGCCGACGATGGACCGCACGATGAAGTCCAGATCGACGGTCTGCTGCAGCTGCGCCGCGACCAGGTCGCCCTCCGACTGCGTACGCGTTTCGTGATCGGAATTGGCGAACGCATTGTCGATCGCCAGGCTCACGGCCGCGGCCTGGCTGGCATCGCGCACGGTCGCGACGAAGACGGTGGTGGTGTCGGCGCCCTCGGCGCGCGACTGATTGAGGTAATCGTAGTTGGTCACCACCGCGCTCGCGCTATCGGTCGAGTCCTCGGGCACCCGATAGACACCCACCACCTCGAAGGTCCAGTCGTGCGAGCCGTCGCGCTTCGCGACGGCAGACTGGAGGGTGAAGCGGTCGCCGACCTTCCAGCCATAGCGCTTGGCGAGCTCGCTACCGACGATGGCGCCCGAGCGGGTGCTCTTCAACGTGTGCACCGCATCGCTCGGCGAGACGCGCGCCTCGTCGTAGATACGGAAGTACGGGGCGACGTCCGTGGCGATCACCGGCACCGACTGATCGGGCTTGCGGTAGGTGCCACCGAAGCTCGCGTACGGACTCGCGGCGAGGATTCCCGGGGTCGAGCGGATGCGCTCGAGCAGCCCGATCGGCAACGGATCTCCCACGGAGACGCTGCTCGCGATGTACAGCCGATCGCCGTGCGTGCTCGCGATCGCCTGCTTGATACCCGAGCTCAGGCCCTGCAGCACGCCGAAGAGGGTGAAGGCACTCACGATCTGCAGCAGCATGAGAACGGTGCGGCTGCGCTTGCGCCAGATCCCCGACCAGATGAGCGGCAGATACTTCATGGGAGCTCCGCGGCTGCGAGTGCCGGTGCCGGTGTGCCCGGCAGGGGTCGTGGCGCAAGTGTACGTCAGAGGCGCCACGATCGCCCACGGGTCCTGCGGCGATCTCACCCGAGCATGCTGGAGGCGCTCGCGTGAACCTGCGTACCGGATCTGTATCTCAAAGGAGGCCCCGCTCGGCCATAACTGGTGCGCTCTCCATCTGCTGCGCCGACGCTCGTCATAGGCGCATCCCGCCAAAATATGGTTGACTAGTAAATCATATGATGATAGTTTACTAGTAAACTAAAGGAAGCTACCGTGTCGCGTACTCGCCATTCGATCGCGGATTTGACCGCACACCTCGGCTACTGGCTGCGCTACGTCTCCAATCACGTCTCGCAGGGCTTCGCACGTAAGCTCGAAGCCCAAGACGTCACGGTGGCCGAGTGGGCAGTCGTGCGTGAGCTTTACGGGGTCGATTGCCACGCTCCGAGCCGACTCGCCGAGCAGCTCGGGCTCACTCGCGGGGCGATCACCAAGCTCGCCGACCGCCTCCTTGCCAAGGGTCTCGTCACGAGAACACCGGACCCGGACGATGCTCGGGCGCAGACCCTTGCGCTCACGGCGCGGGGACGGGGTCTCGTTCCCAAGCTCGCTGCGCTCGCGGACAAGAACGACGCGGAGTTCTTCGCCCACCTGAGCGTCGAGGAACGCTCGACGGTCGAGCGGGTGCTCAAGGACATCGTGAGGATACGCGGCCTCAAGTCCATACCCATTGACTAACACTCTTCGCAGATTGCCGACCAGGGAGATCAGTTATGAACGCACAACTGAAGGCCATTGCCCACAAGTGCCTCGAAGGGGCCGAGTCGCACACCATGACCTTCCCGCAGATCGTCGCGACGTTGATGCAAGCGGGCTTCGAGGGATACCTCGTGGACCTCCGGCGCGGGATGGTGGCCTATTATCTGCCGACCGGAGAGAGCGTCGAACTGCCGGGCGCCAAGCCTTCGGTGCCCGTCGCAGCTACTTTCGATGCTGCAGTGGTGAGGGAGGCAATTCAAGAGGCTCAGACACTCGCTCCCGGCTACACGTATAAGGGCTTCGTCGCTAAGACAGCCGGCGCCGGCTGCGCGGGATACATGGTCTCCTTCCTTGGACGACGCGTGCTTTACTTTGGCCGTAGCGCTGAGACTCACGTCGAGCACCTTCCCGGCACGAAATGAGCTGCCCGCTCCACATCTCAGAGCAGTCCACGTTGCGCGAACGAGAGGCAGGTGCCGTCGCCCACGACGAAATGATCGAGCACGCGCACGTCCACGAGCGCGAGTGAATCGCGCAGCCGCTGCGTGATGAGCTCATCGGCCCTGCTCGGCTCGGCGACGCCCGAGGGGTGGTTGTGCGCGAGGATCAGCGCGGCGGAGTTGTGGGCCATGACCTGACGCAGCACCTCGCGGGGGTGCACGCTCGCGCTGTCGAGCGTGCCCCGAAACAGCTCCTCGAAGGCGATGAGACGATGCCGGCTGTCGAGGTGCATGCAGCAGAACACCTCGTAGGGACGGTCGCGCAGCTGCGCGAGCAGAAATGCCCGGGTTGCCTGCGGACTGCCGATCGCGGGGCCGATGCGCAGCGCATCGAGGTGGTGACGCCGCGCAAGCTCGAGTGCGGCCCGCAGCCGGGCGTACCGGGCCGGTCCGATGCCAGGCTGGCCCAGGCACTCCTTGGGCTCCGCGCGCAGCAGCCCCCGGATGGACCCGAAGCGGGCAATGAGCCGGCGCGCGAGCTCGACCGCCGAGCTGCCGCGGAGGCCCGAGCCGAGCAGCACGGCGACGAGCTCGGCGTCGGAGAGCGCCTCGGCACCACGCTCGATGAGCTTCTCGCGCGGTCGCTCGAGCCTCGGCCATTCGCGAATCGCCACGCACACCTCGCTGGGAGCCGTCGCGAAGTGTGGCGCTCGCCGCCTCGCGGGGCGAGTCACGAACGGCCCGGGAATGCGCCATTATTCGCGCCTTCGTCTAAACTCCCGGGGCCCAGAACCCACCCGGCCAACGACGAACGGGGCACCTCCGATGAAACGCATCACGCTCGTAAGTGTCTGCCTCGCGCTCGGCGCGCTATTCATCCCCGGACTCGGGCGTGCGCAGGTGTCCTGTACCCGAGGCGGTCTCAAAGAGGCGGTCGATCTGTACCTCGCCGCGCAGAGCAAGGGCGACATCTCCGGGCTGCCGCTCGCGAAGGGGGTGGGATACTGGGAGAACGTCGCCCCTGCCGATATTCATAGGGGATTCATCGTGAAGCCGCTGAAGATCGATCATGCGCGAAGCATCTTCGATACCGCGACGTGCCAGACCTTCACCGAGGTGATCGTGACCGACAAGGCGGCGCCCTACGTCTTCGGCACGCGCCTGCGCGTCAACCACGACAAGATCGCCGAGGTCGAGATCCTGTGGACCACGACGGGGTACTGGCTATTCAACGCCGACGCCTACCTCAAGCATTCCTCGGAGGAGAACTGGGGCACGGTTCCCGCGCGCCAGCGCGAATCGCGTGACACGCTCGTCGCGGCGGCCAACGCCTATCTCGATGCCTTTCTGGAGAAGAGGACGGACCTCGTTCCCTGGGGCTTCCCGTGCGAGCGCCTGGAGGGTGGCGCCTACACCGGCAAGGGCTTGCAGTCGGATTCGTGCGCCGTCGGCGTCCCGGCCGGAGTCAATATCGTCAATCGGCGCTTCGTCGTGGATGAGGTGCTCGGCACCGTCCAGGTGTTCTGCACCTTCGGCGCGGGAACCCCCGGCGGGGGAAGCGGCGCGCCCGACAGTCATCTGTTCCGGCTGCAGAACGGCAAGTTGCGCTACGTGCATACCTTGACCCACCTCTTGCAGTCGAGCTTCCGAGGCAACCGCGGCACCCGACCGCCCGGGGTGCCGCCGCGCCAGGGACCCGCGTGAGGCATCGAGCCCGAGGCCTGCGGTAGATGAAGCTCTATTCCTGGAACGTGAACGGCATCCGCTCCGTCGTGAACAAGGGGGTGTTCCAGAGGTTCGTGAAGAGCCACCAGCCGGATGTCCTGTGCCTCCAGGAAACCAAGGCCGAGCGCGGGCAGATCGAGATCGACATGCCCGACTATCACGAGTACTGGAACTCCGCAGCGAAGAAGGGGTACTCGGGAACGGCGATCTTCGCGAAGGAGCAGCCCTTGAGCGTCGTGAACGGCTTTCCGCACGAGTTCGCGGGGCGGTTCAAATTCGCCGACGAGCTCGAGCGCGACAGCAGCGACGAGGGCCGCGTGATCACCGCGGAGTTCGCCAGGCTCTACGTCGTGAGCGTGTACACGCCGAACGCCAAGGACGACTTGAGCCGCCTCACGCTGCGCCACAAGCAATGGGATCCGGCCTTCCTCGCCTACTGCAAGCAGCTCGAGAAGACGAAGCCCGTCGTGTTCTGCGGCGATCTCAACGTCGCCCACACCGAGCTCGACCTCGCCCATCCCAAGACCAATCGCGGCAAGAAGGGGTTCACCGAGGAGGAGCGCGAGGGATTCCAGCACCTGCTCGATGCCGGCTTCGTCGATACCTTCCGTCTCTTCAAGCAGGGCAACGGCTACTACACCTGGTGGAGCAATTTCGCCAACTCCCGCTCGCGCAACGTCGGGTGGAGGATCGATTACGTTCTCGTTTCGGCGAGTCTGCGCGGTGCGGTCGCCTCTGCCGACATCCATCCCGATGTGATGGGCAGCGATCACTGCCCGGTGAGCGTGACGCTCACCGCGTAGCGCCATGAAAGGCACATCCAGCCGAGCGCCGCTCGGACATCTGATCGAGAACAACCGCCGCTGGGCGCAAGGGGCCGTGCAGGCCGACCCAGCGTTCTTTCAACGTCTGGTCGAGCAGCAGGCGCCGAAGTACCTCTGGATCGGCTGCGCGGACAGCCGCGTCCCCGCCAACGACATCGTGGGGCTCCTGCCCGGTGAGCTCTTCGTGCACCGCAACGTCGCCAATCTCGTCGTGCACTCCGATCTCAACTGCCTCTCGGTGCTGCAGTACGCGATCGACGTGCTGCACGTCGAGCACGTGATCGTGTGTGGGCACTACGGGTGCGGCGGGATCGCCGCGGCGGCGCGCGCCGCACCGCTCGGGCTCATCGATAACTGGCTGCGCCACATTCAGGACGTGGCCGAGCGGCATCGGGAGACACTTGCAGGCGAGGCGCACGAGTGCGGCCGGGCCGATCGGCTCTGCGAGCTCAACGTCCTCGAGCAGGCGCACAACGTGTGCCGCACGACGATCGCGCAGGATGCGTGGCGGCGCGGGCAGTCACTCGCGGTCCACGCCTGGATCTATCGGCTGACGGATGGACTCGTGCAGGACCTCGGCTTCAGCGCCCGCGGGACGCAGGGCCACGCCGCCGAGCTCGCGGCCGCCATCGGTCGGCTGCGCAATCGGGGGGAAGCGGGATGAGCCTGTGGCAGGACTTTCTGACGAATGACGGCAAGCGGATCCACAAATGGGTGCACTACTTCCCCATCTATGAGCGTCACTTTGCCTGGTACCGGAACAAATCGCTGACCTTTCTCGAGATCGGCGTTGCGAGAGGGGGGTCGCTGCCGATGTGGCAGCGATTCTTCGGGCCACTTGCGAAGATCGTCGGTATCGATCATGACGAGAAGTGCAAGGCTCACGAGGCGCCTGGCATCTTCGTACGCATCGGCGATCAGGGCGATGCGCAATTCCTGCAGAGCCTCATCGAGGAGTTCGGCGTGCCCGATGTGGTTCTCGATGACGGTAGTCATCGCATGGATCTCACCGCGAAGTCCTTCGAGTTTCTCTACCCGAGGATGCCGAAGAACGCGGTGTACATGGTCGAGGACATGCACACCGCCTACTGGGAGGAGTTCGGCGGCGGCGTCTCGAAGCCCGACACGTTCATCAACAGATCGAAGGGCTTCATCGATCGGTTGAACGCCGACCACAGTCGCGGGCAAGTGGAGCCGGACTTCATCACCCGGCAAACCTTCGGGATCAGCTTCTACGATAGCGTCGTCGTACTCGAGAAGGGCGACGTGTGGCGCAAGGAGGCGATCCGCGTCGGCCACAAGTCGCTGTTTGGGAGCTGAGCAGGTCCTCGCGGGTCGCCGGCCTCGGCGACCGGCTAGCGAGACGCGCCGCCGGCGCCGAGCGCCTCCTCGAGCGCGCTCGTGAGCGGCTTGAGGAAGAACGCATCGGCGGGCATCACGCGCGCATGTGCGCCGTGTGCCTCGAGGGCTGCGGCAACGACGGGACCGACGGCCGCGACGAGGGTGCGCTCGAGCGCGCGACGCGCCATGGACTCTCCCTCGACGCTGAACAGACGCTCGACCTGCGAGGCACTCGTGAACGCGATCGCATCCACGGTACCTGATGCCATCCGCGCGATGAGGCCGCGGACGGAGTCGTCGTCCGCCGCATTGGCGTACACGTACGGCGCGACGGGCAGCACGCGGGCGCCCGCGCCCTGCAGAAATTCGACGAGCGGGCGGTTGGGGTCCGTGCCGTAGAGCTGCACGCCGACGCGACGGCCTGCGAGGTTGACACCCCGAAGGGTCGCGATCACGCCCGGCGTCGTCGGTGCGCTCGCGGGCAACTCGGCGGTGAGCCCGAGCTCCTTCAGCGCGCGAGCGGGCTTCGGTCCGCGCGTGATCTTGCGCACTCGCGCGAGCTCGCGCAGGAACTGCGCCTCGAGGGGTGGCTCGTGCCGCTCGATGCAGCCCACGAGCCTGCGCAGCCCTTCCCCCGTGAGCAGGATGAGGTCATCGCAGCCCCCTGCGGCAAACTCGCGGATCCAGGCGAGCACGGGCGCCGCGTCCGGCGCATCGCGGATCGCAACGAGCGGACACCGCAGCACGTTCGCGCCGCGCCGCTCGAGCAGTCCGGCGAAGACGTCGAGCTCGCGGGTCTCGGGTACGGCGATCGTGCGGCCCGCGAGGCCGCTCAACGGACGCCCCCCATCCACGCGCGCAGCGGCCGCGCGAGGAGCAGCATCACGAGGCCCGCGCCGCACCCGAGAAGCGCCATGTGAAGGAATTGCGTGGACATCTCGGCAAGACTGCCCGATGCGACCTCTCCACCGATCAGGCCCGCGGCCAGGTCACCGACCGCCGTGCCGAGAAACCACGTGCCCATCATCTGACCGGCAAAGCGCTCGGGAGCGAGCTTCGTCACGTTCGAAAGGCCGATCGGCGAGAGGCACAGCTCGCCGGTCGTCTGCAGCAGGTAGGTGGCGATGAGCCAACCGGGAAGGACGCGGTGGCCGGTGGTATAGACGAGGCCCGCGGCCGCCATCATCACGAAGAAGCTCAGCCCGAGCTGGACGAGACCCCAGCCGAACTTTGCGGGCGCCGAAGGATCGCGGTTGCGCCGACCGAGCGCGAGCCACACCCAGGCGAACACGGGCGCGAAGATCAGGATGAAGATTGCCTGGAAGGACTGATACCAGGTAGCCGGGTGCTGACCGGATGCGAACCAGCTCCCGAGGAACGAGCGATCCGTGTGATCGAGCGCGAAGAGATTGAGCGATGAGCCCGCCTGCTCGTAGCCTGCCCAGAAGAGCGCTGAGCTGAGGAAGAACACCGCGATCACGGCGACGCGCTTTTTCTCGACTGCCGAGAGTCCGCCGAATCCCAGCACCCCGCCGAAGAAGAGCACGGCGAGCGCGCCCATGAGGATCCCCGCGGCATCGGCGAGCTCGAGGACATCAAGGTGCAAGGCTCCCGATGCGGCCGCAACCACCACGGCAACGAGCAGCACGACCCCGCCGAGCAGCAGGCGCCGGCTGCGGCGCCGCTCCTGGTCGCTCGCGGTGCGCGGCGCGAGACCCGCGTTCCCGAGCCAATGTCCGGTGAAGCAGTACTGGATCACCCCGAACGTCATGCCGATGCTCGCTGCGAGGAATCCCCAGCGATACCCGCGCGTCTCCCCGATCGTGCCCGCGACCAGAGGAGCGATGAACGCGCCCACGTTGATTCCGAGGTAGTAGATCGAGAAGGCCGAGTCGCGTCGCGAGCCGCTCTCGCCCTTGTAGAGCTCCCCGACGAGGCAGCTCGCATTGGGCTTGAGCATCCCGGTCCCGATCGCGATCACCGTGAGGCCGACGTAGAAGAGCTCGGGGCGCAGCGGCAGTGCGAGCACGAGATTGCCGAGCGCGATGAGCACGCCCCCCCAGAACACCGAGGCGCGCTGGCCGAGCAGCCGATCGGCGAGCCAGCCGCCGGGGAGCGAGCACAGATAGCTGCCGGCGGTGTACAGCCCGTAGACCGCCCCGGCACGATCCGCATCGAGCCCGAGACCACCGCGGGCCGCCGCCGCCGTCATGAAGAGGATGAGCAGGGCCCGCATCCCGTAGTACGAGAAGCGCTCCCACATCTCGGTGAAGAAGAGCGTGCCGAGACCGCGCGGATGACCGAGGAACTGGCCGGCGTGAGCCGGCTCCGCCACGATCGTGGTGGCTGTGGCGTCGTCAGCACTCTCGAGGGGCGGGGTGCTCACTGCGCTTTTGCGGCTTGCTGCTCCGCCTCGCGACGCATCTTCTGCAGGATCCTCGCGGCGAGCAACCCGAGCTCGTAGAGTCCATACATCGGCAGGGCCATGCTGCACATCGAGAGGGCATCGGGGGGCGTGACCATCGCCGCGACGATGAAGATGCCGATCAGCACGTAGCCGCGGTTCGATTTGAGCTTCTCGAGGCTCACGAGCCCCGTGATGACGAGCAGCACGACGGCGACGGGCGACTCGAAGGCGATCCCGAAGGCGAGAAACATCCGCATCACGAAATCGAGGTAGTTCGTGATATCGGTCATCATCGTCACACCGGGCGGAGTCGTCTTCGCGAAGAACTGGAACACGACCGGAAACACGGCGAGATAGGCGAAGGCGATGCCGGTGTAGAACAGGAGCACGGAGGAGACGAGGAGCGGCAGCGCGAAACGCTTCTCGTGCCGGTAGAGCCCCGGAGCGACGAACGCCCACACCTGGTAGAGCAAGTAGGGCATCGCGGCGAACAGGGCGACGTACATCGAGAGCTTGAGGGGCGTCATGAAGGGCGACATCACACCGGTCGCGATGAGATGGGCATCCTTCGGCAGCTTGTGCAGGATCGGCAGCGCAATGAAGCTGAACAGCTCGTTCGACTTCCAGGCGCAGGGGATGAGCGCGATGACCCAGGCGATGAAGGCGCGGATGAGCCGGTTGCGCAGCTCGAGCAAATGCGAGATGAGCGTGCCTTCGGCAAGCTTCTCGTCTTTGTCGTCTTGGTCTTCTTTGTCGTCGCCGCTCATGCCGGACGCTCGCTAACGAGGATCGGGCTCCCGGGGCCCCGCTGGTGCGGTAGGAGTCACGGGTGCGGTAGGAGTTGCGGGTGATGCGGATGTAGCGGGCGTCGTGGACGGCGCAGGTGCTGCGGGTGCTGCGGGTGTCGTGCTCTCCGGTGACCACCCCCCGCCGGTTGCAGCGAGACCGGCCTCGAAGTCGTCCGCGCCCGGCTCGACCCGCGGCGCCGTAGGGGCAGGCGGGCCCGAGGGCTGCGTGCCCGGCGCAGGCGGGCGGATCGTCGGCTCGCGCGGCGGAGAGTTCGTGTCGAGCGCGCTCTCGACGCTTCCGACCTCCTGCTCGAGCTGCTCGCGGAACTGCCGGGCCATCGCCCGGGCACGTCCCACCCAGCGGCCGATCTGGGCCGCCGTGCCGGGCAGCTTCTTGGGGCCGAGCACGACGAGCGCGACGCCAAAAATGATCACGATCTCGGGAAAATCGAAGAACATCCTGCTATCGCTTGCCGGTGCTCGGAGTTCGGCGGGTCCGTTCAGACCTCCGCGCGCCCGGCTTTCGAGCGGCCTTCAGGCGCCGCCCCGCTCGCTGCGCTCACGCGCGGCAGTCTGTTCGGGGAATTCGGCGTCCGGACGTCCGGAGGTGAGCTGCTCAGGCCGCCGCTCGGCCTGCGGCTCGGCCATTGCCTTGCGGAAGCCTTTGACCGCAGCGCCGAGATCGGAGCCGAGCGTGCGCAGCTTCTTGGCGCCGAACACCAGCAGTACGACCGCCAGAATGACCACGAGGTCGCGCATCGCTAACCCTAAGCAAGCACTCCCGCTTGCGCGGGGCCAGCGCAAATCATAGGCCAAAACGGCCCCGTGGGCCCGGGGAGTTTCGCCCGCGCTCGTGCGAGGCGGTTCACGATTTCGACGCCGTTTCGAGCCAGAACGTGACGGGACCGTCATTCACGAGCGCAACGCGCATGTAGGCCCCGAAGCGGCCCGTCGCGACCGGTGAGTGCCGGGCCCGAGCCTGCTCCACCAGATACCCGAACAGCTCGCGCGCCGCCTCGGGCGCCGCGGCGGTGCTGAAGCCGGGGCGCGTGCCGCTCGCGGTGTCGGCGGCGAGCGTGAACTGCGAAACGAGCAAGAGGCCGCCGCCCACCGCACCGAGATGCAGATTCATGCGTCCTTCTGCGTCTGCGAAGATTCGATAGGTGAGCATCCGCTCGAGGAGCCGGTCAGCCGCCGCGCGCCCGTCATCGCGCTGCACACCGATGAGGGCGAGCATGCCCTGCTCGATCGCGCCGACGACATCCCCCTCGATCTCGACCTGCGCGCAGAGCACGCGCTGGATGAGTGCGATCATCGCGCGGACTCGCCCGCGCACCGATGCTCGGTGTCGCGCCGATCCCCGGGTGGCAAACCGACGCGCAAATCCTTAAGATTCGGGGCCATTTTCGATTGCTCCAAGGATAGCCATGGCGCGGTTCGGCTCGGGTGCTCTCTCGGTTGCTCTCGCGTGCGCAGCGTTCGCGTGCACCGCTTCGTTCGCGCAGAACGCCCCGCTCAAGGGCAATCCCGAGCATGGCAAGGCGATCTCCTATACCTGCCTCGGTTGCCACGGGATCGAGGGCTATCGCAACGCTTATCCGAACTACAGCGTGCCGCGGCTGCGAGGACAGTATCCCGAGTACCTCCAAGCGGCGCTGGAAGAGTACAGGAGCGGTCAGCGCACGCATACGACGATGCATGCACAGGCCTCCGACCTGAGCCCGCAGGACATGGCCGATATCGCCACGTACTTCGCGGCCAAGCCGCTCGAGCGCGGCGCCGCCGCGACGAGTGCGCACACTGCGCCCGCCGCTGCGGCAGTGTGCATCGCCTGTCACGGCACCGACGGGGTCGGTGTGGTCTCGATGTACCCGAGCCTCGCCGGCCAGCACGAGGACTACCTCGAGGAGGCGCTGCGCGAGTACCAGAACGGGGCGCGTAAGAACCCCGTCATGGTCGGCATGGCCGCCCAGCTGAAGCCGCACGACATCGTGGCCGTCGCGGAGTACTACTCGAGCCTCAGGCCCGCCTTGAAGACGCTCCCGCGCCCGTACAGCTTCCTCACCGTCAAGCACTCGGGCGAGTAGCGGCGGCTATCGCTCGAGGCGCGCGAGAAAACTCGCGACGATCCGCTCATAGGCGTCCCGGTCCGCCTTTCTCCCGAAGCCGTTCCCTTCGTCCTTCGCGGCGAGATACCACACATCGTCCCCGCGGGCACGCAGGCTCGCGACGAGCTGCGCCGACTCGGTCGCGGGCACTCGGGCGTCGTTGAGGCCCTGCACGACGAGCAGGGGGCGGCGGATCCACTGTGACGTGCCGAGCGGGGAGATGCGCCGCAGGAAATCGCGCACGTCCGGGTCGCGCTCATCGCCGTACTCCGCGCGGAGCTGGTCGCGCCGGTCGGCCGGGGCATTCTCGAGAAGCGCGAGGAAGTCCGTGATGCCCCCGATATCGATGCCCCCGCGCAGCCGGTCGTTGTAGTCGGCAAGCGAGGCGAGCGCGACGTAGCCTCCGTATCCTGTGCCCATCACCGAGACGTGTTCCCGGTCGAGATCGCGCTGCAGACCGATCCACACGAGCAACGAGCCGATGTCCTTGATGGCATCCTCGCGGAGCAACCCGTTGTCGAGGCCGAGGAAGGTCTTGCCGTAGCCCGAGGAGCCGCGGATGTTCGGCGCAACGACCGCGTAGCCGAGCTCGTTCACGATGAATTGCAGGAACGGATCGAAGGCGGGCCGGTACTGGTCCGCGGGCCCCCCGTGGATGTCCACCAGCACGGGATGCGGTCCCGGCGAGGGCGGCCGGTAGAGGTAAGCGGAGATCATGCGCCGTGCGCCGCCCGCGCGATCCCACGTCGGATAGTGGATGAGCTCCGCCGGAACGAACGCGCGCGCGTCGATCGGCCCAGGCTCGCTCGCGGTCCAGCGCTCGAGCCTGTCGTGGTCCACGTCGAAGACGTACACGTCCCGCGGCGCCTGCGGACTCTCCGCGGAGAGCGCGAGCCGATGTCCGCTGTCGAACTCGAGCGTGGAGATGACGCCCTCCGGCAGGCCTCGCGGGGACAGCTCGAGCTTGTGCAGGTTGTCGAGCACCGTGAGGCGGCTGCGGCCGTCCTCGTTCACGACGTAAGCGAGGTAGCGCCCGTCGCTCGAGATATCGAACCCGTCGATGTCCCACGGGATGCTCGCGGTGATGTCGCGCGACTCGTGGGTGACGAGGTCGAGGTAGCGCAGCTCGGCGAATTCACCGGTGGCATCCGAGACCAGGTAGATCCCGCGCCCGTCGGGCGCAAAGCGCGCGAACCGGATGTCGAACTTGTGGCCGCTCGTGTCGACGGGCGTGACGGCTCCCGTTGCGACATCGGCGAGGTAGAGATGACCTTCCGTCGCCGAGAGTGCCTGCCGCAGCAGCAGCGTCTTGCCATCGAGCGACCAGTCGAGGGGGGCCCAGGAGCCCTCCTGCCCGGCGGCGACGAGGTGCGGCGCCGTGCCGGCAGCGATATCGACGACGTAGGTGTCGTCGGTCTGGCCGTTGCGCTCGTTGCCGTAGAACGCGAGCTGCTTGCCGTCCCTCGACCAGGTGAGGCCGCCGTGGCGGGCATTACCGCTCGTGAGCGCGCGCACCTCGTGATCGGCCAGGCGATAGAAGAAGACCTGCGCCTTCTCGTCACCGTCATCGTCCTTGAGGAACGCAAATCCCGCCTCGCCGGTGCGGGGCGCGGCGGCGAGGGTCACGGGCTCGGGATAGTACGTGAGCTGCTCGCGCACGCCGAGCGGTGAGGTGAGGCGATGGATCTCCGCCACATCCGCAAAGCGCGTGCTGACGAGCATGCTGCCGTCCGGCAGCCAGCCGAGAAAAGTGGCCTCACGCCCCGCGCTGTAGCGGGCGAGACGTGCCGCGAGTCCGGCGTCGACCGGCGCCACCCCCTCGAGGATGAGATCGCCGCGCTGCTGATAGAAGGGCCCCATCGCGAGCTGTGCGGCGGCAGGACCGGCGGTCGCGCAGAGCAAGGACGCGGCGGCGGCGAGGCTCGCGCCGCGGTGGAATGCACTCATGAGGAACTTGCCGTGCGACAACGATGCCGTTCTCTTACTATGGGGAGCCGAATGCTGCAAGCGACACTCATCAGACATCCGGACGGCATCACAGCGGTCGATACCGATTACATTCGCCCGGGACTTGCGGCGGCGCATATCATCGAGCACCGCGGCCGTGCGGCGTTCGTGGACGTGGGGACGAACCATTCGGTGCCGCGCCTGCTCGCCGCACTCGGGGAGCTCGGCATCGCACGCGATGCGGTCGATTTCGTGCTCCTCACCCACGTGCACCTCGATCATGCGGGCGGTGCAGGTGCCCTCATGCGCGAATTGCCGAACGCGCGCGCCGTGATCCACCCGCGCGGAGCGCCGCATCTCGCCGAGCCCGCCAAGCTCATCGCCGCCTCGATCGCCGTGTACGGCGAGACGCTTTACCGCAGCCTCTATGGCGAGCTCGTGCCGCTGCCGCGCGAGCGCATGATCCTCATGCAGGACGGTGAGCGCATCGAGCTCGCGGGGCGTGAGCTGCTGCTCCTCAACACGCCCGGCCACGCCCTGCACCACTACTGCATCCTCGATGTGGCGCATGCGAATGTGTTCACGGGCGATACGTTCGGGGTCTCCTATCGCGAGCTCGACACGGCGGCAGGCGCCTTCGTCGTTCCGACGACGACCCCCACCCAGTTCGATCCCGAGCAGCTCATCGCCTCCATCGAGAGGCTCCTCTCATACGCCCCGCGGGCTGCCTATCTGATGCACTACAGCCGCATCACCGGCCTTTCCCGGATCGCGGAGTCACTCGAGGCCCAGATCCGCGAGCTCGCTGCGATCGCACGGCGGCATGCGAGGACCCCCGAGCGGGGAGCCGCCATCCGCGCCGACATGCGGGCGATGTGGATCGAGCGCGCGCGCCGTCACGGCATCGCATCGCCCGAGGCGCGCGTGGACGAGATCCTCGACAAGGATCTCGAGCTCAACACGCAGGGGCTCCTCGCCTGGGTCGATCGCACGACGAAAGCGTGAGCCCTCGAGGCGGGTGGGCGGGCGATCGCAGCCTAGGCAGTCGCGCGCGTGCGACTCCCCGTCCACGTCCGGTTGCGGATAGAATGGCGCGGCTCCTCCAGCCGGTCCTGCTTGCCCATGCCCATACCATCCGCCGCAGGGGCGCGCCTCCGCGCCGCGCTCGAGGCCGAGCGCCCTTTGCAGGTCGTCGGCACCGTGAACGCTTATGCCGCCCTCCTTGCGCGCACGGCGGGGTTCAGGGCGATCTATCTCTCCGGGGCGGGCGTTGCGAATGCCTCTTTCGGGATGCCCGATCTCGGCATCACTTCCTTGAGCGACGTGGGCGAGGACGTGCGGCGCATCACGGGCGCGGTGGACCTTCCGCTGCTCGTCGACGCGGACACGGGTTTCGGCAGTGCCTTCAATATTGCCCGCACCTGCCGGGACCTTGCGCGCGCCGGAGCGGCGGGTCTGCACCTCGAGGACCAGGTTCAGGCCAAGCGCTGCGGCCATCGACCGGGCAAGGCGCTCGTTGTGCCCGAGGAGATGGAGGACAGGCTCAAGGCGGCCGTGGATGCGCGACCCGACCCCTCCTTCGTGATCATGGCGCGCACCGATGCCCATGCGGTCGAGGGTCAGAAGGCCGCTGTCGAGCGTGCGCAGCGCTATGTCGCAGCCGGCGCCGACATGATCTTCGCGGAGGCCCTGACCAGCCTCGATGAGTATCGCGAGTTCACGAGCCGCATCAAGGTGCCTGTGCTCGCCAATCTCACCGAGTTCGGGCGCACGCCGCTCTTCACGACGAGCGAGCTCGCCGGGGTCGGCATTCGGCTCGTCCTGTATCCACTCTCGGCGTTTCGCGCCATGAGTCAGGCGGCACTCGCTGTCTACGAAATCATCCGCGGGGATGGAACTCAAAAGGCGGCCCTGCCTCGAATGCAGACGCGTGAGGAGCTCTATCGCGTGCTCGACTATCACGCCTACGAGGAAAAGCTCGACCGGCTGTTTGGAACTGATCATGACCGACAGTGACCCCACCGCCTCGGCCTTCAAACCCAAGAAATCCGTCGCGCTCTCGGGCGTGGCGGCCGGCAATACGGCGCTCTGCAGCGTCGGCCGTACGGGCAATGACCTGCACTACCGCGGCTACGACATCCTCGAGGTGGCCGAGGCCGCCGAGTTCGAGGAGATCGCCTACCTGCTCGTGCACGGGGAGCTCCCGAACGCCGCCACGCTCGCTGCTTACAAGTCGAAGCTCCGCGCCCTGCGCGGCCTGCCCGCCATCGTGCGCACAGTGCTCGAGAGCTTGCCCCCGGGCATCCATCCCATGGATGTGCTGCGCACCGGCGTCTCGGCACTCGGGTGCGCGCTTCCCGAGAAGGAGGATCACTCGCTTGCCGGCGCGCGCGAGATTGCCGACCGCCTGATCGCGAGCCTCGGCTCGATGCTCGCCTACTGGTACCACTACAGCCACTCCGGGCAGCGCATTTTCGTCGAGACCGAGGACGACTCGATCGGCGGGCATTTCCTGCACCTGTTGCACCGCCGGCCCCCGCCGGCGTCCTGGGTGCGTGCGATGCATACCTCGCTCATCCTGTACGCCGAGCACGAGCTCAATGCCTCCACGTTCGCCGCACGCGTCATCGCCGGCACGGGTGCCGACTTCTATTCGGCGATCGTCGGCGCCATCGGCGCGCTGCGCGGGCCGAAGCACGGCGGGGCGAACGAGGTGGCGCTCGAGATCCAGACCCGTTACGAGGGTCCCGACCAGGCCGACGCCGACATCCGCGCCCGTGTGGCAGCCCGGGAGGTGATCATCGGCTTCGGCCATCCGGTCTATACGGTCTCCGACCCACGCAACCAGGTCATCAAGGAAGTCGCACGGCGCCTCGCGCGCGAGGCGGGGAACACCAAGCTGTTCGCGATCGCAGAGCGCATCGAGGCCACCCTGGCGGAGACGAAGAGGCTCTTCGCGAATCTCGACTGGTTCTCCGCGGTGTCCTACCACCTGATGGGCGTGCCCACCGCGATGTTCACGCCGCTCTTCGTCATCGCCCGCACCAGCGGGTGGGCGGCGCACGTGATCGAGCAGCGCATCGACGGGAAGATCATTCGGCCGGCGGCCAACTATGTCGGACCCGAGCCGCGCCGGTTCGTGCCGCTTGCCGAGCGGCGGTAGCGGCACCTCAGGGGTCGCCCGTGTCCGCCCACGACATCCGCTCGGCCGAGCGCCCGCAGCCGGACTATGTGCTGGTTGCCATTGCGGAGTACGTGAGTCACTTCGACGTGCGCAGCGAGCTCGCGTACGAGACCGCGCGGCTCGTCTTCCGGGACACGCTCGCCTGCGGATTCCTTGCCCTCGAGTTTCCGGCCTGCACGAAGCTCCTGGGTCCGATCGTCCCCGGCGCGGTGATGCCCGGCGGGGCGCGCGTGCCCGGCACCTCCTACGAGCTCGATCCGGTCCAGGCCGCCTTCAACATCGGCACGATGATCCGCTGGCTCGATTTCAACGACGCCTGGCTCGCTGCCGAGTGGGGCCACCCCTCGGACAATCTCGGGGCCATCCTCGCCGTGGCGGACTACCTCTCCCGCAAGGCGCGCATGGAGGGCGCCGCACCGCTCACGGTGCGCGACGTGCTCACTGCGATGATCAAGGCGCACGAGGTGCAGGGCGTGCTCGCGCTGAAGAACAGCTTCAACCGCCTGGGGCTCGATCACGTGATCCTCGTCCGCGTCGCCTCGACGGCCGTCGCCACCGCACTGCTCGGCGGGAGCTGCGACCAGGTCGTCGATGCGGTCTCGAACGCATGGATCGACGGCGGAGCGCTGCGCACGTATCGCCACGCGCCGAACACGGGCTCGCGCAAGAGCTGGGCGGCGGGGGATGCGACGAGCCGCGGCGTCCGCCACGCCCTCATGGCGCTTGCCGGGGAGATGGGCTATCCCTCGGCGCTCAGCGCCCCGAAGTGGGGGTTCTACGACGTGGTGCGCCAGGGCAATGCCCTCGTGCTTCCGCAGCCCTTCGGCAGCTACGTGATGGAGAATGTCCTGCTCAAGATCTCCTTTCCGGCCGAGTTCCATGCGCAGACCGCGGTCGAATGCGCCATGGCGCTGCACCCGCAGCTCGCGGCGCGCCTGGACGAGATCGATCGGATCGTGATCGAGACCCAGGAGCCGGGCGTGCGCATCATCGACAAGACGGGCCCGCTCGCCAATCCAGCCGATCGCGATCACTGCATCCAGTACATGGTCGCGATCCCGCTCATCTTCGGGCGACTGACGGCTCAAGATTACGACGACGCGGTCGCGACCGATCCGCGCATCGACCTCTTGCGCGCGCGCATGCAGGTGCGCGAGAACCCGACTTTCACGCACGACTACTACGACCCGGACAAGCGCTCGATCGGCAACGCGGTGCAGGTGTTCTTTCGGGATGGAAGCGCGACTCAGCGTGTCCAGGTCGAATATCCGATCGGCCACAAGAGGCGCCGGGCGGAGGGTCTGCCGCTGCTTGCCGGGAAGTTCAACACGGCGGTCGCCGCGCATTTCTCGCCCCGGCAAAGCGAGCGCATCCAGTCGCTCTTCGCCGATCCCGCCAAGCTCGATGGGATGCCCGTCAACGAGCTGCTGGCCGCGCTCGTGACGAATGGAGCGGCGCGGTGAGCCTCGAGCGCTCCAGGCGGTCCTGACGATCCATGGCGGATGAGGCGTCCTCGCCTGAGGAGCACGCGCGGCTCATCGAGCGGGCGCAGCTCATCGCGGGCGCGCGGCTCCTCGAGGTGCCGCTCGGGGAGCCCGACGCGGAACGCCTGCTCGAGCTCCTCGACGAGCTCACGCGCTGGAACGAGGCGTACAACCTCACGGCCATCCGCGGCCGCGGGAAGCTGCTGACCCATCACGTTCTCGACAGCCTGGGCGTTCACCGAGACCTCCGCGGCGCCCGTGTTGCGGATGTTGGAACGGGCGCAGGCTTTCCGGGACTGCCGCTCGCTGTCGCCAATCCCAGACGCCAGTTCACCCTCATCGACTCGAGCGGCAAGAAGACCCGCTTCGTGGCGCACGCCGTCCGCACCCTCGCCCTCGAGAATGTCGCGGTTGCGCAGTCGCGCGCCGAGCAGCTCGTGCCCGATCCCCCCTTCGATACGGTCGTGGCACGCGCCGTGGCGGCCCTTCCCGACCTGCTCGCGAAGGTGCGCGGTCTCACCGCCCCGGGCTCGCGGGTGCTTGCCATGAAGGGCCGCTACCCGATGGCCGAGATCGCCGCCGTTCGTGCGCCGTGGCGCGTGCTTGCGACCCGTCCCCTCGAGATCCCGGGGCTCGACGAGGAGCGTCACCTGGTGACCGTGGAGCTCACCGAGGACTGAGGACCGGCGGCGGGCGGACCTGTACACTTGTCGGGGGGTACGGACCGGACCGCGTGATCCGGCACGAGCGACCAGGACGGGCAGCCGAAATGAAACGCGTGATCGCGATCGCCAATCAGAAAGGTGGCGTTGGCAAGACGACCACGGCGATAAACCTCGTCGCCTCGCTCGCGGCGACCAAGCGCCGCACGCTCCTCATCGATCTCGACCCGCAGGGCAATGCGACGATGGGCTGCGGCGTGGAGAAGGGGCAAATCACCCGCGGCAGCTGCGAAGCCGTGCTCGGCGAGGTGGATGTCGCAAGTGCGCTCCTCACCGTGCAGCCGGCAGGCTTCAGTCTCTTGCCCGCCAACCAGGACCTCACGGCCGCGGAGGTCCGGCTGCTGACGATGCTCACGGGTCGCGAGACCAAGCTGCGCACCGCCCTGCGGCCGGTCCGCGACTCCTTCGACGTGATCGTCATCGACTGCCCGCCCGCGCTCAACATGCTCACCGTCAACGCGCTGGTCGCGGCCGACAGCGTGCTCATCCCGATGCAGTGCGAGTACTACGCACTCGAGGGCCTCTCGGCGCTCCTCGCGACGATCGAGCAGATCCGCGCCGCCGTGAATCCCGGGCTCGAGATCGAGGGGATCCTGCGCACGATGTTCGATCCGCGGAACAATCTGACGAACGAGGTGAGTGCACAGCTGCTCATGCACTTTCCCGACAAGGTCTTCCGCACGATCATCCCCCGCAACATTCGCCTCGCCGAGGCGCCCTCCTTCGGCAAGCCGGTGCTCTTTCACGACCGCGAGTCCCGCGGGGCGCTCGCCTATCTTGCGCTCGCGGGCGAGATGATCCGCAGGGAGGAGGAGCAGGCGGAATCCTCGCGGGATGCGGCGGCGTCCGCGCGCAACGGCGCCGAGCCGCGAGCGGCCCAAGCCCCCGGATCGGTGGGGGTGCCGCGGCCGAGCGATGCCTCGGGTCCGGGCGGCACATCAGGTCCGAGCGACCGCCCGGCTCCGAGCGAGGAGCCGCGTCCGGAGGGTGTCTCGGGACGGAGCGATGCCTCCGGGCCGAGCGATGCCTCGGGGCCCAGTGAGGCATCGGGTCTGACCGATTCGTCGGGCATCCGGGGCGACGCCGCGTTTTCAGGTAGCTATCATCCGCCGCCATGATGCCGAGAAAGCCTAGCCTCGGCCGCGGGCTCGAGGCGTTGATCGGGTCGGCCGTCCACCGCACGCCGAGCGCGGTCGCTCCGGGGCCGGCTGCCAGTGGCATTGCAGGTGCGGCTGCGGACGGGGAGGAGCTCGCGAAACTGCCGCTCGACCGGCTGCAGCGCGGGCGCTATCAGCCCCGCATGGATCTACGTCCCGAAACCCTCCACGAGCTCGCCGACTCCATCAAGGCACAGGGCGTCGTGCAGCCGATCGTCGTGCGCCCCATCGATGGCGCGCAGCCCTTCGAGGGACAGCGTTACGAGATCATCGCCGGTGAGCGCCGCTGGCGCGCGGCGCAGATGGCGGGGCTCGCCGAGATCCCCGCCCTCATCCGGCGTATTCCCGACGATGCGGTGATCGCCGTCGCGCTGATCGAGAACATCCAGCGCGAGAGCCTGAATCCGCTCGAGGAGGCGAGAGCGCTCGAGCGCCTCATTCGCGAGTTCCAGATGACGCACCAGCAGGCGGCCGAGGCCGTCGGGCGCTCGCGCGCGGCCGTGAGCAATCTGCTGCGGCTGCTCGATCTCGCCCCGGAGCTCTCCGAGCTGCTCGAGAAGCGTGCGCTCGAGATGGGGCATGCCCGCGCACTGCTCGGACTTGCGAGCCGCCGGCAGCAGGCCGAGGTCGGTGCGCTCGTCGCGAAGAAAGGCATCTCGGTCCGCGAGACCGAGGCCATCGTGCGGCGGATGCTCGCGCCGAAGGCCACCTCCCCGGCGAGCGAGCCGCGGAGCGACCCCGATGTGCAGCGCCTCGAGCTCGATCTCGCGGAGAAGCTCGGAGCGAAGGTCGCGATTCGCCACGCGAGCACTGGGAAGGGCAAGCTCGTCATCGACTACAACAGTCTCGATGAGCTCGAGGGCATTCTCGCGCACATCCGCTAAGCGAGTGGCCCCTACTTCTCGATGAGCCGCACCTCATGGTGCGGAAACGGCATGACGATCCCACGGCTGCGCAGCGACTCGACGAGCGCGCGGTTGATCTCGCCCGCGGCCGCGACATAATCCTTGACGCTCACCCACGGCCGCACGCCGATCTTCACGGCCCAGTCACCGAGCAGCGAGGCCTGCACGACCGGCGCCGGCTCCTCGAGCACCCGCGGATTGCTTCGCAGCACCTCGCCGATGAGGGCCACCGCATGGCCAAGATCGGTGTCGTAGGCGACGCCGACGGACAGGTCGAGCTGCCGGATGGCGCCGTAGTTGTGCAGAATCTCCCCGACGATCTTGCGGTTGGGAACCACGACGCGCGAGCGATCGATGTGGGTGAGGGTCGTGCTGAAGAGCGTCACCCGGTCCACCTGCCCCTCGACGCCCACGATCGCGATGTACTCGCCCACCCTGAACGGCTTGGCGAACAGGATCGACAGTCCCGCGACGAGGTTACTGAGCACACCCTGGGTGGCGAGCGCGAGCCCGGCGCCCACGACGCTGAGGCCCGCGATGAGGGGCAGCAGCTCCACCCCGAGGTTCTCGAGCGCGAGAATCGCGAAGAGCAAGAACGTGAGCGCGACGCCCACGCGCGCGAGCAGCTCGCGCAGGGGTGGCTCGAGCTCCATCCGGCCGAAGCGCCGCGAAAGCCACCGCCCCACCGAGCGGCTCGTGGCCACGCCGACCCCCAGGATGAGGATCGCGACGAAGAGCTTCGGCCCGAACCGGATGGCGAGATCGAGGAGCCTGTCCTTCATTTCGCCGAGCGACGCAAGCTGCGTGTTCACGGGACTTTGCCCCTCCCCCGGGGCGGTATTCTAGCGGTGCCTCGGCCGTGCGCATCCGTGCCTCTGCGTGTAGCGTTTTCGAGCCGGCCTCTCTATAATTCCGCGGCTTTTTCGCACGGGTTACGTAAGTGCCCGTCGAATAAGGCAAAAGCCGAGCCCTTTCCCACCTCTTCGGAGCACGAAGCGGTTTCCCTTGAGCGGCAAGGCAATGACCACCCACGTACTTGAGTGACACGCTCGCGTGGAGGATTGAGCTTCGAGCGTGTCACCCTAAACTCGCGAGGCTACGAAGGCGGTGGCGATCACCATCGAGCTGCCGAATGCGCGGCGGCTGGCGTTCGGGATCGTGCTCGGGCAGGCGGCGGTGACGCTCGCCGCCGGGCTCGCAGGCTGGCTCGTCGGCGGGACGAACGCTGCCATTTCGGCGCTGCTCGGAGGCGGGATCGGAACGGCGGCGAGCCTCGCGATGGCGCTGATCGCCTTCGGCGGACAGGCACCGCGGAGCGGCCCGCTCGTGCTCGCGCTCTTCTTCCTCGGTGAGCTCGCGAAGCTCGTCTTGATGGTCGCACTGTTCATCGCCGCCTGGCACTGGATGCGGCCCTCGCCGATCGCGATGCTCGGTGCCTACGGGGCGACCTTTCTGGTGTACTGGATCGCGCTCGGGAATGCGGCTCGCGGCGGGGCCGGCGCACTGCAACGCCTCGCCAAGAGAGGAGCGGCGTAGCCATGCTCTCGATGCGGATCGTGGCGGAGGTGCCGAGCCCCACCGAGTACATCGTCCACCACATCACCTTTCTCACGAACCAGGCGCCGCACGGCATCTTCGACCTCTCGGTCATCAACATCGATAGCGTCTGCTTCTCCGTGCTGCTCGCCCTGGTGTTCGGCGGCCTCTTCTACGCCGTCGCGCGCAGCGCCACCACGGGCGTCCCGGGAAAGCTCCAGCTCTTCATCGAGCTGGTCGTGGAATTCGTGGACTCGCAGGTCAAGTCGGTCTTCGGCGGCAAGAGCCGCCTCATCGCGCCTCTCGCGCTCACGATCTTCTGCTGGGTCTTGCTGTTCAACCTGATGGACGCCGTGCCCATCGACCTCCTGCCCGATGCCGCGCACGCCTCGGGGCTCGCGCACCTGCGCATCGTGCCGAGCACCGACTTGAACGTCGTGTTCGCCCTGTCGCTCACCGTGTTCATCCTGATCATCTACTACAACATCCGGATGAAGGGGCTCGGAGGGTTCATCGGTACCCTCACGATGCACCCGTTCGCCAGCCGCAACCCGGTGCTGAAGGTTCTGCTGATCCCCGCGAACGTGATCTCGGAGCTGCCCGCGTTCCTCGCGCGTCCCGTCTCGCTCGCACTGCGTCTTTACGGCAACATCTACGCGGGCGAGATGGTCTTCGCGCTGATCGCCCTGCTCACGCTCTCGAAGAGCTTCGCGGCGCTCGCGACCCCTGGGGGCTGGGGGTGGACCATCGTGCAGATCCTGCTCGGCGTCGCCTGGTCGATCTTCGACGTGTTCATCGGGGTGCTGCAGGCCTTCATCTTCATGATTCTGACCGTCGTGTACCTGTCGCAGGCGTCCGAGCATCATTGACGAGCGGCATGCAGCATCCGCAACACTTTTCCTCAAGGAGAATCGAATGAATAACATCGCATTTGTCCAGGGCATGACCGCAATCGCCTGCGGAATCATCTTCGGCATGGGTGCCTTCGGCACCGCGATCGGCTTCGGCATCCTCGGCGGCCGCTTCCTCGAGGGCATGGCCCGCCAGCCGGAGCTCGCGCCGGCGCTGCTCGGGCGGATGTTCATCGTGGCGGCATTCATCGATGCGGTCGCGTTCATCGGCATCGCGTTCGCGCTGTTCTTCATGTTCGTGAACCCGTTCGTGACGGGCGTGCCGCACTGACCGAGAGCCGCCTGCCGCAGGGGATGCCAGCGTGAACATCAACCTGACGCTCGTCATTCAGATGATCGTCTTCGTGATCCTCGTCGGATTCACGATGAGATTCGTGTGGCCCATGCTCACGAGCGCGATGGAGGAGCGCACGCGCAAGATCGCGATGGGCCTCGCCGCCGCCGAGAAAGGTCGCGAGGAACTCGCCGCCGCCGAGAAGCGGGCCGATGCCGTGCTGCGCGAAGCTCGCGAGCGCGCGCACCAGATCGTCGAGCAGGCGCAGCGGCGCGCCAACGATATGCTCGAGCAGGCGCGCACCGCGGCCTCTGCCGAAGGCCAGCGCGTGGTCGCCGCCGCGCAGCAGCAGATCGACCTCGAGGCGAGCCGGGTGCGCGAAGCCCTGCGGCGCGACGTGGCGCAGCTCGTGGTCGAGACGGCCTCGAAGCTGCTCGAGCGCGAGATCGACGCGCGCGCGCACGCAGACCTCATCGACAAGCTCGCCGCACAGGTCTAGCGATGGCAGACAAGATCACGGTCGCGCGTCCCTATGCGAAAGCCGCCTTCGAGGAGGCGCGTGCGCGCAAGCGCCTGGGGGAATGGTCGCGCGCCCTCGCCCGTGGCGCGCAGGTGGTGGGCGATGCGCGCATCGAGCGTTTGATCGAGAACCCCGAGGTCCCATCTGCCGACGTCGCGCAACTCGTGGTGGGGATCGCGGGGGCGGAGCTCGGCGAGTTCTGGCGCAATTTCATGCTGACCCTTGCCGCAAATCATCGCCTGGGGTACTTGCCTCAGATCTCTCACCTCTTCGATGCGCTCAAGGACGCAGCGGAAGGGGTCGCGGATGTGACCATCACCTCCGCAGCGCCGCTCGATGCGGCACAGCAACGCCGCCTCGGCGAGGCGCTCGCGAAGCGCCTGCAGCGCGAGGTGCGCCTGCATTGCACGACGGATCCCGAGCTCATCGGGGGCGCCGTGCTGCGCGCGGGCGACCTGGTCATCGACGGCTCGCTCAAGGGCAAGCTCGAGCGGATGGCAAACGAACTGACGGCCTGAGAGGACGAGAATCATGGCGATCAAGGCAACCGAGATCTCGGATCTCATCAAGCAGCGGATCGAGAACTTCAATTCGGCGACCGAGGCGCGCAACGTCGGCACGATCGTCTCGCTCACCGACGGCATCTGCCGCATCTACGGCCTTGCCGATGCGCGCTACGGGGAGATGCTCGAGTTCCCGGGCAACACGTTCGGGCTCGCGCTGAACCTCGAGCAGGACGCCGTCGGCGCCGTGGTGCTCGGTGACTACGAGCATCTCTGCGAGGGAGAAACGGTCAAGACCACCGGACGCATCCTCGAGGTGCCGGTCGGCCGGGCGTTGCTCGGTCGCGTGGTGGACTCGCTCGGCCGCCCCATCGACGGCAAGGGCCCGATCGAGGCCGAGCGGGACGCGCCGATCGAGCGGGTCGCCCCGGGCGTCGTGCATCGCAAGGGCGTGAGCCAGCCAGTCCAGACCGGCTACAAGGCGATCGACTCCATGGTGCCGATCGGCCGCGGCCAGCGCGAGCTCATCATCGGGGATCGCCAGACCGGCAAGACCGCACTCGCGGTAGACACGATCATCAATCAGAAGACGAGCGGCATCAAATGCATCTACGTCGCGATCGGACAGAAGCAGTCGTCCGTCGCGAATGTCGTGCGCAAGCTCGAGGAGCACGACGCGATGAAGCACACGATCATCGTCGCCGCCTCGGCCTCCACCCCGGCTTCCATGCAGTACATCGCCCCCTACAGCGGCTGCACCATGGGCGAGTACTTCATGGACAATGGCGAAGACGCGCTGATCATCTACGACGACCTCACCAAGCAGGCCTGGGCCTACCGGCAGATCTCGCTCCTGCTCCGGCGCCCGCCGGGGCGCGAGGCCTATCCGGGCGATGTCTTCTACCTGCACTCGCGCCTCCTCGAGCGCTCGGCGCGCGTGAACGAGCACTACGTCGAGAAGGCGACGAACGGACGCGTAAAGGGCAAGACGGGCTCGCTCACCGGGCTTCCCATCATCGAGACGCAGGCGGGCGATGTGACCGCCTTCGTTCCGACGAACGTCATCTCGATCACCGATGGACAGATCTTCCTCGAGGGCGACCTGTTCAATGCCGGCATTCGCCCGGCCATGAACGCGGGCATCTCGGTCTCGCGCGTGGGGGGTGCCGCCCAGACCGGTATCATCCGCAAGCTCGGCGGCGGCATTCGGCTCGCGCTCGCGCAGTTTCGCGACCTCGAGGCCTTCGCGCAGTTCGCCTCCGATCTCGATGAGGTGACCCGGCGCCAGCTCGAGCGCGGGCAGCGCATCCGCGAGGTGATGAAGCAGAAGCAGTACGCTCCCATGTCGGTCGCCGAGATGGCGCTCTCGATCTACGCCGTGAACAGCGGCTACATGGACAAGGTCGAGCGCGAGAAGATCCAGAGCTTCGAGGCGGCGCTGCAGGATTTCGCGAAGACCGCCCACGCCGAGCTCATGAAGGCGATCATCGCGAACCCGAGCCTCACGCCGGAATTCGACCAGGGCCTGAAGAAGGTCTGCGAGGAGTTCGCCGCGACCGGCAGCTACTGATATGCCGAGCACCAAGGAAATCCGCCTGAAGATCTCGAGCATCCGCAACACGCAGAAGATCACCAAGGCGATGCAGATGGTCGCGACCAGCAAGATGCGTCGCGCTCAGGAGCGCATGCGCGGTGCGCGGCCGTACGCGGAGAAGATGCGCATGGTCATCGGGCACCTCAAGGACGCAAACCCCGATTACCGCTCTCCTTTTCTCATCGAGCGCGACGTGAAGGCCATCGGCTTGATCGTCATCAGCACCGACCGGGGGCTCACCGGCGGGCTCAACGTGAACTTGTTCAGGCAGGCGCTGCTCACGGTGCGCGAGTGGCAGCAGAAAGGCATCGAGGTGAGCCTGTGCCTGATCGGGGCCAAGAGCGTCGCATTCTTTCGCAGGCTGCGGCTTCCAATCCTCGCCCAGCAGACCCATCTCGGCGATCGGCCGCACCTGCGCGACCTCATCGGGACCGTGAAGGTGATGCTCGATGCGTATCGCGACGGGCGCATGGACCGGCTGTTCCTCGTGAGCAACCACTTCGTCAACACGATGACCCAGCGTCCGGAGGTGAAGCAGCTCGTTCCGGTCTCGGCCTCCGACGTGAGCGGCCTGCCCGAGCACTGGGACTACATCTACGAGCCCGAGGCCGCGGCGATCCTCGATGAGCTGCTCACGCGGTTCGTCGAATCTCAGGTATACCAGGCGACCGTCGAGAACGTCGCGTGCGAGATGGCTGCCCGGATGGTCGCGATGAAGAGCGCGACCGACAACGCGGGCAAGCTCATCGAGGAGCTCGAGCTCGCCTACAACAAGGCGCGGCAGGCCGCGATCACCAAGGAGCTCGCCGAGATCGTGAGCGGTGCGGCGGCGGTGTGAGTGCGTAGCGGTTTGAGGGTGCGACAGCGGGTTTGATTTCGACTCGGACCGAACGGTCCACGGGAAGCGACATGGCGAATCCAAGATCAGCAAATCCGGAAGCCGCGGCGGGCGGCGCGTCTCAGGCGGGCGCGGCCGGCACCCAGGGCAAGATCACGCAGATCATCGGCGCGGTGATCGACGTGGAGTTCCCTCGCGAGGCGGTGCCCAAGGTGTACGAGGCGCTGAAGCTCGGCGATGGCGTTGACCTCACCCTCGAGGTGCAGCAGCAGCTCGGTGATGGCATCGTGCGAACCATCGCGATGGGCACCTCGGAAGGTTTGCAGCGCGGCATGGCTGTGACCGCAACCGGCGCTCCGATCAGCGTGCCGGTCGGCACCGGGACGCTCGGGCGCATCCTGGATGTGCTCGGCAACCCCATCGATGAGGCGGGTCCCGTCAAGACGAGCGAGCGCTGGCCTATTCACCGACCGGCCCCCTCGTTTGCCGATCAGGCCGGGGGTCAGGAGTTGCTCGAGACCGGCATCAAGGTCATCGATCTTCTCATCCCCTTCGCCAAGGGCGGCAAGGTGGGCCTCTTCGGCGGCGCCGGGGTGGGTAAGACCGTCAACATGCTCGAGCTCATCAACAACATCGCGAAGGCGCACTCGGGCCTGTCGGTCTTCGCAGGTGTCGGTGAGCGGACGCGCGAAGGGAACGACTTCTATCACGAGATGACCGAGGCGGGCGTTCTCGACAAGGTCGCGATGGTGTTCGGCCAGATGAACGAGCCGCCCGGCAACCGGCTGCGCGTTGCGCTCACGGGCCTGACCCTCGCCGAGTACTTCCGCGACGAGAAGCGCGAGGGCGGCCGCGGCCGCGACGTACTGCTCTTCATCGACAATATCTACCGCTACACCCTCGCGGGGGTCGAGGTGTCGGCCCTCCTCGGGCGCATGCCCTCCGCGGTGGGCTATCAGCCGACGCTCGCCGAGGAGATGGGAACGCTCCAGGAGCGCATCACCTCGACCAAGTCAGGGTCGATCACCTCCATCCAGGCGGTCTATGTTCCGGCGGACGACCTCACGGACCCCTCCCCGGCCACGACCTTCGCGCACCTCGATGCGACGGTCGTCCTCGATCGCCAGATCGCGGCGATGGGCATCTATCCGGCCGTGAATCCGCTCGACTCGACGAGCCGGCAGCTCGATCCGCTCGTCGTGGGTGAGGAGCACTATGCGACGGCGCGCGGGGTCCAGGCCGTGCTGCAGCGCTACAAGGAGCTGCAGGACATCATCGCGATCCTCGGGATGGACGAGCTTTCCGAGGATGACAAGCTCTCCGTGTACCGCGCGCGCAAGATTCAGCGCTTCCTCTCCCAGCCCTTCACGGTTGCGCAGACGTTCACGGGCCAGGAGGGCAAGTACGTACCGCTCAAGGAGACCATCCGCGGATTCAAGGGCATCCTCGCCGGCGAGTATGATCAACTTCCGGAGCAGGCCTTCTACATGGTGGGCACCATCGATGAGGCCGCGGCGCGGGCGAAGACCCTGCAGTAGCACATGGCCGATACCATTCAGGTCGATATCGTGAGCGCCGAGGGCGCGATCTTCTCGGGCCCCGCCCGGATGGTGTTCGCACCGGCGAAGGAGGGCGAGCTCGGCATCCTGCCGCGGCATGCGCCGCTTCTCACGCTGCTCAAGCCCGGCGAGGTGAGGGTGCAGCCCGAGGAAGGCGAAGAGCAGCACTTCTACGTCGGGGGCGGGGCGCTCGAGGTGCAGCCGCATCGCGTGACGGTGCTCGCCGACACTGCGCTTCGCGCGAGGGATATCGACGAGGCCGCAGCCCTTGCCGCCAAGCAGCGCGCCGAGGAGACGCTGCGCTCGAAGGTCGACAAGATCGAGCAGGCCGAGGCACTCGCAGAGCTTGCGCGCATCGCGGCCATGCTCAAAGTGGTGCAGCGCCTGCGCAAGATCCGCAGCTGACGGTGTTCGCCGCGCCCCTCAATACTCCACGCGGGGCCCGTGTCACAAGCCGCGGGGCTGCTCGCGGCGCGTTTGGTCTGGTCACGTGCGCTCTCGCCGCGTCGTGGCTCGCAATGGGCGTGGTGCACGCCGCTGCATCCGTCGCCTCGTCTCAGCAGCCCGCGCAGAGTGCGGCGGCTCGCGCGCTCCTTGCGGAGCAAGCGGCGCGCGTCGTCGCCGCGGTCGATCGCATGGCCCCGCGCGTACCCGGAACGAGCAACGTCTTTTTCCTCGGGTTCGCCGGTTATGGCGAGCAGCGCGTGTTCCGCAAGGAAGCCGAGCTCGCGCGCCGCGTGTTCGGCGCGCAATTCGGCTCGCTCGTGCACTCCGTCGAGCTCGTGAACGACGTGCGTGATCGCGCCACCTATCCACTCGCGACCTACGACAACTTCCGCTACGCGCTCGAGCTCATCGGCCGCCGGATGAACCGTGCGCAAGACGTGCTCGTCCTGGTCCTCACCTCGCACGGCTCGGCGCAGGACGGGATGGCGATCACCAACGGCAAGCTCGCGGACGATGCGCTCTCGCCGCGCGACCTGCGCCAGGCGCTCGATGCGGCCGGCATTCGCTGGCGGGTAATCGTCGCCTCCGCCTGCTATGCGGGTATTTTCATCCGCCCGCTCCGCAGCGACACGACGCTCATCATGACCGCGGCCGACTCACGGCACAGCTCCTTCGGCTGCGCCGACGACCGCGACCTCACCTATTTCGGCGAGGCCCTGCTCAAGGACTCGATGCCCCACAGCTGCTCGCTCGAGCAGGCCTTCGGCGAGGCGCGCACCATCATCCGCGAGCGCGAGAACGAGGAGGGGGAGATTCATTCGAACCCGCAGCTCTTCGTCGGCGCGCGTATCCGCGCCAAGCTGCGCACGCTAGAGCACCCGCAGCGCTGTGAGAGTTCAACGTCCACTGCGGCGCGCAGGACCTCGCAATGAGTCCCGCGCGAAGGGCGAAGGCGCGACGCGGGGAAGAGGACTCCCGCAAGCCACCCGCGCGGCCGAGTCGCAAGCGCCGGAGCGGTGAAGCGCTCGCCCGTCCGCTGCGTGCCGCGCCCGGCAGCGCCCCGCTCGCCGTCGTGATTCTCGCGGCGGGCCAGGGCAAGCGGATGCACTCCGATCTTCCGAAGGTGCTGCAACCCCTTGCCGGCCAGCCGCTGCTGCGTCATGTCATCGGCACGGCGCGCGCGCTCGATCCGGCGGCGATCCATATCGTTTACGGGCATGGCGGCGAGCGTGTGCGCGAGTCGTTCCCCGAGGAGCAGGTCTCGTGGGTACGACAGGCCGAGCAGCTCGGGACCGGGCACGCCCTGCTGCAGGTTACGCCCGCCCTCGGGGAGGACGAGACGGTGCTCGTGCTCTACGGCGATGTGCCGCTGCTCAGAGCGCAGACGCTGCGCGCGCTGCTCGAGCGCGCCTCGGCCTCCGGCATGGCGCTCCTCACGGCCACTCTCGAGGATCCAAGCGGCTATGGGCGCATCGTGCGCGACCCGCGCGGCCGCGTACGGCGCATCGTCGAGGAGCGGGACGCCGCGAAGCGCGAGCTCGCCATCCGGGAGTGCAACACGGGCGTGCTTGCAGCGCCGGCCGGACTGCTGAAGAGGTGGCTCGCAAGGCTCACGAACGAGAACGCGCAGCGCGAGTACTACCTGACGGATGTCATTGCGATGGCGGTCGCGGAGGGCATCGCCGTCGAGCCGCTGATGGCGGGGAGCGCGGCGGAGATCCTCGGTGTCAACGACAAGATGCAGCTCGCGCAAGTCGAGGCGGAGCATCGCCGCCGAGAGGTGCGTGAGCTCATGCTCGCGGGCGTGACCGTGCTCGATCCCGAGCGCCTCGATGTACGCGGCACCGTGCGGGCGGGACGCGACGTCGTGCTCGACGTGAACGTGATCCTCGAGGGTCAGGTGAGGCTCGGCGACCGCGTGCGCATCGGCCCGCACTGCATCGTACGCGACAGCGACATCGGGACCGATACGGAGGTGTTCGCCGATTGTGTCATCGAACGCGCGGTGATCGGTCCGGGGTGTCGCATCGGGCCCTTCGCCCGCCTGCGGCCCAGCGCGACGCTCGGGCGCGAGGTGCACATCGGCAACTTCGTCGAGGTGAAGAACTCGCAAATGGGCGCCGAGTCGAAGGCGAATCACCTCGCCTACGTGGGTGATGCCCACGTCGGTGCCCGCGTGAACATCGGCGCCGGGACGATCGTCGCGAACTACGATGGCGCGAACAAACACGAGACGACGATCGAGGACGACGTGCACACCGGCTCGAATAGCGTGCTCGTCGCTCCAATCACGGTCGGCGCGGGGGCGACGATCGCGGCGGGCTCGACGGTCGCCCAGCAGGTGCCGGCGGGCAAGCTCACGATCGCCCGTGCCCGGCAAACGACGATCGAGGGCTGGCAGCGCCCGAAGAAGCGCAGGAGCTGATGCTCCGGCGCCCGCTCCCGCACTCTCAACCCATCGGCGGCGATAGACCTGTGCCACCGCAAGAGAAACTCGAGGTGGCGTTCAAGCCCCGGGTCGGACATGATCGGACGGGGACCGGTTCGCGAGCGTGCGATGAACGGATGGAGATGTAGGCTATGCCAGAGCTGCCTAGGAGCGCCCGTTCGCTGCTGATCGTCTGCCTCGCTCTCCTTGTTGCACCGCCCCTGGCGGCCGGCTCGCAGAACAGTGTCCGGATACACGGACTTTGGGTATGGCGAGGTCCGTCCATGCTCGAAAGCAGGGGCAGCGCTGAATCATTGCGAGCTTTCTGTCGCGCAGAAGGTGTCAACGAGGTTTACGTGTCGATTTCCGAGCGCGGCCAGCTGATGACGCCCGGAAGCATGTCCCGCATGCTCCACGTTCTTCACCGCGGGAACATCCGGGTGGAGGCCCTGCTCTCGAGCGAGAACGCCGACGAGGGAGCCGCGCATCTGGACAAGCTGCTGGGACGCGCTCGAGCGGTCCTGCAATTCAATCGGGAACATCCCGCGGAGCGATTCGACGGGCTTCACCTCGATATCGAGCCGCAACAGCGATCGGAAAACAAAGGCGCGGGCAACCTCAGGTTCCTGCCGGGTCTGGTGGAGGCCTATCGTGCGGTCAGGAGGCTGGCCGAACCGTCAGGGTTGACGGTGAATGCGGACATTCAGAACAAGCTCTTGAAGGGGAGCCTGGAGGAGCGGCGCATGCTGCTTTCCGCGTTGCCTCGATTCACATTGATGATGTATGAGGTCAGCAATCCGCACGACGGCGATGGCATCGAACGGAAGCGTGAGAAGGTGCGGGTAGCCAGCGAACGATTCCTGGGCATGGCCTACGACGGTTTGTCGGGGCCGGACTTGGGGCGAATGGTCATCGCGCTGCGTACGCCCGACTACGATCAGCGCTTAGCGGAGATGCTGCGGGTACTCGACGAGGCAAATGGGGCAAATCCCCATTACCTCGGGTGGGCCCGTCATTCTTACAACGACACTTTGGGCGTTCCGGAAAGCCGCCATCCCTGACCCGTCAAGCGGGCCTCGCCGTGATCGATGCTTCTGGTCTGCCTGCACCCGCTCGATCGGAAGGGTCAATGCTCCGATGGGAAATTTCGCTGCAGCGTGGCTTTGAGAAGGGGATGGTCATCCACGCGGACGGCAATCGCGTGCAGGCGCGGGCACTGCGCCGCAAACCAGGCACGTCGAGGCCTCCAGTGCGTCATCACCGTGACGTAGACATCGAGTGCGCAGAGGTGGGAACCGAGCGCCCAGCCATCCTCGCTCACGTCCGACTCGAATTCCCGCCAGAGCCGCTCGCGATACGTATCGGTAGCGGTCTTCAGAGATTGCGCATCCGTGCTCACCCAGCGCTCGGGATAGTCCCCATAGGTGAAGGTGGGATAGACGTTCGCCGCAATCCAGATGAGCCGTCGCAGGAACGTGGGCCGGAGCGGGGTACCGGGGGCGGGCGCGAGTCCGGCCTCGGGGTGACGCTCGGAAAGCAGCAAGGTGATGGCCGCACTCTCGGTCATCACCGTGCCGTCGGGCAGAAGGAGTGTGGGGACCTGTGCGAGCGGGTTGACGCGGGCGAGCCGATCGCGCGCCGCACCCGGCTGATCGAAGCCGGTCACGTCCTCGATACGCACTGGCACAGCACAGAGCGCGAGCATCGCCTCGGCAAGCGCCGAGCCCCAGCCGGGAACCGAGAACACCGTGTACGCGTCGGGCTGTCCCATCACGTCACCGCCGCTGCGAAACCGACGAGCGGCCCGATCGTACCTTGCGCGAGCATGCGCTGCATCTGCCGGCTCGCCGGCGAGTGCGGGGCGCGCCAGCGCGCTCGGGTTCTCGAGGGCGCCGCCGCCGCGTACTGCAGCGCAGTGTAAGGGACATGACTCGAGAACGGCGAATCCACGGCTCTGCGATACAATGTGCCTCGCTCCGGGTCGCACGGCGGCCGTCGCGAGCAAGCGGTTGGCGGCTTCACCCGAGGTGTTCGACATGAAACATGTGCTGTTCGGTGCGCTCCTGATGAGCGTCGCGGCTCTGCCGGCTATGGCTGCCCTCAAGGAGGGCGATTCGGCTCCCCAGTTCACGGCGCAAGCTTCTCTTGCAGGAAAGGCCTTTACCTTCTCGCTGAAGAAGGCCCTGAGGAAGGGCCCGGTCGTCGTCTACTTCTACCCCTCCGCGTACACCGGAGGCTGCGATATCGAGGCGCACACCTTCGCGCAGGACAGCAAGAAGTTCGCCGCCGCAGGCGCTACGATCATCGGTGTTTCGCTCGACAGTATCGAGCGGCTCAATGACTTCTCGGCTGACCCCAAGTACTGCGCGGGTAAATTTCCTACCGCGTCGGATGCGGACGGGGCGATCTCGAGGTCCTATGACATCGAGGTTCACCAAGGACCGGCAGGCCTCAAGGATGTACGCGGCATCGAGATCGGTCATGGATTCGCGGACCGGACGACTTTCGTCATCGCCCGGGACGGCAAAATCGTGAGCGCGATCAGCAAGGTCTCACCGGCCGAGCACGTCGCAAAGGCTCTCGAGGTGGTGCAGCAGCTACGGGCGAGATCTTCGGGAGCGTGAAGGATCGGCGAGGGAACGGGGTTGCTCTAGCGCGCGAGCGCGTAATTTCCCGATTGCGCGTGCGTACAAGGGTAATCCGGTGCCAATCAGAACCACGGCGCAG